>Ga0265293_10008553_pt1 | contig 15111 bp, 14 predicted proteins | sample Munlanlewell138R_FD_192505 | JGI IMG/M metagenome (GOLD analysis project Ga0265293, IMG submission 192505) | Leachate microbial communities from a municipal landfill in Southern Ontario, Canada - Leachate well 138R | ecosystem: Engineered > Solid waste > Landfill > Unclassified | place: Canada...
AAAGTTCTTTATCCCATGTTAAATCGTTAATATTAAACAACATAGTTCTTGAAGCGTTTGATACATCTGTTTTATGTGTACCACCAGAAAGCTTGTATAAAAGCCATGTATCAATGGTTCCAAACATGAGTTCATTTTCTTCAGCTCTTTGTTGCCCATTAGGAATATGGTCTAAGATCCATCTGATTTTTGATGCTGAAAAATAAGGATCTATTATAAGTCCTGTCTTTTCTTTAATCAATGGTTCTAAACCTTGTGCTTTAAAATTATTACATATATCTTGAGTCTGTCTTGATTGCCAAACAATAGCATTATAAACAGGATTACCAGTGTTTCTATCCCATATGACTGTAGTTTCTCTTTGGTTTGTAATGCCTATTGCAGATATTTGTTCAGCTTTTAAATTTGCATCAATTAAACACCTTGCCATAACGGTTAAAACACTAACCCAAATATCATTGGCATCTTGTTCAACCCATCCAGGATTTGGATAAATTTGATCGATTTCTTCAAAAGCAATTGAGATAATTTGACTTTGCTTATCAAAAATAATAGCCCTTGTTGAAGTTGTACCTTGGTCTATTGCTAAAATGTATGATTTCATTTAAAAACTCCTCGTTTATGGTCTATAAGATCTTGTAGCGATGACATCAACATGTGTATCACAAATGTTTTCAATGATTATATCTCCTATTTTAACATTATTTTTAATGATTATGTCATTAAGTTTTTCCATTGCTTTGAAAATTAAAGCTTTAGGGATAGGGCTAGATGTTTTTACAGGTAGGCGTGGCATATCAATAAAGTTAGTTTTTACTGTAGATGTTAACATTCTTTTTGGAGATTTAATTTCTTCAAGACCATAAATTAATCCACGCTTACACTTATTGCCAGATATTTGTCCGTCTTTATCAACATTTAGATGACATCCAACAGGACACATAATACATATTAAATCTTTTCCTTCCATCGTTAGACCTCCTCTAAATTAACATAAAGCGGATCTTTTGAGATTAGATCTGATGCTTTTATGCTCACTTTTTGCATTTCAGCAGGTGTGACATATGTTAATATTTTAGTTTTGATAAGTTGATTATTTTGAGTAATAGTTACATTAACTTTCTCATATTTTTTTAGCGTTCTAAATGAAAGTTCAATAGGGTCAACTACATTTGAAAAATTAATAACTTGTGGAATAATATGTTGAATGTGTTCATCTATTAAAATTTCTTTTAATATTTTCTGTTCACTTTGATTTTGATGAATAAATGTTCTAGCGAATTTTCCAGCTTTTTGACTTTCAATAGTCACATCATCAACTAGATCATGAACATGAAGAGCATTACCACATACAAATAAACCAGTAACTGATGTTTCTAAATTTTGATCAACAACAGCGCTTTTTGTATGTATATCTAAATCAATACTTAAATGATCAAATAATTTTACATCTGGAATTAAACCTACAGAAAGAAGAAGCGTATCGACTTTAAAGGTTTTTTGTGTACCATGAATAAAATTTTTATGTTCATCTATTTCTTGAATCGTAATTTCTTCTAATTGAGTTTGACCTTTTATATCAACTACAGTATGAGATAAATATAAAGGAATGTCAAAATCATTTAAACATTGTACAACGTTTCTAGTTAGCCCGTTTGAGTAAGGCATAATCTCAGCTACACCATGAACCTTAGCACCTTCTAAAGTCATTCTTCTAGCCATAATCAATCCGATATCCCCACTGCCTAAAATAAATATACTCTTACCAACTAAATAGCCATCCATATTTAAGTATCTTTGTGCACTACCTGCAGTCATAATACCTTTAGGTCGATCACCAGGAATTGAAATGTGGCCTCTAGTGCGCTCGTAACAGCCTGTTGTTAGGATGACACTTTTAGAATGTATATCGTATTCACCATCTTTAATATTAGAAATAGTAATCTTAAAATCATTAGTTTTTTCGATATCAAGTACAGTGGTATCTAAGAGAAAGTTAATCTTTTTTTCATAAATAAGTTTGATTAATTTTTGTGCATATTCAGGTCCAGTCAACTCTTCTTTAAAAACATGTAATCCAAAGCCATTGTGAATACATTGATTTAGAATACCACCCAGTTGATTTTCTCTTTCAATGATGATGATATCTAGTTGATCATCATAAGCTGCTAGGGCCGCAGAAAGACCTGCAGCTCCGCCACCTATGATACATAGGTCATATCTTTTCATAATTTTACCTTCGTTTCTTCACATAGAATTGGTGTATCAAGTTGATCGTAGTTGACTTTAGATAAAGGTGTATGCGTTTCTCTTGAAATTATTTTTAAGACCAATGATTCACAATAACCACCTTGACAAAGACCACTTCCAGCGCGAGCTCTTTTTTTTATGCCTTTTATGGTTTGGCTACCTAAAGGTCCTTTGATTGCATCAACAATCTCTTGCTCTGTAATATGCTCACATTTACAAATGATTCTTCCGTACAAAAGATTTTCTTTTTGTTTAATAGCCTTTTCTTTTTTAGGTAAGTCTTTAAACACAACTTTCTTTTTTAAAATAGGATTATAAGTTTTTTTGATGGGTAGGTCTATTTTAATAATCTCATCAACTAAATAATTGGAAATCGCAGGAGCAGAGGTGATACCTGGTGAATCAATGCCAGCAACTTGATAAAAACCTTTATTGAGTGTATCTTCTTTAATATAAAAATCATCATAAGTAGAAGAAGATCTAACACCAGCAAAAGATCTGATGATGAGATGATAAGGTATGTCTTTTGCTAAACTATTTGCATGTTCTTTTATGTAAGATAGGCCAGAAGTTGATGTGGATATATCGTCTTTATCATTTATAAATTCACTGGTTGGGCCTAATAAAATATTACCGTGAACTTGTGGAGTAATTAATACACCTTTACCTTTTGAAGTAGGTAGTGGATATAAGACGTGATGAATAAATCCTTTTACACTCTTATCAAGTACAAAATACTCACCCTTTCTTGGGGTGATTTTAAAATCAATAGTTGGATGAATCATTTTAGCAATATCATCAGCATATACACCTGATGCATTGATAACATGTTTTGTTTGGATTATTTCATTGTTTGCAGTTTTTATCTCGTATCCAAAATCATGTTTTGTGATACTTGTAACTAAAGCATTTCTTCTAAGTTCTACGCCATTATTTATCGCATTTTCTAAAGCAAAAAACGCAACCTCCCAAGGAAAACAAACTTTTGTGGTTGGAAGTGACAGTACTTTTGTGACTGAAGGTGCTAAATTAGGCTCAAGTAGTTTTGCTTGATCGTAAGTTAAAAACTCCATGTGTTTAACTTGGTTTAATGTTGCATTTTGATATAGATCATCTAAGATTTTTTCTTCTGTTTTATCATGCGCGCATACAAAAGCACCAGATCTAAGTAATGAAATATTTAATTCTTTTTCTAAATCATCATATAATGCGTTACCCAAAACTGATAGTTTCGCTTTTAATGTATCGTGTTTTGGATCATGTCCTGAATGAACAATCGCGCTATTTGCTCTTGTTTGAACATTTGCGACATCATTTTCTTTTTCTAATACACACACTTTGATATCATATTTACTTAAATTTCTAGCGATTAGTGAACCAATAATACCTGCGCCTATAATTGTATAATCGTACATAATCATACCTCCTTAAAATATAAAAAAAGAAAAAGATGATAGTGTTATCATTTTTTTCTCTCTATGGTCTCTTTATCTAGATTAACTTGTTTTTTATGTCCACAATTCTGGATTAGATGTTGTTACACCAATAGCACCAGCATCGAGACATGCTTTAATATGGTTTTTTGTATGGATAAGTCCGCCCATAAAAATATCTGAATGGACTTCATTTTTTATAGATTTAATCAATTCAACACTTGATGCTGGAAGTATTTCAATAAAGTTGGGGCTTAATTTTCTTGTGATAGCTAAACTTTGCTCAAGAGCAGTTGAATCTTTTAAAAAGAATCTAAAGATACCTATCACATTTCTTTTTTTACAGACTTCAATAACTTTGGGCTTACTTGAGATAATACCATCCACATTTAGTGATTGAATTAAATAGATAGCACCAAACTCATCACTGCTCAAGCCTTTAATAAGTTCAGAATGAATCAAGACTTTTTTACCATGAGCTTTCATTTCTTTCACTAAATCAGATAATTGAGCTAGTTGAAAGTTCATTAAGATCCCATATGTATAATCAAGAGATAAAAACTTTTTAAATGTTTGATGATTGCTGATGGCAGGAATAATTTTTTGGTTTATAATCATTTTGAGTGCTCCTAAAAAAATATGCAAAGAAAAATAGATCATCTATTTATTACTTTGCTCTGGTCTCTTTACTATCTTAACTTATATTTATATTATATGCCTTAATGAAATGCAAGTCAAGAAAGTATAAAAAATAATACTTAATTGTTGACAAATCAACAAAAATATAGATAATATAAAGTAGTAATATAAAAAGAGGTGGATTATGCTAAAAATATTTAGATATCTTAAATGGTATCACTGGATCTTTATTTTGTTTATCATACTATTCATATACATCCAAGTAAGATTTGATCTGATGTTACCTGAATATATGGGAAATATCATAAAAATCATTGGTAATGCTTATCAAAGTGGTGAAAGTCAAACATCAAGCATATTAAATGAAGGTTTAATGATGTTGCTTGTCACATTAGGCAGTATCATTTCTACAATTATAGCTAGTTATTTTGCTGCAACTGTTGGAACAAGAGTTGCTAATATCACAAGAAACAAACTTTTTTCACATGTTCAAGGTTTTTCTTTAGAAGAAGTTAATGAATTTTCAACGCCATCATTAATTACAAGAACAACTAATGATATTACGCAAGTCCAAAATTCAATGATTCTTATGCTTAGAATGCTCGTTAGAGCACCTATTATGGCTGTTGCTGCAATACTTAAAGTAACCAACCTAAATCCAACGATGTCAATGGTTGTTGTTGGTGGTGTTGTTGCAATTATATTAATGGTTACTGTTATCTTTGTCATTGTTGGTCCTAAATTTAATATCTTACAAAAAAGAACAGATGACCTAAATGAAGTCACTAGAGAAACACTTACAGGTATTAGAGTTATTCGTTCACATAATGCTCAAGATATTCAAGATGATAAATTTGAAGGTGTTAATGAACGTTTAACAAAAACACATGTGTTTGTTAATACAGCGATGAGTTTCTTAAATCCTGGTATGACTTTAGTATTCGGAGGTTTAAATTTAGCATTAATCGTTGTTGGTGCAGTCTTAATTAGTCAAAATGCACTTGGAAGTACACCCATTGAAGGTCTAGCTATCCAAGTAGAATTTATTTCTTATGCTATGATGATCATGATGAGTTTCATGATGCTTATTATGATGTTTATATTTTTACCTAGAGCATGGGTATCTGCAAATAGAATCATGGAAGTTATTCAAACACCTTATAAGATTAATGATCAAAACGCAAATCAAGAACATCCAAATAAAGATGTTGAAGTAGAATTTAGAAATGTTTGCTTTAAATACCCAAATGCAGAAGAATGTGTTATTAAAAATATTAATTTTAAAGCAACTAAAGGTCAAACATTAGCTTTTATTGGCTCTACTGGTTCTGGAAAATCAACGATCATTCAATTATTACTACGATTTTACGATGTCACTGAAGGTGAGATTTTAATTAACAAGAAGAATATTAAAAACTATCCACTTTCTGAGTTATATAAATTGATGGGATATGTCCCACAAAAAGGTGTTTTATTTAGTGGTAGTATTGAATCTAATATGAAGATTGCTAATCCTAATGCATCTGATGATGATATCAATCGTGCATTAGATATAGCGCAAATAAAAGATTATGTTGATGGACTTGAAGATGGTATTAAACATGTCATTGATCAAGGTGGTAAAAATGTATCTGGCGGACAAAAACAAAGATTATCCATTGCCAGAGCACTTATCAAAAATCCAAGCATATATATATTTGATGATTCATTTAGTGCATTAGACTATAAAACAGATAAAATTTTAAGAAAGACATTAAAATCTGAAGTCAAAGATGCTTTAAATGTTGTAGTTGGACAAAGAATTGGGACGATTATGGATGCAGATCAAATTGTCGTCTTAGATAAAGGTGAAATTGTCGGACAAGGAGCACATCACGAATTATTAGAAACTTGTGAAGCATATCAAGATATTGCATATGCACAACTTTCAAAGGAGGAACTAGCAAATGGCTAAAGAAAACACACAAGCTAGACCTCAAAGAGGACCAGGACATGGACCAGGTCAAGGACGTATTGTTCAAAAACCGAAATCTATGAAAAAAGCATTTAAGATGCTGTTTACTTATTTAAAACCATACAAAGTTGTATTTATTATCGTCATTTTATTTGCATCTTTATCAGCTGTATTTAATATTTTTGGTCCTAAATTATTAGGTGAGATAACCAATGAAGTTCAAATTGGTATATTTGAAAATACAGCGATTAATTTTGATCGCATTTATCAAATCATGTGGATCTTAATTATGCTATACGCATTAAGCTATATCTTTAATGTTTTACAAGGGGTAATTATTACAAGACTTACACAAAAATTAACTAAAAAGATGCGCACCGATTTATTTGAAAAAATTGATCGAGTACCACTTAAGTATTTCGATCAAACATCACATGGAGATACACTAAGCAGAATGACCAATGATATTGATTTAATTGGTCAAGCTTTAAATTCATCTGTGACACAAATATTTACATCAATAACATTACTCATTGGTATCTTAGTCATGATGCTTATCGTAAGCTGGCAATTAGCATTAGTTGCGCTTATTTCACTACCGTTATCTGGATTAATCATGCGTTTTATTATGAAAAAATCACAGAAATATTTTAGAAGACAACAAAAGACTTTAGGCAGTTTAAATGGTCATATAGAAGAAGCGTACTCTGGCCAACAAATACTTAAGGCGTATCAAGCAGAAGCTAAATTCTTAACGATTTTTGAACAATATAACGAAGATTTATATGAGACTTCTTGGAAGAGTCAGTTTTTCTCTGGATTAATGTTTCCGATTATGAATTTTGTGGGTAATTTAAGTTACATGTTAGTTGCTGTTTTTGGTGGTATTTTAGCCGTGAGTCGCACGATTATGATTGGTGATATTCAAAGTATGCTTCAATACATTAGAAACTTTAATCAACCACTTGGATCAATCGCACAAAATTTAACTCAATTTCAATCAGCACTTGCTGCAACTGAACGTGTCTTTGAATTTCTAAATCAAGAAGAAATGATTAAAGAAGAAAAAACACAAATCTTAAACGATGTCAAAGGTCACGTTACATTTAAAGATGTGCGTTTTGGATATGAACCTGATAAAGAGATCATTCACGGGTTTAACTTAGAAGTGAAACCAGGACAAAAAGTAGCAATCGTTGGACCAACAGGTGCAGGTAAAACTACCTTAGTCAATCTTTTAATGAGATTTTATGAAGTGAATTCAGGAGATATCATGATAGATGATGTATCAATAAAACATATGTCTAGACATGAAGTACACAAGTTATTTAGCATGGTTTTACAAGATACTTGGTTATTCCATGGATCGATAAAAGATAATTTAAAATATGGTCATAAAGATGCATCAGATGATGATGTCATAAATGCAGCCAAAACGGCAAATGTTCATCATTTCATTAAATCTTTATCATTTGGTTATGACCATATTCTTACAGAAAATAGTTCGATCTCACAAGGACAACAACAACTTTTAACCATCGCTAGAGCGATGGTAGCGAACGCTCCAATGCTTATTTTAGATGAAGCGACATCGAGTGTCGATGTCAGAACAGAAATGCTTATACAAGAAGCTATGGACCGATTGATGAAGGGTAGAACAACATTTGTGATTGCGCATCGTCTATCAACCATTAAAAATGCTGATATCATTCTTGTTTTAAATGAAGGAAATATTATTGAAACAGGATCACATGAAGAACTATTAGCTAAACAAGGCTTTTACGCTGACTTATATAATAGTCAGTTTGACCAGTAGGTGATATGATGGAACATTCAATGTCAACTCTTCCGGTTTTATTAAGTGTCCTTAGAAAAAAAATCATGGAAGAACAAATCAAAGACTTAGAACAATTTGATATAACTAAGCAACATGTTCATTACATTATTGTTTTATGGAATCATAAAGAAGGACTTATTCAAAAAGAAATTGTTGAGCTTGCTCATTTTGATAAAGCCCATGCATCTAGAGCATTAAAGGAACTTGTTGATAAAGAAATGATTTACAAAGAAGATAAGAGCACGTATAAAAATAAGTATTATTTAACAAAAAAAGGTTTAAAAATTGCTGAAACCATGAAGTCTAAGAATCATAAAATTATTGAAGATGTATTTTCAATTTTAAGTGATGAAGAAAAAAAACAAATGGAACAGATATTAAAAAAACTTACAGATCATATGAATAGTACGGAATAATAAGAAAAGGGACCTGAAATTTAGGTCCCTTTAAAAATTAAGGCTCACAATAGATGTACTATCGATTTTTTCATAAGTCGATAAAATAATTAGTTTATGAATGAAATCCAGTTTTTTAATCATACCGTAACTAGATTTAATATAGCCATCCATATAATATTCAACTTCGATATCAATTTTATGATGGAAAGCGAAATTAAGCTTTCGATTTAACTCTTCATATTGATCATCACTTAAAATGGGTCTCTCTTTTTTTCCTAGTTTATAGCGTAACTCACTAAGCAATGATGAATATCCAACAAGGGCATCGAATGGTGCCCATTTGATGATACCACGGTCAACATATTTATGCATGGTGACCTCCAATCATCTTATTTCTAGCTTTTGCAGTAGAAGCATCAAGTTCAGTAGAAGCACGATTGATCGTGTTTCTTCCATATTTGAACTTCATGTCATCAACAACTTGAAATAAGTTATGCTCTTTAAGAAGTTTTTCAGGATCTTCAAATAGTGAGAACTGATATACATGAGCTTTTAAAAGATTTGTGGCACTAACATGTACACGTCTAATAGGTTCATTTTCATAATACTTTTGAAACAAGTGAAGACATGTTTCATATATCGTTTTTTCAGAAGAAGTGGGTTGATCTAAAGTGATTTGTCTAGAAAAACCACCACCAACTTCCTTACTATAAGCAATGCCTAGGTGAATTGTTTTAGCAACTTTATGACTTAAACGTAATCTTCTAGAAACATCATCCACCATTTCTAATATGATTTGAAAAACATCTGGGACATAATAATCAGAAAATAGTGTCTGTCCGATACCGTAACTTTTACTTTTTGATCTAACATGTTGTTTATGTTGAATCATACTCATGTCAATACCATGTGTATGATAATAGAGTTCTTCACCTAAAATACCAAACTGTTTTTTGAGTTCTAAAACATTATAATGTGCAATATCACCAATCTTAATGAGTCCAAGACGATTTAAGTTTTTTTGCATATGATAACCAATGCCCCACATTTCACTTAAAGGCTCAATCGGCCAAAGCTTTTTAGGGATATCGTCATAAGTCCACTTCGCAATAAAATCAGGTGCTTTTTTAGATTCAATATCAAGTGCTAGTTTAGAAATTAGCATGTTTGGTCCAATACCAACGGTCGCGAATAATTTGGTTTCTTCATAAATCTTTTCTAAGATTTTTTTTGCAAGTTCAGTGTCTGTTAAATTGTAGTAAGTTAAATACTCTGTAACATCTAAGAAGGCTTCATCAACAGAATAGACATATAAGTCTTCTTCAGAAATGAACTTCAAATATATCTCAATAATCTTAGCGGAATATTCTAAGTAAAGGCTCATTCTTGGCTTAGCTACAATCATATCTATTTCTTTTGGCAGTTCATAAAATCTAAGTCGACTTGGAATACCAAGTGCTTTTAAATAAGGGGAAACAGCCAAAACAATAGAGCCGCCACCTCTACCAGCGTCTGCCACCACCAAAGGTGTTTTAAAAGGATCGAGTTGTCTTTCGGCACACTCCACGGATGCATAAAAACTTTTTAAATCGATACATAAAATATGTCTATGCAATTTGTATTCATCCATGTTCTCACCTACCTTGTGCATTCATTATATCAATTATTTTTTTAAAATAAAGACTTGACAGGTATGATTTTTGATGAAAGTGTTCTCAGAAAAAAGTTACATTTACTTACATTATAAATAGCGATTTTTCTCTATAAAAATATAAAAAAAACACAAGAAATTTTCTTGTGTTTACACGTGTAATTCAGGTCTTGGATAAACTTTCTTTTTTGTATCAATAACAATTTTTTCAATGACGATATCTTCATAAGGACGATCTTTTACATCTCTTGGTTGTTTAGCGATTTTATCAATCACTTCAAGGCCATGAGTAACACCACCAAATGCTGCATATGAGCCATCTAGGTGAGGTGCATCTTTATGCATAATGAAAAATTGTGAAGAAGCAGAGTTAGGATCATTAGTTCTAGCCATTGAAATCACACCTCTTGTGTGCATTAATGGATTTTCATGACCATTTCTAGAAAACTCACCAACGATTGTCTTAATTTCATCACCAGCACCACCTTGTATCATAAATCCTGGAATAATACGATGGAAGATAAGATTAGTGTAGTAATTTTTTTCGATCAGTGAAATAAAATTGTTCACCGTATTTGGTGCAACTTGATAAAACAATTCTAAAGTAATTGAGCCGTAATTTTTAACTGTGATGGTCACAACAGGATTGTCTGGACCTAAATAATTTCTATAATTCATATGAATCTCCTTTATATTTTTTTAAATACTAAATAAACATGACTTTGGTCAAACTGATAAGGACTAAAACTTAAATCACTAAACACTTCTGTCTCAAATCCATGTTGTAGTGCTACATCAATCAATTGATGATGTGTGTAAGGATATAGTTTAGTCTCTCCAAGCTCGTAAACATTATCGTTTTCAAATAAAACGGTTTGAAAGAGGATATAATCTTTGAAATATGAATAATTACGTTTAAGGAGTAAATCATCAGTTAGTAAATCAGGAAGGCTATCTGGTTTTTCAAAAAGTATTTTTTGATAGTTCAATAATTGAACAATAAAATATTTTTGATGATTTAAAAGTAAATTAACCTGTGTGAATAATTGATTTAGTAAATGATTGTCAAGATGAACAATGGTATTTCCAAAACAAGTAATTAAATCATAAGATTGATTAGGGTTTTTCATATAATCGATCATATCTTCAGACTTAAATTCGATGTGTGGGTATTTATGAGCTGCGATTTCTATCATGTGAGCATCTAAATCTATGCCTTTAACATGCATATTAAGTTGATCAATCATGTCTGTTAGTCTTCCTGTGCCACAGCCTAAATCAAGTGCTTGACCACTTTTGGTTATATAAGGAAAAAGAAAGTCTTTAAGTTTAGGATTGAATTTAAAAAGTTGGTCATAATACTTACTTAATAAATGATACATAAACTGTCCTCTTTCTTTTAAATTTTATTAAAAACATCATAAATATTTAATTGCTAATCTATATATCATATTTTATCACTTCAACTAAAAAAGATAAAGCAATACTCTTTAAAATAAAAAAACTCTCAATTATGAGAGTTTTACAGAAAATGCATATTCTAAATTTGGAATATCAATATTTAAATAATCGTTTGTAACTGTATAAGTTGTTTTATGCTCATCTAAGTATTTAATAAAATGAGATAGGGCAATACCCATATCAATCGCTTGAACATCAAACTCAAGACTATCTTCGTAACCTTCTGTGCGATGTAGATAAAAGTGGAAGTTGTTATTTTTAACTAAAACGCGCCAAGGTTGTTTATTATCTGCAGATGGAGCTAATCTAACATATTCCAATGCTTTTGCATATTGATGACTTTCGGCTAATGGAGTTTCTAGATTTTCACTGAAAAATAATGTTTCAAATGGTTCTCTATGATCTGAATGAATATGTTCTCTAATATCAATTTCTTTTGCAGATTTATCGTGTTCTTCATAACCGACTGGTGTAATTGTTGGAACGATTTCATGATCACCTTGCATGAAGTTGAAAGTTTTGCGTTCGAATGTACCACCAATCCATACTGTTGATAGTTTATGTTCAGTTAATTCTAAGATCATATTTTCAAATACATAGCCATAATCAACCATGCCATAAAATGAGTTTTGAACACAACCAGCGATAAAACTAGGTGGGTTTGTTATAAATCCATAGGTTCCAATCTTCATTTTTGATTCTTGATCGACAAATGGTTTTTCAAAAAATTGCAATTTTACTTCATGACCAAAGAATCCTTTGTTTTCATTAAATTTTTTTACGGTTTTTTGAACTGCTTTCAAATCTTTTTCGGATAAACTTTTCTTTTGATAAGTTCTAACAGATTTTCTTTCTTTGATAACATTTAACATAAGTAACCTCCATAAATTATTAAAAAAACTAGTATGTTTTCTTAACTTCATTATAGAACTTTAGTGAAAAAAATACAATGAAAAGGCTTTACTTAAGAAAAATTATATTATAAACGCTAGAAATTCAGTTTTTCTCCAGATTTTAAAAAAATAATATTATTATATTGACAATAGTGTATGTCATACAGTATAATAATGTCAGAGGTGATACTCATGGGAAATCAAAGCTTATTAGACAATATGATTAATGAGTTAAAAAGAGGTACACAAATTATGATTGTACTTCATGCGTTAAAAGACATGCAATATGGATATAGTTTGCTTCAAGTATTAAATGATATAAATGTCAATATTGAGGCAGGAACGTTATATCCGTTGCTTAGAAGACTTGATCAACAAGGACTTCTAGATTCAATTTGGGATACAAGTGAAAGTAGACCGAGAAAATATTATAAGCTTAATGAAGAAGGCACTCAAATATTAGAAGCTTTAAAAAAAGCGTGGAAAGATATGATTACAGATGTAAATCAATCAATTTCGGAGGAAGAAAAATGAAAAAATATATCGAAAGATACATCTTTGATGTCACAAGAAGATTACCTAAAGACATTCAAGAAGAAGTAGAAAAAGAGTTGAACTCAAATATTTATGACATGTTACCAGAAAATCCAACAGAAGAAGATATAGATCAAGTGTTACATGAGCTTGGAAATCCTAGAAAGATTGCTAACAATTATAAAGAAGATAAACGTTATGTGATTTCGCCTTTATATTATGATGATTATATAAGGGTCTTAAAACTAGTAGCAATCATTGTTGGAGTTATATCACTTGTCATTGGTGCTATTGATTCTATCATCGGTGTTAACGAACCTACTATTTTAGAATCTATCGGATATGTCATTAGTAGAATTGTTGGTGACTTTGTGTCAAGCATGGTTTCAGTTTTCTTTTTCGTAACCTTGATATTTTGGGCTGTTGATCATCATACAACTGGTGAAAAATCAGAAGCTTGGAAATTAAAAGATTTACCTGATTTGCCATCGCCTGTAACAACACGAATATCAAAGACAAGCACAATGATAGGTTTAATGTTTCATACAATTTTTTCCGCAATCTTCATTATATTCTTATTGAAGTATGTTTCAGTAACCGGTTGGTATAATAATGATATTTATTTAGCACCTTTCTTTAATGAAAGTGTAACAGATCAATTTGTAATATTTTTCATTATCTCAGCAGTTATTGGCTTTATTGTGTACATTGTACAGCTTTATGAAGGCGAATGGAAAACGAAAGTTGCTATTTGTTATACTGCTAAAACAATCATTGGTTTGACGATCGGTCTATTATTTATCAATCATCCGAATTTAATAAGTACACAGTTTTTTATAAGTTTGTCTAATACAATGGATGTCACAGTTGAATATTTAAAAGATGGTCTTAGAAATATTTTGATTTGGATAACTGTTATAGTAATCTTGGTGAGTGTCATAGATTTAATTTATATTTGGTTAAAAACATTAAAGCCAAAATCATTAAAAGCGTAAATAAAAAAAACAGAAAATTCATGATTTTCTGTTTTTTTTTTATGACTTGATTGCTTGTTTATACCATTTAAGAATATCTTTCGAATGCATAGGTTTAGCAAAATAGTATCCTTGGGCATAATGACAGCCATATGATTTTATTAAATCCAGTTGTTCTTTGGTCTCAACACCTTCAGCAACCACTTTATATTCAAGTTGTTTTGCAAGTTCTATAGTAGATATAACAATTTGATTAACAGATGTTTGTTCAGTAAGTTTTAAAATGAACTGGCGATCGAGTTTTATAATGTTGATATCGAATGTATCCAAATAAGCTAAAGAAGAATAACCAGTACCAAAATCATCAACTGAAATTAAGACACCTTGTTTAGAAAACAAATTAAGCACTTCTCTACTAACATCTGAGTTTTTCATGAGCACATGTTCAGTAATCTCAAGCTCAATGAGTGATGGAGCTACATTATATTTGTGGATTAAATCCATGGTTTGATCAAAAAATTGTAGATGATTAATGTTAGTTGTAGATATGTTAATAGATATAGGGACATCATAACCTTGTTTTTCAAATAATTTAATTTGTTTTAAAGTTTCTTCAGTGACCCATGATGTTAAATTGTGAATGAGTTTAGTTTGTTCTATAATTGGAATAAATTCAGCAGGTGATATCATACCTTTAACTGGATGATTCCACCTGATGAGTGCTTCTAAGCCAATAGGTTTTAAAGTGTTTAAGTCGATTTTAGGCTGATAATAAAGTTCTGTTTGACCATTCTTTAAGGCTTCTTCAAATGAAGATATAATTTCAAATGCATGGTGTGTATCAACTTTTTGTTCCTTATAAACAAGATAATCTACATCTTTAGATTTCGCATGCTTAGCGGCTAAATCCGAAGGTCTAAATGTCATTTCATGTGAGATTTGTGATGTGTTTGAAATATAATGTGTGCCAATCGTAAAATCAATAAATATAGATATCTGATTAATTTTTTTAATAGATTGAATTGATTTAACGATTGTTTTTGAATCTTTTTCTAAATCACCAATAGGCTTAACAATCCAAAACTTA
>Ga0265293_10008556_pt1 | contig 15107 bp, 15 predicted proteins | sample Munlanlewell138R_FD_192505 | JGI IMG/M metagenome (GOLD analysis project Ga0265293, IMG submission 192505) | Leachate microbial communities from a municipal landfill in Southern Ontario, Canada - Leachate well 138R | ecosystem: Engineered > Solid waste > Landfill > Unclassified | place: Canada...
AGTCTTTTAAGTAGTAATCAACTTCCTTCCAAAAGCTCTCATCAAAGCGGATTAAATCATACTCTTCTTTAAGTTTTAAAAGTGCTGGCATAAGCGTTTCAGGTACATATCTACCACCAAAGATGCCAAAGTGTCCATTTTCATCAGGGTCGAATTTTGAAGCTTTTGGAATATACATTATTGAACCTCTATAAGTGAATATACAGGAGTTTTTTCTTCTAGATTTTTATACCCATCTAAAAATGTAAGAGTTACAACAAAGCAAGCCTCAACACACTCGCCACCAGCTTGTTTTATAAGAGTAGCTGCAGCATTTGCAGTTCCGCCAGTTGCTATGAGGTCATCTATAAGAAGAACCCTTACATTTTTTTCTCCTCTAAAGGCATCTAAGTGTATCTCAACTTCATCTACACCATACTCAAGTGAGTACTTTTCGCTAATAGTAGTATATGGGAGTTTGCCTCGTTTTCTAATAGGAACAAAACCAATGCGCAGCATCTGAGCTAGAGCTGCTCCAAAGATAAAACCTCTTGCATCTATACCAACTATATAGTCTAGGTTGTACTCTTTGTATCTTTGATAAAGATGATTCATTAAAACACCAAAAGCCTGTTTATCGCTTAAGAGAGTTGTTATATCTTTAAAAATAATTCCTGGTTTTGGAAAGTCTTTTATGTCTCTGATGGACTCTTCGATAATTTTTCTTTCTGTATTACTCAGTTTAAGCATAGATTTTTTCCTTATAGTAGAGCGTCGATACGACCCTCTAATGCTTTTATTTTGCCATTTAGGCGGTCTGTTTCTTGTCTATGTTTAGTGTTTCTTTGCTTTAATACTTTAAGTTCATTTCTTAGCTTTGTTAGCTCTTCACTTAAAATATCTACATTTCCCAAAGCTCTTTGGAGTTGTATCTGATACTTTCTGATAAGGATTTCAGCCTCTTGAAGCGTTAGCTTCATCAGGTCATTTCCTCTTTGTTCTTTACTTGTGATGCTCTTAAAGTAGTACATCTTTACAAAGAGGTAGATACAAACTATTGATAAAATTGTTAAAAGTGACCATTCCCAAAACATAAATTATATTCCTTCTATCTTCTCAACACGGCCGCAGTGTCTTCCACCTTCAAAACTTGAGCTAAGCCAAGAATCAAGTATAGATTCTGCTACACCATGACCTACAACTCTTTCGCCATAGCATAGAACATTTGCGTCGTTATGTCCTCTTGCTACCATGGCAGTATATGCATCATGACAAAGTGCAGCTCTAATACCGCTGTAACGGTTTGCTGCCATGCTCATTCCTATGCCAGAGCCGCAGATTAAGACTCCTTGAGAGCCTTTGTCTGCTAGGACTGCTTCGCACACCTTGATGGCAAAGTCTGGATAGTCAACTCTTGCCTTTGAAAAAGGACCAAGATCTATAACCTCATGACCCTTTTGCTTTAACAAGTCTACAGTAAAGTCTTTTAAATCCAAACCTGCATGATCTGTAGCGATGTAGAATTTCATATTTTTTCCTTAAGCTTAGTTTTTTTAAGTTAGTAGAGCGAGTATTGTTCTAACAGGTAGAAGCAAAACATAGTCTTTTATAGGTGTCATTAAAATTATAAGAACTATAATGATGCCATATCTTTCATTTTTATAAAAAAATTCTGCAACAGCGTTTACTTTGTGTTTTAGCGCAAGATGCATCAAAAAGTGAGCTCCATCAAACTGAGGAATAGGGAGTAGGTTAAATACTCCTAAGACTACATTTATGATGAGTAGCTGAAAAACTAACATATAGGCAAATACATAAACGATGCTATCGGCAGTCGTTGGTTGGCTCATTGCTACAAGTGCCACAGAAGCTATAGTAGCTAGTGTAAAGTTATAAACTATCCCAGCTAAATCAACTTGCATAGCAGCGTTATATCCGCCGTTTCTTATAACAGTTCCCGTATTTATTGGTACAGGTTTTGCCCAACCGAACAAAAAGCCACTATCTCCACCGAGTAAAATCGGTAAAAAATACATAGTAGCAGGAACGATGATAGTACCAACCAAATCAACATGCACAAGAGGGTTTATAGATAATCTTCCAGCATTTTTAGCAGTTGTATCGCCATACATGTAAGCGACCCATCCATGCATGATTTCATGTCCTATGATGGCAATAGCAAGGGCAGCAACAGCAGCAACAATCTTTAGTATATCAATAGATTCCATGATCGTCTTTATCTTCTTTTATTCTCTCAGCTATTGCAAGGTCAAGATGATTTTTTTGCTCTAAATCTGATGGGGTTTTCCCCATTCTATCCCATCTGATTTCCCAATTTTCACCCACAGAGAAGTAAACAAACCAAGGAGCTCCTTCTATGTTTTCATATGGAACTGCACCCCAAAAACGGCTATCATTTGAGTGGTCACGGTTATCTCCCATCATAAAATAATGGTCTTTATCTACACGAACTGGAGCAAATTCAAAAAGCTCCATATGGTATCTGCCGTTATTTTGAATCTTATCATCGTGATGGATTCCAGGATGCTCTTTCATATAAGGATTTTTAACCCAAAGTTTTTCCCCAAAGATTATTATCTCGTAATCTTTAAAGTTCTCTTTTATCCACTCATCGCCTTCATGATGGTGAACATATAGGTTTTTATCACTTACAAAAAGTTCATCTCCTGGGAGTGCTACGCATCTTTTAACATAGTGCTGTTTTGGGTTTTGAGGTGGTCTAAAGATCACAACATCACCTCTTTTTGGTTTATCACCATCAATCAAACGAAGTCTGTCACTCCATGGCATGATTGACATCTCTATAAAAGGAATATGAGGCATAGAGATACCATAAGCAAATTTTTTAGCAAAAAGATGGTCACCTACAAGAAGTGAATCTTTCATAGAGCCTGATGGTATTCTAAAAGCTTGAGCTATAAAGAAAATGACAAAAAGAACTATGACTATAGTTCCAGTCCATGAGTTTGAAAATTTGTAAGTTTTATATAAAAACTCTTTCATTAAGCTTTTGCCTCTTTTAATTTACGAGCGTTATCTTTAGCAGCTTTTAGAGTATTACTTAGAAGCATAGCTATTGTCATAGGGCCAACTCCACCAGGAACTGGAGTTATGTATGAGCACTTTTTAGAAACATTATCAAAGTCCACATCACCAACAAGCTTGCCATTGTCCGCACGGTTGATGCCGATATCTACAATAACCGCGCCATCTTTTACCATGTCTTGTGTTATGAGATTTATAACTCCAGCACCTACAAAAATCATATCAGCAGCAAGTGTGTGTTTTTTAAGATCATCTGTAAATATATGACAAATCTCAACCGTTGCATTCGCGTTTAAAAGTAGAGATGCCATAGGCTTTCCAACTATGTTTGAAGCTCCAACTACAACGCAGTTCTTACCTTTTACATCGATGTTATACTCATTTAGTAAGTGCATTACTCCAAGTGGGGTACAAGGAACGAAGCCATCAAGCCCAGTTGTGAGTCTTCCAACATTAAAAGGATGAAAGCCATCAACATCTTTAGCAGGATCTACAAGCTCTAAAAGTTTCGTCTCATCTATGTGCGATGGAAGAGGAAGTTGAATGAGGATGCCATCTATGTTTGAGTCATTATTCATCATTATTAGAGTTTTTTCTATAGCTTCTTGAGATATAGTCTCTGGCATCTCGTGAGTTATGGAGTAAAAACCAACTCTATCACAAGCTTTTTTCTTCATATTTACGTAAGCTTGACTTGCTGGATCTTTTCCAACTAAAACAACTGCTAAACCAGGAGTGCATCCGCAGTTTGATTTTAGCTCTTTTACATCGCTAGCTACATTTTCTTCTATCTTTTTTGAGAGTGCTTTGCCATCTAATAACTGCATTTAAACCCCATAAATTATTTTTTCGATATTATATCACTCCAATAATAATAGGTCGCTTTATGAAAAATATATTAATTTTAATCTTCCCACTCTATATCTTTGCATCTACTACTTTTATAACTCCACTAGAATATGCATCTCAACTTTACAAAAATCCACGAGGTATAGGCTGTCATAATTGCCATGGAGATAAAGGTGAGGGCAAAATTGTTGCAACTTACATAGATAAAAAAAAGCAAAAAATCTTTAGTGGTCCCGTTATAAATGGACTAGATTTTGAATATTTTTTTAACTCACTAAACAGAAGAAAAGATGGAATGCCAAGATACTTTTTAACAAAAAAAGAGATTCAAGCTCTATATCTTTACCTACAAGAAGCAAAAAAAAGTGTTAAGTAAAATCGTTCAAGCCTTTAAAGAAAGAGACATAGAAGCACTAGATGCTATGGTTGAGCCAACTTTTAGAGTTTTAAACACTAGAGATGATTTTAAATCAGCGCTAATGCTCTCTTGCGATAAAATCAAGCATTTAGAAAAAATCAGTGAGCTTGAAGCAGATTGCATTATTTTAAACCTTGAAGACGGAATCAGCAAAGAAGACAAACCTTTAGCACTAGCTCTTTGTGCTATATACTTGGTTAAACACAAAGAGTGCAGTAAAAAACTAGTAGTAAGAGTAAACGCTCTTGATGATGGGGGCTATGATGAGATAACTTATCTAAACCAGTTTATGCCAGATGCTATAAGAGTCTCAAAGATAAAAACAAAAAAAGAGGTTGAGAGTGTTTTGGCTCTACTCAATGATGGCATAGAACTTCATCTATCCATAGAAACATCACAGGCGTGGCATAACCTAACAACTCTAAGAGTAAACCAAAGAGTTACTACCTTTTATCTAGGTATCTTAGACCTTTTAGCAGATATGAGACTTCCTCAAAGTTTAGTAAAGATTGATAACCCTACGATAAATTACATACTCACTCACTTTTTGATAAGTTCTAAAGCCATGGGAGTTAAAGCTGTCTCTTTTGTATATCAAGAATTTGAAAAACTAGATGAGTTTTCAGAGTGGATAGAGTTTGAGAGATCTTTAGGTTATGATGCAAAAGCTTGTATCTCTCCAAGACAAGTGAGTTTAGTAAATGAAGTTTTTTTTCATAGCCAACTAGAGATACAAAGAGCAAAAGAGATAGTAAGACTCTTTGAAATAAACAGAGATAGTGGAGTTACAGGTTTTGTCCATGCTGAGTATGGTTTTATAGATGAGCCTATTTATAAAGGTGCCTTGGCACTTTTAAATTGTTAAGATTTCTTAAGAGTAGATATAAAAACTTTGTTAAAACTCATAAGTTGCTATGGCTCTAAAGTAGTTTGCATCTTTTTTATTAGAGCTAAAGTTTAAACTCTCATATCTTAGAAAAATGGAAGCTTCTTTTGTAAAGAAGTGTTTAAAGTGAACATAATAAGCGTTGAAATCATCGCCTCTTTTATCTTTTGTTTGTGAGTTTGTAAGTGTAAGAGCTACTTCACTGTGGTGTTTTGAAATAGCTAAATCATAACTGCCCTTTAACATCAAAGTCTCTGGCTTAAAAGCTCCTCTACCGTTTGCTATCATCGAAGATGTATAAACACTTGCTGAACCGCCATATCCCGTTACAACTCCACTTTCTCCGAAGTTTTTAGAGTAGTTTATAGCAAATGAGTAGTTCTTTGCATCTATGTTGGACCTTAGAGCTACTAAGTTTATATCATCTCCACCATTTTTATCACCCTTTGTTGCATAAACTCCACCATCACCACTCTTAAAATACTGAACACCAAAGCAGATGAGTGTATCTTCATCTAAAGCCATCTCATAGTCACTTTGAGCTACAAAAGTAGAGTATAGTTTTGGTGCATAGTAGTAATAGATTTGAGTTTTAAAACCACTTAGTCCACTGTAATGGAGTGAGAGCATTGTGATGTTGTCAAACTCACCACTAGGGCTACGCTTTATATATTCATCTGATGTGTTTGTACGAATGGCGTCTATATAGTAGAGCTGAACTTTTAGGTCAGTGATACTCTCTCCAGTGTAGGCAAAGCCTCTATATGACCATGGAACTATCCTTGATGGGTCATCGTTCATCATGGGAGTATTTATGATAAAGTTACCAGCTTTTAAGATTCTAGTTTTTGTTTTGTAAGCTAAGTATGATTCACTTATGGCTGTTAGTGTGGTGTCGTCTTTTTTAAAAAAAGCTGTTTTATCGCTATTTTTTGAGTCAAAAATAGAGTTTGAAGTATGAAATTTTATAGATCCAAAGATAGGATTTTTTGTGTCAGTTGTGTATCTTAGATATCCACCAAGAGAAGTTGTGTAAATATTTGGGTCGTTTTTATTATCTATATTGTAGTAAAAGAGTTGCATCTGAGCATTTACATTTGCTTGTGTAAATGCTTTTTGCAAACCTGTATCAGCACTAAGAGATAAAATTAAAAAAAATAAAGCTAAAAATTTAAACATATTTATTTACTATTTTCCTATAGCATTATCAAGCATTGCTATTGCGTTATAGTATTGATAAAAAGAGACTACTACGTTTGACTTAGCATCTATGTAGCCTTGACGTGATTGTTGAAGCTCTATAAAGTCTGATAAACCATACTCATATCTCTTTTGAGCTTGTTGAAACTTCTCACTTGAGACTTCTAAAAGACTTTGAGAGAGTTCTACTGAGTCTTTTGCTTTGTTAAGGTTTATATACGCTTGTGTAGTCTGTCTTTTTATAAATAGTTTTGAATTATATAGCTTTGAATTAGCTATGTTTAGCTCTATTTTTTTCTCTTCTTTAGATGCCAAACTTGCTCCACCTTGGTAGATATTGTAGTCTAAATTTAGAGCAACTTTATACTGGTCTTCTGGTGTAGTATTTTTAAACTTATCTACCTTTTGCTTAGTGTAGTTGGCTCCAATATAGAGTTCTGGATAAAATTCAGACTTTGCAACTCTGTTTTTTGCCTCTGCTGATTTTACCTCAAAGCTGTTTTTCTTTAACTCAAATCTATTTTCATAAGCAAACTCTATAGAATCATTTAAATTTAGCTCGTATACATCAAGCAAGTATAAAATATTGCCATAGTCAATAGTTTTAGAATAAACTTCATACTCTTTAGATAAATCTATAAAACCAACAACTTCATCCAGAGATGCATAGGCTAATTCTAGGTTATATAAACTCTTTTTTAAGTCTAGTTTTGCTTTTATAAGTTCGACTTGTGCGTCTGAAATATCTATCTTTGTTTTGATACCAGATTCAAAGTACTTTTGTGAGCGGTATAGTTGAGCCTCGTTTAGTTTTACATTTTCTTTATGTACTTCTATGAGGGCTATCGCCTGAAGAACTTGGTAGTAAGCACTTTTTACATCTCTTTTTTTATCTGAGATTTTTTGCTCATTTGCGTTTAGATATGCATCTGAATCATACTTTAAGCCATCAACACTTCCACCAGTTTTTCCAAAGTCATATACGATTTGCTTTAGTGAGAGTTGCCCCAAAAGAAGAGTGTCGTTTTTCATGTTATCTTTGTTGGTTGGTATATCACTCACACCAATCTCTCCAGCACTAAGGCTCAAATCAACCTTTGGTAAATATGAAGCAAAGCCTTTATCGTAACGGCTAAGTGATGCCCTATACTCATTTGCACTTATCTTTAAATCTGGTGAATTTTCCAGCGCTTGGATGATTAAGTCATCAATAGTATAGATGTCCTTTGCACAAAGACTTAGAGTTAGTGCAAGTACGCTTAATAGTCTTAACATTATATAGACTCCCTTTTCGCTATCTCTTCTTCAACGCTAACAAATTTCTCTCTCATAGATTCTAGGAGTACATATAAAACTGGAACAAAGAGAGTAGATATAAAAGTTGCAGCCATCATTCCAAACATAAGTACAATTCCTATAGATACTTGAGTGATAGACCCTGCACCAGTTGCAAAAGCAAGTGGGATGATACCAAACATAAAAGATATGATGGTCATCATAATAGCTCGAAAACGAAGTGAACCGCCCTTGATGGCAGATTCAACTATGCTAATTCCACTCTCTCTTTGCTCTTTTGCAAACTCAACTATTAGTATGGCATTTTTAGCAGCAAGGGCGACTAGTAAGACCAACCCAACTTGAGCAAAGGTGTTAAGAGGAAGATTTACAACATGAAGCCCTATAATAGCTCCAGCTATAACCATTGGAACTGAAAATAGTATCATCAAAGGAAGTATCCAGCTCTCATATTGAGCTGAGAGAACTAAAAACACAACAAGTAAAACAAAGATAACTACATATATCTGCGCATTTCCAGCTAGAGTTTCTTGATAACTCATTCCAGCCCATTCATACCCATAAGATGCAGGCAAGATGCTCTTTGCTATCTCATCCATAGCAATCATAGCATCGCCTGAACTATATCCAGGCGCAGCAGCTCCATTTATTTGAATACTTCTGTACATATTAAAGTGTGAGAGATTTTGTGGGCCTACTATCTCTTTGATATTAAGCAGAGCATTTAGAGGTATCATCTTCTCTCTGTTATTTTTAACAAAGAGTTTATCTATATCTTCTTTTGTGCTTCTAAACTCTTTATCAGCCTGTACAAATACTCTAAAAACTTTACCAAACTTTGTAAAGTCATTTACATAGATGGAGCCAAGATAAGCTTGCATAGTTGTAAATAAGTCAGATATATTTACTCCAAGAGCATTTGCCTTTTCTCTGTTTAGAACAATGTCATACATAGGATAGTTTGTAGCAAATGTCGTAAAAGCATAAGCAATTCTAGGATCCATAAATGCGGCTTTAATGACTTCATTTGCATAGTGCTCAAATGTTTCTAAATCGCCTGAGAGATAGTCTTGAAGTCTAAAATCAAAACCTCCAACGCTTCCAACTCCAGGGATTCCAGGCATGTTAAAGGCTGCAATATTTGCTTCGCTTATAGAAGCTGTTCTTTGCTTTATAAGTTCCACAATTGCATCAACGCTTGTCTCTTTAGTAGTTCTCTCATCCCAATTTTTTAAAGAAACAAAGATTGCTAAAGCTGAGCTATCCATTGCGGATGTTATGATATTAAAACCCTCTATACTCACAAGGTTTTCAACTCCATCAATATCATAGATAATATCTTCAACTTTTTTTCTGATAATAGTACTTTGAGATAAAGATGAGCCAGGCTTTAAGTTTACTGAAACCATACATACACCCTTATCCTCTGATGGAACAAATCCCGTAGGAGTTATCATAAAAAGATAGTAAGTTAGATAAAAAAGTCCAGCCATGATAGCTAGCATCACATATCTTATCTTTATAAGAAAAGCTATAAGAAGTGTGTACTTTTGAGTAAGATAGTTAAAAAAGATATCAAACTTATGAAACAGTATAAACTTTCTCTCTCCTTTTTTTTGTCTCTTTATGATGATGGCACTAATTGCAGGTGAGAGTGTTAGTGCATTTAGGGCTGAGATTAAAACAGCAAAAGAGATAGTGAGGGCAAACTGTTGATACAAGGCTCCTGTAATACCAGGGAGCATAGAGACTGGGATAAAAACAGCAATCAAAACAAGCGTAGTGGAGATGATGGGTCCTATAAGCTCTATCATTGCTTTTTTGACAACTTGAGGCATCGTTAAATCTGGCTCTTTGTTCATGATGACTTCAACATTCTCAACAACCAAAATAGCATCATCAACAACTATCCCGATGGCAAGTATGAGTCCAAAGAGAGTTAAAAAGTTTATAGAAAATCCCCCAGCAAACTGCATTGCGGCAAATGTACCGATAAGAGAGACAGGAATAGTAATCGCAGCAATAATAGTAGGTCTCCATGAACCTAAAAATATGAAGATGATGAGCATAACTAAAAAGACAGCCATGTAAAGATTTTCCACAACATTATCAATAGCTACAGAGACATACTTAGTTGTGTCGTAAGGCACAGAGTATGTAACACCATCAGGAAACCTAGAAGAGAGTCTTTGCATCGTTTCTTCTATGCTTTTACGAACATCAAGAGCGTTTGCTTCTCCTAGTTGATAAACACCTATTAGTCCAGTTGGTTTTTTAGCACTTATGGCATTCCAGTCATAACTCTCACTTCCTAGTGTTATGTTTGAGACATCACTTAGGCGGATTAAAGAGCCATCTGCTTTATATTTTATAACTATATCTTCAAACTCTTTTACTTCGCTAAGTCGTCCTTTTGTTGTAAGGATAAACTCCTGTTTTTGCCCATCATATGATGGGTTTGCACCAATTTTTCCAAGAGATGCTTGTTTATTTTGTGCTTTAATCGCAGCTATAGCTTCCATCGGAGTCATATTTAACGCTTTTAACTTATCTGGGTTTAACCAAACACGCATAGCATACTTTTTCTCGCCTAAATTTTGAGCTTGACCAACTCCTGGGATTCTTTTTATCTCATCTAAAATATTTATATTTACAAAGTTACTTAGAAACTTATCATCATACTTCTCATCTCCGTTTAGAGCGATAAGGCAGACTAAGGATGGGCTTCTTTTATCTACTGTGACGCCTTGTTGAGTTACTTCTATAGGCAAGAGAGCATTTGCACTAGAGATTTTATTTTGAATATCAACTGCACCTATATCAATGTCATATCCTGGTTCAAAGTAAACATTTATACTTGAGGTTCCACTAGAAGTTGATGATGACTCTATGTATATAACGCCTTTTATGCCATTTAACTTATCTTCTAAAACACGAGTCACAGTATCTTCAACAACAAAGGCATTTGCACCTGTATATGTTGCACTAACAGTTACAGTAGGAGGAGCAACATCAGGATACTCAGAGACTGGTAGCACAAGCATAGAAACAAGCCCAGCTACAATGATGATAAGCGAGATTACAATGGCTAGTATTGGCCTTTTTATAAAAGTTACACTAAACATCTAGCTACTCTTTTGGAATAAGTCTATTTTTTTGCAAAATAGCATTTATCCCCTGCGTATCTGTAACATCTTGCGGGTTTACTTCCATAAGCTCTCGTACTTTTACAAGAGCAGAAACTATAACTCTATCTCCATCTTTGAGACCATTAGCTACACTAGTATAATACTTTGCAGAAGTACCTACCTCTATGTTTACTCTTTTAACTTTATTTTCATTATCTACTATATAGACATAAGTTCCAAGTTGATCAGCAAAGACAACCTCAGGTGGAATCATTAAAAATTCGAACTTGTCATTTATAAATATATTTACATATACAAATGTACCAGGTAAAACTTTTGCTTCTTTATTTGATATAGTGGCTCTCATGGTTATAGTAGAAGTTTGTGAGTCAACTTCATTGTTTGAGAAATCGACATAGCCATCAAGTCTTAGAGTCTCTAGGTTGCCTTTTACTTCTATAAAAGCATCTGGCTTCTCTTTGTTTCTATACTTCTCAAACATTCTTACATCTTCTTGAGATGGAGAAAAATAAGCATAGATGGGATCAACACTCATGATGGTTGTTAAAAGTGTAGCTTCACCTTGACCTACAAGGTTTCCAACATCCACTTTTCTAGAACTTACCTTACCGCTGATGGGAGCTAAAATTGTTGTATAACTAAGCTCTAATTCGGCTTTTTTTATCTCTGCAATATCTCCAGCAATAGCAGCTTTTAATCCAGCTTGTTGCGCTTGGTACTGCTCAAGTGTAGCACGAGGAGCGAGTCCCTCTTTTACAAGCGGCGCATATCTAGCAACATCTGCATCTGCTAACTTTAGTGATGCTTCATCTTGCTGCATTTTTGCTTTGACTGCATCTAATGCTGCTTTGTATCCATCTTGTTCTATGAGAAATAATTTTTGGCCCTTTGTAACATTTTGCCCATCTTTGAAGTAAACCTCTTTTAGTACCCCTGCAACTCTAACACGAACTTCTTGATCTGAAGATGCTTTTGTTGTTCCTGTGTAACTTTTCCAAATAGGAACAGCCTCTTTTTTTACTGTAATAGTATTTACACTAAGTAACGGAGCTTTTTTTGGAGCTTGTGCTTGTTTTTCTTCAGAACATGCACTGAAGATGAGGATGCTCAAAAGTAACACTATGCCTATGTTTTTTGTATTCATATCTTGCCTTTTGGTGGTTTACTATTGCATCAATATCTTGCTAGATTATAATATACATTGTATCTTATAAGTGTCTTCTCTTGTGGTCTTGGGTATCTTGCATAAGCGTACTCTATAGTCTCTTTTGTTGTATCGTCTAGTACATAAAATCCGCTCTTTTGTAAAAATCTAAAGTCGCTCATATCCCCATTTGGATGCAGATAAAACTCTATCACATTTACTCTGTTGACATTTAAGTCTCTTGAGAGATTTACACTTGCAACACGAGTTAGAACTTGCTGAGTTATGCGTCTCATAATCTCTTGGTTATCAAGTATATATTTTTGTTGCCCCTCACTTAGTTTGCCAAACTCATCTCCATAAAGCTCTTTTATGTTCTGGTTTATGCTACTTCCTCTGAATGTTTTTTTCTCTTCAACTTTAGTCTCATTTCTTGACTTGTCTTGAGATAACATAGAGTAAAGAGGATTTTGCGGTTTTGTAACTTCTACTTTTTTTGGCTCTTTTGTAGTATTTATATCTTCTTTTGCTAAAAGAGGAATAAATGGCTTAGTTGGCGGAAGTGGTTCAACCTTTGGTTGTGGTTTTGGTTCACTTTTAGGTTCTGTTTTTGGTGGTGGATTTAGCTTTGGCTCTTTTGGCGGTTTTTTCGGCTCGTATTTTACTGGCGACTCTGCTATCTCTTTGAGTTGTGAGCCTTTTGGCATCGGTGGAGCTATGGGTGATGGCTCTACTTTTTTTTCTACTTCTCCCGCAACTTTGTCTTTTTTTGGCATCTCTTTTAGGGAGATTTTCATCTTTTTTTCTTCTTCTTGTTTTTTTTCTGGTTTTTTTATATCATTAAGCACAGTCCCCAAAAGCCAAAATATGAGTAAAAGTAGCAGATGGATAAGAAGAGCTACAAAGAGGGCAAAAGAAGATCTATTCAAAAAAAGTCCATTTATTTAAAGTTTTAAGATTATAACTAAAGTAATATGAGTTAATACTACTTAGTTTTAGTTTGGTTATAATAGCGAAAATTTAACAAAGGTTTTTAAATGAGTACACAAGCATCATCAGAGGCATTCAAAAAAGCACAAGACCTCATTCCTGGTGGAGTTAACTCGCCAGTAAGAGCATTTTCAAGCGTTGGAGGCACACCTCTTTTTATCACAAAAGGAGAGGGCGCTTACTTAGTAGATGTTGATGGAAACAGATATGTTGACTTTGTTCAAAGTTGGGGACCTCTTATCTTTGGTCATAGAGATGAGAGCATTGAAGAAGCTGTTATAAAAGCTGTAAAAAATGGTTTAAGTTTTGGTGCTCCAACACTAGCTGAAACAGATTTGGCAGAGCTTGTTGTTTCTATGTTTGACTCTATAGATAAGGTGAGATTTGTAAGCAGTGGAACTGAAGCTGTGATGAGTGCTATTCGTTTAGCTCGTGGTTTTACAGGGCGTGATGATATTGTAAAGTTTACAGGTTGCTATCACGGTCATAGTGACTCACTTCTAGTTCAGGCTGGAAGTGGAGCTGCTACTTTTGGAAACCCAAGTAGTCCAGGAGTCCCAGCGGACTTTACGAAGCACACACTTCTAGCTACTTATAACGATATAAAAAGCGTTGAGAAGTGTTTTGCAGATTCAAACGACATCGCCTGTATTATCATCGAGCCAATAGCTGGAAACATGGGACTTGTTCCAGCGGACAAAGAATTTTTGATGCAACTAAGAGAGCTTTGTGATGCAAATGGAGCTCTACTTATTTTTGATGAAGTGATGAGTGGTTTTCGTGCATCTATAAATGGTGCAGAGTCCATCACAGGGGTAAAACCAGATATCTTAACTCTAGGAAAAGTTATCGGTGGCGGTATGCCAGTTGGTGCTTTTGGTGCAAGAAATGAGATTATGGCAAAACTAAGCCCTGAGGGTCCAGTCTATCAAGCAGGAACATTAAGTGGAAACCCAGTTGCTATGGCAGCGGGCTTCGCATCTCTTAGTAAGTTGAAAAACAATGCTTCAGTTTTAGGTGTTTTAAATGCAAGAGGAAAAAGACTTGTAGAGGGCATGAGAGAAGCAGCATCTGAGTTTGGCATTAAGATGCAGATAGATACAAGAGGAAGTATGTTTGGCTTTTTCTTTAATGATAAACCAGTTAAAAACTTCGCAGATGCTAGTAACTCTGATGCTAAACTTTTTGCTGCATTTCACTCTAAGATGCTAGATGAGGGTTACTATTTTGCTTGTTCACTCTTTGAGACAGGATTTATCTCAACTGCCATCACTGATGAGATGATTGAAGATGCCATAAAGGCAAGTAAAAAAGTCTTTAAAGAGATAACAGATGCAAGATAAGCAAGAAGAGCAAAAACCACGCATTAAGCCCATCATAGAGGCTGCTGATAGTCTATCTCTTGGCATCTCTATGGTTGTGGCTGTTGCTATGGGTGTAGGAATCGGTTACTTGCTCAGAAGCCTAACAGATATAGGTTGGCTTTTTTGGGTTGGAGTTGCCATAGGAATTGCAGCTGCTGTTTTAAATGTTTATAAAGCTTATGCAAAGCAGTACAAAGTCTTTGAAGAGCTCTCAAAAGAGCCTAGATATGCTATAAAGAAGAAGCTTCAAGAAGATGACGATGATGAGGATTATGGTGAGAAAAAGTATTAGGCTAATCCTTGTAAGCGAGGCAATTATCCTACTTACTCTTTTCATCTCCTTAGAGTTTTTTCTAAATCTTCAAGTCGCATATCTAAGTAGTTTTTTTGTGATACTTGGCTCCTCTTATGCTTATAAAAAGATGGTTATAAAAGATGGTTCATCTGAGATGTTTGAGGGTGAGCGAGACCTACTTGATACTATAGAAGACCCACATGAACTCTATGAAGAAAATGATATAAACGAAGCACCATTTGAAGAGTTAGACCTAAAGGCGATAGTAAAAGAGGAGAAGAAAAAGATAAAAACTTTTAGTATAGGAAGTATGAAAAAGGGAGTAAAAGGTAGTACATCTGCTTTTAGACTTCTACCATATCTTTTTTTAGTTTTAGGTTTTATCGCTCTAGCAAATAATGAGTTACTAAGTCTATCTATCTATCTTCCATCATTGCTTGTGGGGATTGTTGTGGGATATCTTGTCTCAAA
>Ga0265293_10008557_pt1 | contig 15104 bp, 13 predicted proteins | sample Munlanlewell138R_FD_192505 | JGI IMG/M metagenome (GOLD analysis project Ga0265293, IMG submission 192505) | Leachate microbial communities from a municipal landfill in Southern Ontario, Canada - Leachate well 138R | ecosystem: Engineered > Solid waste > Landfill > Unclassified | place: Canada...
GGTTTGCATCCGCTACATCGAGGAGATGGGCTTCGGCGACCGCCTGAAGTGGATCGAATCGAAGGTGGCGATCCTGCGCCGCGGCCGCATCTGGCCGTTCGTGACGCCGCTCGACCTGCTGCGCTACCGGGCCATACCACTGACCAGCCGAATTCGGCTCGGGCTGGCTGCCGTCTGGCTGCGCCGCCAGCACAACTGGAAGAAGTACGAAGGCGTGACGGCGCGCGCATGGATGGAGCGCGCCGTGGGGAAGAAGGCCTTCAACGCCGTCTGGGGCCCACTCCTGCGCGGCAAGTTCGCCAACCAGGCCGACCGCGTGGGCATGACCTGGCTCTGGGGGAAGGTCTACCTGCGTTTCGCTTCCCGGAAGGGGAAAGGCGGGATGAAGGAACAGCTCGGCTACCTCGAGGGCTCGTTCAACCTCTACATCGAGGAACTCGCGCGGCGGCTGCAAGCGGAGGGCACGCAAATTCACCTGGAGACGCCCGTCGAGGAAGTGGTGCACGAAGGCGGGCGGGTGCGAGGTATTCTCGTAAAGGGCGAACTGCACGAGTTCGACCAGGTGTTGATGACCACGCCGAACGTGATCACGACAAAGATCGCGCCCGGGCTCCCGGCGGAGTACACCGAGATCCTGGAGCGGGTGCGCTACCAATGGGCGACCTGCCTCGTGCTGGCACTCGACCGGCCACTCACCGACATCTACTGGCTCAACATCGCCGACCCGCTGCCGTTCGTGGCCTGTGTGGAGCACACGAACTTCGTCCCGGCCGAGAAGTATGGCGGCAACCACATCGTCTACCTGTCGAACTACGCTTCGCCGGACAACCCGGTGCTGCAGATGGACGCGGAGCAGGTGTTCGAAACCTACCTGGACGGCATCAAGCGCATCAATCCGAAGTTCGACCCGAGCTGGGTGAAGCAGATGTGGCTGTTCAAGGACCCGGGCGGCCAGCCGGTGATCACGACGAACTATTCGCAGCAGATCGCGCCGATGCGAACCGGCGTGGAGGGCCTCTACCTGGCGAACACGACGCAGGTGTACCCGGAAGACCGCGGACAGAACTACTCACTGCGCCTGGGCGAGCAGGTCGCGACGCTGATGCTGGAGGACGCCGCAGCCGCACCCGCCCGGGCGGGTGCGGCCACGGCGATGAACTAATCCTGGCCTAGATTTCGAGCTCGGTGGCGATCGCTCCACTCGTGAACTGGAGCGGCGATTCCGGCCCCGTCAGCCGCGCGACCACCTGCTGGAACTCCACGTCGTTCGCGGCGCGGTCCTGGTAGCCACCGAAAGCCGCGAGGTTTTCGAACTCCAGGATGCTGACGAGGCCACCGGTTTCCGGCCCGTTGAACAGGAACTGCACGGTGCGCACACGCGCACCGGCCGCAGCAACCACGGGGCGAACCTCGGTGAGTGCCTGGATGGCGGCCTGGGCCTGCCCGGGCTTGATCATCCAGCGATATTGGGCGCGGACGCGCGGACCGGGCGTCCCGGGGTCGTTCCCGAGGCCATCGAGCTCGGGGATAACGCGCGCCAGCCCCTGCCCGACGAGCGTGGCGGCGGGCTCGCGGGCGTAGAGCACTTCCGCTGTGAACGCCTGCCACTCCGGGTCGGCGAGCATCGTTTGGATGCTGGAGCCGTAGGCGTCGCCGCTGGCGAACTCCATGAGGTAGAGCAACTGGCCCGAAGCAGGGCCTGCCGCAGTCAACTGCCAGGCGCGGACGTCTGCCCCGACACGCTCATGGATCGACTTCGCGCGGCCCATGGCGGCGACGACGTCCATCAGCCGGCCCGCTCCCGGTTGCCATGTACTCCCAAAGATGACCGTCACGAGAGACTCCCCTGGCCGAAACGCCGGTGCTGCATTTTACGGTTCGTGCTGTAGGGCATGGCGCGTTCGTTTACCTTGCGCCAAATTTTCTTGCGAACCCTGTCCGGAGCCCGGAGCTTTGCACGGCCGAGAGAGCGTTTCTCGCCGCTCGCACTAGAGTCACCCAGGGGCGGAGCTAGCGGTGGGAGACCTTCGGGCGGGGGTTGCGTATAGTAGTGGGAGATTTCACAAGCGGGGGCCAGCCCATGGCGGCTGCACCATCTCTCCAGGAACTACGCGAACTCGTTGCCGAGTTCCAACCCAACCGGGGCCACGTCCTCCCGGCTCTCCACAAGGTGCAGGAGAAGTACGGATACGTTTCGCGCGAGGCGATCGAAGTCATCGCGCGGCAACTCAACACCACGCCGGCACTCATCTTCGGGTCGGTATCGTTCTACGCGGACATCCGCACGCATCCGCCGGCCGAGACGGAGATTGCGTGGTGCAGCGGGCCAGCCTGCCGCCTCCTTGGCGGGGACCGCATCCGCGAAGCCATGCAGCACACGCTGGAGCTGCCGCTCGGCGGTTCGAGCGAGGACCACCGGTACGGTATCCACCTCGGGCAGTGCAACGGTACATGCAGCGAGGCGCCACAGGTGTGGGTCAATGGCCGCGTCATCGGCAAGCTGACCGTGGCGGATGCCATCCTGCTCGCCCGCGAGATCAAGGAGGGCTCACGAGAATGAACGCCCGCCTCGAGTCCATGATTGCATCGGCCAAGGACGCCTGGACGGCGGCCCAGAACAACGGCCGCGTGAAGATCAATGTCACGGTCGACACATCCAGCATTGCGCAGGGGGCGGACGCGACGCTGGGCGCGCTGCGCGAGGCCGTCCGGGCGAACAACCTGGCAGCCGATGTGCAGGTGACCGGTTCCTGGGGCTTCTGCTGGATGGAACCGTGCGTCGCCGTGCGATCGGCGGCGGGCACGCGCACGGTGCTCTACGCCAATGTGACGGAAGACCGCGTCCCCGAGTTCCTGCAGCGCGTCGTCGTGGACGGCGGCGATATGCCGGAGCTTGCACTCGGCGTAGTCGAGGGGAACCCGACCGCGGAGATCCCACTGCTGGCGGACCACCAGTTCATGAAGGGCCAGGTGCGCCGGCTGATGGCGAACCTCGGCACGACCGACCCGGGGAACGTCGACCACTACTTCGCGCACGATGGCTATGCCGGCTTCGGCATGGCGCTCGAGATGGACGCCGAAGCGATCATCAAGGAGATGCTGGATAGTGGCCTCGGCGGGCGCGGCGGCGGTGGCTTCCCCACCGGCCGGAAGTGGGACTTCCTGCGCAACGCGACGGCGGACCCACGCTACATCATCTGCAACGCCGACGAAGGCGACCCCGGGGCCTGGGTGAACCGCATCCTGATGGAGGGCGACCCGCACCTGATCATCGAGGGGATGCTCATCGCCGCGCTTGCGGCGCACTCGACCGAAGGCTACATCTACCTGCGCTACGAATATCCGCTCGCCATTGAGCGGATGCAGCATGCAGTGGACCAGGCGTATGAGCGCGGCCTGCTTGGGAAGGACATCCTTGGGACGGGCAAGGATTTCGACCTGTTCGTGTTCAAGGGCGCGGGCAGCTACGTCTGCGGCGAAGAGACGGGGCTCATCAACTCGATCGACAGCTACCGTGGCATGCCGCGCATCAAGCCGCCGTTCCCCGCGCAGGCCGGCCTCTGGAACAAACCGACCAACGTAAACAATGTGGAGTCCTACGCGAACGCGCCGCTCATCATTCGCAACGGCGCACAGTGGTGGAGCTCGGTGAGCGACCAGAAGGAGAAGGGGACGAAGATGTTCACCTTCTCCGGGCAGGTGAACTGGCCGGGCTGCATCGAGATCCCATTCGGGCCCAAGGTGCGCGATGTGCTGGATCAGTACGCCGGCGGCATGCGGGATGGCCGCAAGTGCAAGGGCTTCCAGCCCGGCGGGCCACTCTCGGGCATGCTCAACGCGGCCGACCTAGACCTCACGCTGACGCTCGACCCGTATCGCGAGAAGGGGATGTTCCTTGGCTCGGGCGGCATCGTCTTCTTCGACGAGACGGCGTGCATCGTGGACATGTGCAACTTCTTCCTCGCGTTCTGCGAAGACGAGAGCTGCGGGCGCTGCACGACCTGCCACGGTGGCACACAGCGCGCCGTCGAGGTGATCCGCCGTATTCAGAACGGCGGTGGCCGCGAGACGGACGTTAACATCTTCGAACAGCTCGTAACGACACTCGTCTGGTCGAACTGCCTGCACGGCCAGTTCGCGCCGACCGCAATCAAGACGTCGCTGAAGGCGTTCCGGGATGAGTGGATGGAGCACATCGTCGATAAGCGGTGCCGGGCGGGCGTCTGCCCGGGGCTCATCCGCTACGTGGTGCGCTCGCAGGGCGACCCGGACCTGCCGAAGGCGGAGGATATCTGCCCGACGCGTGCCATCTACCAGGACGACGGCCAGTACGCGGTCGACGACGCACTCTGCATCCGCTGCGGCGCCTGCAAGGAAGTGGCGCCGAACGGGATGGAAGTAGTGGACGCGATCGTGCAGGTCGTGCCCGCGGGAGCAGCGGCCGCGGGCTAAGTCGCAACGACTCGGAGAGATCGAGGGGGGCGGCCGGTTGGCCGCCCCTCCTGGCATCCGGCCCTCGATGGTGACTAGCGGCGCCCGGCGTTCTGTTCTCAGTTCCGCTTCCGGCGTTGTTCTGTTGTGGGCGAGATACCCGTACAAAACGAGCAGGAGAGCAACACGGAATGGCATGGCGCCTGGCGAGGCCAGGTCCGCCCGGACGGAGGTCAGAGACGCCTCTCGAGGACGCAGAGGTCCTGGAGCGGGAGCCCGGCGTGGCCAGTGCGGGGGACGTGCGGCTTCGCGGCGCGGACGCGGTTCATGTGGTCGAGGCGGAGTTCGACGAGGCGGAAGCCGTGGCGCAGGTAGAAGCGCAGGGCGTCGACGTTGTCGTTGGTCGTGGCGACCATGAGCCGGGTGACACCCCGCTCGTGGAGCAGCGATTCGACGTAGGCCAGGAGCCGGGCGCCGGTACCGCTACCGGGTGGTTCGGCATGAACGCTGACGAGTTCGGCCAGGTCGCCGTCCACGTACTAGGTGACGAGGCCCCGGCGCCCGGCGTCCGGGTCTTCGAAGAGCACCCCTTCGACATCGCCGGGGTGAAAGACGCCGAGGGCCGCGAAGATGGGCGGCCCGCCGGAGAACGCGGTCCAGTCTGCCTCGATCTCCTCCGTGGCGGGTGAGCGCAGGGACTCGGGCATTCGCGAAATGTAACACCGGCGTGAGCCGGTCGTGCTTCCGCCAGGTTGCCGCTGCTACACAACCTTGACTTCTCCCAGAGCGCGGAAAGGCCCTCCTTACGGCTGTCGTGCTGCAATGAACGGCGCCGACAGGAGGAGCTGATAGATGGACATGTCGTTGCGGGCGAGAGAGATGCGGGGTGGCCGGAGGCGGTATATGCGCATGGTGGACCGGCAGTTGCCGGCTTTCCCGCTGCGGGCGCGTCGCACACAGCGGCGCTCGTGGTTCCAGCGCCAGCGAATGGCAGTTCAGCTCGGGCTGGTGGCAGCAATTGCGATGTCCACGGGCGCAGCCTTCGCCATGATCTTCGACCCGACGGCGGGGCGCCGGCGGCGAGCGCTGGCGCGCGACAAGATGGCGAAGGCGTGGCACCGGGGCAACAAGCGTGCGGGCCGCATGAGCCGTGCAGGCGTGGGCTTCGTGCGCGGCAGGGCGCAGCGCGCCTTCCATGCAATGCGGCCACGACACTACGACAGCAGTGACCAGGTGGTAGTGGACCGCCTCGAGAGCATGGTCTTCCGCGACCCGGACGTCCCGAAGGGCTCATTGAACATCGACGTGGTGGACGGCTGTGCGGTTCTACGCGGCGCCGTGACTTCGCCCTACTGGATCCGCGAGATGGAGCGGCGCGTGCTGGAGGTCCCGGGTGTGCAGCGGGTGGAGAACCTGATGCACATGGTGGGCACGGAGGCGCCGAACAAGATGGAAGCGATCGAGGCGTCAGAGCAAGGCTGGAAGGACCGGGCGATGCCACGCACCTACTGACTCGCCGGCGCACCCCTGGGGGCGCCAGGCATTCGTGGCGAAGCCGGGGTCTCCGGGCCCCGGCTTCGCCTCATCTCCCGTCCGCCGCCGCGGGGAGGTAGAATCGCGGCCCATGAAGGACTACCAGGACATCCTCACGTTCAAGAAGGAACGCCACGCGATCATCCAGCTCAATCGGCCGGAAAAGATGAACGCGCTGAGCCACAATCTGCGTGCCGAACTGTTCGACGCGCTCAAGGACTTCGAGGTGGACCCGGAGGTCCGCGTCATCATCATCCGCGGGTCGGGGCGCGCCTTCAGCGCTGGCTACGACCTTTCTGGCATTTCGCAGGCGAACGACGATCGGGACTATGTCGAGCGTCGCAGCGGCCTCCCGAACGTCGGGCCGATCCATCCCGGGCAGGGCCAGTGGCCCCAGCACCTGCTGAGCGGCTACTGGCAGATCTGGGAGCTGGCAAAGCCGGTGATCGCGCAAGTGCACGGCTATTGCCTGGCTGGCGGCACGGAGCTGGCGACGATGTGTGACCTCATGTTCGTCGCCGACGACGCGATCATCGGCTACCCGCCCGTCCGCGCGATGACACCGGTCGACATCGTTTACCACCCGTGGCACATGCATCAGAAGAAGGCGCGCGAGCTGCTCTACAGCGGCGATAGTGTCACGGGCCGCGAAGCCGTGGAGATCGGCTGGGCAAACCGGGCGCTGCCGGTGGACCAACTGGCGGCGGCGACGGAAGCGTTCGCTGAGCGCATCGCGAACGTCGACTCGGCGATGCTGCAGATGTCGAAGCGGCAGGTGAACCGCGTGTACGAAGTCATGGGTCTGCGAACGTCGCTGGCCGTAGGTGGCGACATCCAGGAGCTCGGCCGGGTGCGCCCCGGCGGCGAACAGTTCGGAAAGATCGCGCGCGAAAAGGGGCTGAAGGCTGCACTCGATTGGCGCGACGGGCCATTCGAGGACTACGGAAGCGCCCCTGCCTCGTCGCCGAAGCCTTCCGGCGCGGCCTGGTGAGCACCGGCGCGCAGGAGATGCGGAGCGCGCCCGGCGCCCGGGAGTTCGACGAGTTCCCGCTGCACCGCACCCTCGGCCTGAAGCTCGAGGAGGCCCGTACCGGGTTCGCCCGCATCCGGCTGGACACCAGTCCGCTCACGCTGGGAGGGGTGGGCGGGAGTGTCCATGGCGGCGTCCTGGCGGCGATGGTGGACATCGTGATGTTGCGCGCGCTCTTCGCCACGATCGAGCCGGGCGACCAACCGGCGGGCACCGCGGACCTTGACATCACGTACCTTCGCCCGGCCCTGGGCAAGCGTATCTACGCCGAAGCGACGGTGCTCCGGAAGGGGCGCCAGCTCGCAGTCACGGAAGTGAGTATCTTGGACGACAGCGGCAAGCTGTGCGCGAAGGGTAGGACGATCTACGCCTTCCGCGCGGGGAGCTGACCACCGGAGGAGACAGAGGGATGAGCGACTTACCGCTGGATGGCGTGCGCGTGCTGGAGATCGGCGGCGGCGTTGCGGCTGCTTTCGCCGCACGACTGTTGGCCGGGTATGGCGCGGAGGTGGTGCGAAGCGAAGGGCCTCCAGGCCGGCTCACACCGGACGAAGAAGTGTACCTGCTCGCCGGGAAGCGCCGCGTGGCGGTAAGTGACTCGGAGCTCCGGAAGATCGCTCTTCGGGCCGACATTGTGATCGAGGACGGGACGCCGGGAGCGCTCGCGCGGCAAGGGCTCGCACCCGAGGAGTTGCGGCGCGCAAAGCCGGAACTCGTGATCGTCTCAATCACCGTGTTCGGACAGAACGGGCCGTATGCCGAGTACGAACACACGAACCTCGTCGCGCACGCCATGGGCGGAATTATGTCGCTCACCGGTGATTCGTCGCGGCCGCCGCTGGTGAACGGCGGGAACCAGGCGTATCAGCTCGCGGGGCTGAACGGCTTCAGCGCGGCAGTGACGGCTTACTACGGCGCGCTGGTCCACGGAGAGGGCGACTGGATCGACATCAGCGTGCAGGAGTGCGCCGCCGGGATGCTCGAACTGTTTGGCCCGCGCACGGAGTACGAGCAGACAGACGCCTACGTCCGCGCGGGGAACCATATCTCTGCGACGTGGGGCATCTACCCGTGCGCCGATGGCTTCGCGGGCGTTTGTTGCCTGGCGAGGCAGGTTCCCGCGCTGTTCCGTGTCCTCGGAGACCCGGAACTACAGGACGCCCGCTTCCTCGACCCGCTGCAACGGCTCGAAAACGACGATGAGCTCCAGGCGAAGCTCTTCGCCTGGTTCGCGGAGCGGACGAAAGCGGAGGTCCTGGCACTCGCCCACCGAACAAGGTCCCATTCGGCGCCGTGCTCACGCCGAAGGAGCTGCTGGAGAGCCACCAGCTCAACGAACGCGGCTACTTCGACCGCATGCGAACTCCAGGTGGCGAGGTCGCCACGGCCCCCGGCCGGCCGTTCCTCGGGTTCCGTTGGCGGGGGGGCGACGTGCAGGCGGCCGGGCAGGACAGCGACGCCGTTCGCGCCGAATGGCTGGGGGTAACCGCGTGAAAAGGCTACCGCTCGAAGGCATTCGCATCGCGGACCTCTCGATGATGTGGGCGGGGCCGTACGCGACACGCATCCTCGCGGAGATGGGCGCGGAAGTGCTGAAGATCGAGTCGCCGAGCGCGTGGGACAACGTCCGGACGCTCATCCCACAGCCCGATGCTCCCGAGCCCTGGAACTCGAGCTACTACTTCAACGACTACAACCGCGACAAGAAATCAGTCACGCTCGACCTCGCGCAGGAAGCGGGGCGGGACATCTTCCTGCGGCTTGTCGAACACTGCGACGTGGTGATCGAGAACTACCGCGCAGACGTGATGGAGAAGCTCGGGCTGACGTACGAGGTCTTGCGCGAACGGAAGCCCGACCTGGTGATGGTGAGCATGGCCGGGTTCGGGAAGACAGGAGACGAGCGGGACCACGTTGGCTTCGGGCCAATCATCGAGCAGATGGCGGGCATGGCCTCGCTCGCCGGGTACGGCGACGACGGCATCCCCTACAAGACGGGCATCTCCTACGGCGACCCCATCGCCGGTATCGCTGCCGTGGGGGCCATCGTGCTGGGGCTGATCAAGCGGCGGAAGACGGGAGAGGGTACTTTCGTGGACCTCGCCCAGCGCGAAACGATGGCGGCGCTCATCGGCGAGGCATTCGTCGCGGCCTCGTTGCGGGGAGAGGAACCGGTCCACCGCGGCAATCGTTCGCCGCGGTACGCCCCCCAGGGAGTCTACCGCACGCAGGGGCAGGACCAGTGGATCGCAATCTCCGTCCGGACCGATGAAGAATGGCGCGCCCTCACCGGGGTGATTGGGGCGAGCGAGCTGGCGCCCCTGACCTACGAGGAGCGGCAGGCGAAGCACGACGACCTGGACGCCCGGCTGGAGGCCTGGACCTCGGCGCAGGACCCACAGGTAGCGATGGAACGGCTGCAAGCGGCGGGGGTACCGGCGGGCCGCGTACTCGACACGAAGGAGATCCACGACGACCCGCACCTGGCGGCACGCGGGTTCTGGGTGCGGCTGCCACACCCGAAGATGCGCCCCTGGCGGCAGCCACGCGGCGCGTGGCGGCTGGCGGAGGCAAACCCGCAGCTCCAGCGGCACGCGCCGCTCTTCGGAGAACACACTCGCGAGGTTCTGGCCGAACTGCTCGGTATCGCGGAAGCGGAGTTCGATGCGCTGGAGGCCGCAAACGTGATCGGCACGCGGCCCGTGAACCCTACCGTCGGTTAGGCACCACAACCGAGCGAGGTGGAGGGGCCTCGCGCCGCCGTGTGCCCCGTGGCCGCCTTAGCGGAGGCCCCGACGCCACCTTCGCGTGAGCACCATGTGCATCGAAGGAATTGACAGCGTGCATTTGATTCGCGTATGACAGGGCCGGGCAGGGCGAGCCCGAGGTTTCCCCTGTACCACCGCTCGAGGGGGAGCGTGATGGAGCGCACGAACTACTGGACACGAAGAATCCGGCGACGGACGTTGCTCACAGGTAGTGCCACGGCAAGTGCGGGGCTCGCAGGCTGGGCACTTGCCGGGTGCGGCGACGATGACGACAACGGTGGCACCGGCGGCAATGGGAGCACGGAAACGCCCGGTGGTGTTCGCCCGGGCACCGCAACGGCGCCAACCCCCACCGTCGCAGGCGAACAGATCAAGCGCGATGGCATCTTCAATCTCCGCCAGAGCGCGCCATTCGCGAATATCAGCATCTATAACGGGCTTGATAGCGGGCTCTACTTCGGGCTCATCACGCCGATCTACGACCACCTCTGGTACACGCCGCTCGATACCGGGATTCGCGAAAACTTCCTGGCGGAGAACATCGAGCAGCCAGACCCGCTGCACTTCACCGTCACGCTCAAGGAGGCGGTCTTCCAGGACAAACCGCCGATCAGTGGCCGCAAGGTCACGGCCAATGACGTGAAGGCGAGCTTCGAAGCAGCGTCACAAGCGACGAAGATTTCGAACAGCTCCTGGTGGACGCAAGTCCTGGATAAGGTCGACGCCGTGGATGAACGGACGGTTGCCTTCACGCTGAAGGCGGTCGACGCGTGGACCTTTAGCACGACGAACGCCGGTAGTCCGCTCGCGGGGTCGATCCTCCCGGAAGAGCATGCAAAGGACCAGGGCCAACTGGAGAAGGACCCGATTGGCAGCGGACTGTTCGAGTTTGTGAGCCAGGAGAACGGCACGAACTTCGCGTTGAAGCGGAACGAAACGTACCGCGAGAAGGGGAGGCCGAACCTGGCCGGCTACCAGTACAAGCTCATCCAGGAGCAGGCTGCGGCGCTGGCGGCGTTTTCTGCGAAGGAGATCGACAGCGTCGTGCCGGGGAACAAGCTGGAGCGCGACCAGCTCACGCAGCAGCACGGCGACGCGGTCTTTCCGGACCTCGAGCTGAACCGAGCGGTGTGGATGGTGCAACCGCGAGGCGATGGCGAATGGGCCGACCCGCGTGTATCGCAAGCGATCAGCCTGGCACTCAACAAGGATGAGATGGTCGAGCTCATGGGCTTTGGCGAGGGACAGGCGAGCGGTCCTGTGCCGCCCACATTCGCAAGCCATGCGCTGACCGAGGCCGAAATCGCTGAGACCTTCGGGAGGCATGACCCGGTCGAAGCGAAGGCGCTGCTCGACGCCTCCGGCTTCGATACGACCAGGGAGTATCAGATCAAGTTCATCACGCCCGGGGACAGCTACGCGCAGTTCGCGCAGATCGTGCAGTCGCACCTGGATAAACACCTCGGGATCAAGACGAAGCTGGTGGGCGAGGACTTCGGGAAATGGCTGGCGCAGTCGCTGTACGGTTCGGACTACGACGGCTTCATCGTCTACCCAACGCTGGAGTACGACGACCCGAGCAGCTACATCGGTGCATATCAGCTCGAGATCGGCGGACGCCCAAACTGGGCCGGCTGGGAGAACGAGGCGCTGAACGACATCGTGGTGCGGCAGAAGGCGACGCTGGACGACACCGAGCGGGCGAAGCTGGTCCATGACCTGCAGCGCCAGGCGTGGGAGGTTGGGGCTCCCTTTATCCCGACCTTTGTCCGGGTGTCCGGGAGCGTCTACTGGAAGCACGTGAAGGGCCTGGTAACGGGCCGGGGGAGCTACCGCTACCTCGCCGGCAGCACGTATATCGACAAGGGGTAGGAGCGGAGGGTGCCATGCGCCAGTATGCGCTGCGGCGGATGCTCTACCTGCCGCTCATCATCGCGGTGGTCTCGTGCCTCACGTTCTTCACGTTGCGGCTGCCGGTATCGCGAGACCCGGTCGCCTACCACTCCACCCAGTCGACGACGGTCGAGCAGCAAGAGGCGATCCGGAAGGAGTTCGGGCTCGATAAGCCCGTGCTCCAGCAGTTCGTGACATGGCTGGGCGAAGTGGCACGGGGGGACCTGGGGAAGACCTTCCGGAGCAACCAGCCGGTCTGGCCGGAAGTGCAACGGCGGCTGCCGATCACGTTCGAAATCCTGGCGCTGGCGCTGACCTTCAGCACGCTCATCGGGGTGACGTTTGGCGTATTGAGCGCGGTGAAGCAGAACAGCCTCATCGACTACTGCGCGCGCTTCTTCGCGGTGTTCGGGCAGTCGATCCCGGAGTTCTTCCTGCTCGTGCTGCTCATCGTGTTGCCATCGATCTGGTGGAACTACTCTCCGCCGGTGGGCGGACATGTGTCCATCTTCGAAGACCCGTGGGAGAACCTGCGGCTCTACGTGCCACCCGCGGTGGTGCTCGGACTCGGCGGCGCCGCGGCCATGATGCGGCTCACTCGTTCGACGATGCTCGAGGTGTTGCGGCAGGACTACGTCCGGACGGCGCGCGCAAAGGGTATCGCCGGGCACCGGGTGGTGTTGGCGCACGCGCTGCGAAACTCGCTCATCCCCATCGTGACGCTGCTCGGGTCTCAGGTGACGGTGCTCTTCTTCGGGTCGGTCATCTTCGAGCTCATCTTTAGTATCAACGGCATCGGACAGTTCTTCTTCGTCTCGGTTACCACGCTGGACTTCCCGGTGATCCAGTTCCTGGTCCTCTATTCGGCGATCGTCGTCGTGGTACTCCACCTGTTGGTTGACCTTTCATACGCCGTCATCGACCCACGCGTGAGGTACAACTGATGGCTGCGCGGAGTCCCGTCGCCACGACGGGGTACGACTGGACGTTCCGGCGACGGCCGCAGCGCCGGGTGCGGCGCCTCGGCCGGCTGGCCGCCGAGCATCCACTGGGCGTGTTCGGGCTGGTGGTCCTCATGGGCTTCGTGATCCTCGGAGTACTCGGCCCGTACATCGCACCCTACGACCCTCGCGAACTTCGCGCCGGGCAGCCGTTCGCCGGCCCATCGCTCGACCATCCCTTCGGCACCAACAACCTCGGCCAGGACGTGTTCAGCCGCGTCATCGCGGGAGCGCGCATCTCCCTCGTGATCGCGAGTGCGGCAGTGTTTTTCGGCGCCGGGCTTGGGGCGCTGCTGGGAATGGCCGCCGGGTACTACGGACGCTGGGTCGACTACCTGTTGCAGCGGTCGAGCGAGGCGTTCTCTGCGTTCCCGGCCCTCGTGTTGTACTTCCTGCTAATCGCCGCCTTCGGACAGAGCCCGAAAACGATCGTCTTCGCCATCGGCATCAGCGCGCTCTTTTCCGGCAACCGGGTGCTGCGCGGCGCCACGATGATCGAAGCGCGCAGCACCTATGTGGAGGCTGCACGAGCGATGGGCTGCAGCGAGACCCGCATCTTTCTCCGGCACGTGGTCATCAACGTGCTGCCCCTGACGGTGGTGCTGATGAGCGGCGCACTGGGTGCCGCGATCCTCGCCGAGTCGGCGCTGGCGTTCCTTGGGCTCGGGGTCGAGCCGGGCACGCCGTCGTGGGGTATCGACATGAGCGGCCAGAATCTCTCGTTCGCGCGGCTGGGGAACTGGCACATCGTTGTGTTCCCGGGTATCGCTATCAGCCTGGTGGTGCTGGCTGCAAACCTGTTCGGCGACGCCCTGCGTGACATTTGGGACCCGCGCCTGCGGAAGTAGACACAGCTTCGGCGGCACTTCCCTGGAGCCAACCCTTCGGCGTGCTGCCCGGCGAACAGAGCGGAAGCGGCCCGCGGCGGCCCGTCCGGGGTAGGATGCTGGAAACGGAACCGAGGGGGTGGCCATGCCGCGCGTCGATCTGCCAACTGGAGCATCGATCTATTACGAGGAGTTTGGCGAGGGCTTCCCGCTCCTCCTGTTCGCCCCGGGCGGCATGGATAGCCGGTTGGAGATGTGGTACCAGGCGCCGTGGAACCCGATCGAGGCGCTGTCGCCGTACTTCCGCGTCATCGCGATGGACCAGCGGAATGCGCATCGCAGCTTCGCGCCGCTTGCGGTCACGGACTGGGGCGACCTTGCCGCCGACCAGGCCGCGCTCCTGAACGCGCTGGGGATCGAGCGAACGCACATCATGGGCGGCTGCATCGGCAGCTCGTTCTGCCTGCGCTTCATGCACGACAACCCCGGGCGAACCACCGCGGCTATCCTTCAAAATCCCATCGGCCTGCGCGGCGGTAACTTCGACGGCTTCAAAGGGATGTTCGAGATCGCCGCGAGGACGGCTGAAGAGGGCGGGATGCAGGCCGTCGTCGATGCGGCGCTGGCAAACGACCGGTTCCAGCAGAACCACGCGGGCGGGCTCTGGGCAGCGCGAATCGCGGCAGACGAAGCGTTCCGCGAGGAGATGCTGAAGATGGATGCGACGGAATATGCCCGGATACAGCGTGGGACGAGCGACGCCTTCTTCGGGCGGTCGGACTTCGTGTTCAGTGTGACGCGGGAGTGGGTAGAGACCCTCGATGTGCCGCTCCTGGTGCTCGCGGGGCACGACGACTTCCACCCGACGGAGACCGCCCGGGAGATCGCTGAACTGGCGCCAAAAGCGACCTATGTGGAGGAATGGGCGCCGCCGGAGGTACGTGAGCGAACGATCGAGACGGCGAGGGAGTTTTTGCTGGCGAATACGCCGAAGTAGGGAATTGGCGATTGGCGCGATGGAGCGCGGCGCGTGGAGCGCCCTGGCGTTGCGCGCGCCCGGCGCTCCTCGACAGTCGCGGTACTGACCGGCGGCCTCGCCGGGATGGCGCCCGGACACTGGGCACCGGACACTGCGCACTCGGGCGGTCCGGGGGAACTTCCCAAACCGCTCCGGCGTCCGTATAACGCACGTGTATGAGTGCGGGCGCAGCTTAACCGCTCGCGATCGGCTGGTTGATATAATTCTCCCACTCCGGTGGGAGCACACCGGCCGGAGCCGCGGTTCTGTGTGCTACGGAGCCCCCGAGCCCCGCCCCGCACCCAGGCCAGCACAACGCCCCCGGGAGTGGAGCTTCGTGGAAGACCCGCGGATCGTAGCCGAACGCATCATCTCCAACGTCGAAAAGGTCATCATCGGAAAGGATCGCGAGCTGCGGCTGGCGGTCACCGCTCTGCTGTGCAATGGGCACATGCTCATCGAGGACGTGCCGGGCGTTGGGAAGACGATGCTCGCACGTGCGATCGCGGTCTCGACGGGCTGTACGTTCCGCCGCATCCAGTTCACACCAGACCTGTTGCCGAGCGACGTGACCGGTGTATCGATCTACAACCAGAAGCTGGG
>Ga0265293_10008558_pt1 | contig 15102 bp, 7 predicted proteins | sample Munlanlewell138R_FD_192505 | JGI IMG/M metagenome (GOLD analysis project Ga0265293, IMG submission 192505) | Leachate microbial communities from a municipal landfill in Southern Ontario, Canada - Leachate well 138R | ecosystem: Engineered > Solid waste > Landfill > Unclassified | place: Canada...
CAGATGGTTGATAAACAAATTGATGTGCGCATGGCAACCCTGTTTGGATATAACTTCAATACAAGGAAATAAGGGGATACTAAGATGACAAAACAACAGACCTGCACCTATTATTCAAGCCAACAAACAATCACAAGACCAAAGCTTCGCACGCTCACCGCCTATGGCACGCTGGCCTTATCTGCAGCAATCTCGGCAAACACTCTGGCGCAATCAAGCGGCGCACTCGAAGAAATTATCGTAACTGCAACCAAGCGCGCTGAAAATCTCCAGGATATTCCTGTAGCGGTCAGCGCAATGAGCGCAGACATGCTCACCAGTCAGGGCGTCTTTGAAACCACTGACCTCAATCGCTCCATGCCCAACCTCCAGGTGTCATCACCCTACGGCACATCACAGCCCAACTTCTCCATTCGTGGCGTCGGTGTCGGCACTGAGTTCAACGCCAACGCCGCATCCCCCATTGGTGTTTATGTGGATGAGGTCTACCAGACATTCCGCTCTTCCCACGGCCAGCAATTTTTCGACCTCGAGCGCCTCGAGGTGGTCAGGGGTCCCCAGGGCACGCTCTATGGCCGCAACACCACTGGCGGCGCCATCAACATCATCACCCGCCAACCCGAGCTTCAGGGAACTAACGGCTACGTCACTGCAGGCTACGGCAACTACGAGCGCACCAATTTCGAAGGCGCTGTCGAATTCACCCCCATCACCGATGTGCTGGGTATCCGCCTGGCGGGCACCTATGTGAACTCTGATTCCTATGTGGAAAACCTTTGGCCAACCGGCGGTCGCGACCCCGGCGGCCACGAAAACTACGGCTTTCGCGGCATTGTTCGCTACGTACCCAACGAAGCTGTCGATCTCTCCCTGAAAATTTATGCCACCCGCAGCGAGGGTGGCCTCGAGATACCCTTCTCCCAGGGACAGGACGGCTATAACGTCAACTTTTCCCAAAGCGCTGTCGGCGGCCTTTATCAGATACCAGGCCTCGACGCCCTGTTGCCTCCCATGATCTACAACCCCCAGGAACGCGGCCTGGATGATCTCGAAGTTGAAGCCGATAAAGGTGGCGATGCCATCAATGATGCCGAGGGCATCGTTTTAACGGGTAAATTCGACCTTTCCGACAGCGTCAATCTGACAACGATAACTGGCTATGACGAAGGCGAATACGCGCAGCTGCCCAACACTGACTGTGATGGCACCCCCTACGATTTCTGCTCCATTGGCTACCAGTCGAAGTTTCGCGCCTTTAACCAGGACGTGCGCATTAACTACGATGCCGACAGGTTCAACCTGATTGTCGGCGGCTACTACGGCTATGACTCTATTACTGCCCGCAACCGCCCCGACTTCTTCAACTTCCTCGAACCCATAGTCGCAGCCCTGGGCTTCCCCGATGATTACTTCGACCCCGGCGGCGCATTCGGCGGCTTTCCCAGCGGCATTCGCGGCACTCAAAACAACAAACAGGAACGGCGCTCGCTGGCTTTCTATACGGAAGGAAAATATGACGTCACCGACACAGTGGCCGTCACCCTCGGTCTGCGCTGGACCAAGGACAAATTTGCCTATCTGGACGGACTCACCACCTATTTTGACTACACCGGCGCACCGCGCATGTTCCCCGTCTCCAACTATGCTCCAGGTGGCGTTGAACAGGCGTATATCATCGGCCTCTCTCCAGGCCCACTGCCCGGCGGGCTCGAGCGTTATGGTGACTCCGAAGAAGTCAGCGGCCGCCTTATCGTCGATTGGAAACCAACCGACAACATGATGCTCTATGCCAGCTACAGCCGCGGTTACCGGGGCGGTACCTTTAACGGCCTCTCCTATACAACGGCATCCCAGGTTTACTTCGTAGAGCCGGAATTTGTTGACGCCTATGAAGCGGGCTTTAAAACCCGCTGGCTTGATGACCACCTCCAGCTGAATGGCGCCGTCTTCTATTACGACTACGAGCAACAACAGGGACAGGTGGTCGACCAAACCGCCACCGCCAACCTCATCAGCCTCGACGGGGAAATCAAAGGTCTCGAACTGGAAGCGAAATACATAGCCACCGACAGCCTGCGGATCAATGCGTCAGTGGGTGTTCTGGATTCAGAGTACGACGATACCGGCAACTGCCCTGAAACCCCAGTGCTGACCGGCTATCCTCCCCAGCAGGGATCTTGCCTGGCCTCAGGTGCGGGTAACATTAACGTCGGCGGCAATGAGTTTCCCTTTGCCGCAGAGCTTACCTTTAACACCTCGGTGGAGTGGGACGTCGCCGATACCAGCCTGGGCATGCTGACCTGGTACTTTGATGCCAACTACACCGGCGAATTTAACTACGATTCCTTCGGCAACTACGACTACGTCAATGGCTCAACCAACTCAAGAAACCTGGCTCCCGGCGTATTCCACGAAGGCGAAGGCGAGTACTGGATATCCAACTCGCGCCTGACCCTTGCCTCCCAGGATTACGATATCTCTCTGTGGATCAAAAATATCTCCGACAAAACCTACTACCCCTACGGGATCAACCTCGAAACTCTGTTTGGCAACAGCTACAGGGTAAGGGCTCAACCACGTACCTACGGGCTGGAAGTTAAATATCGCTTCTAAACCGCAGGCTTAAAACCTCAACCAGTCAAATGTTATTGACTGACTAAAGAGGGTTAACCCTCTGGCGACAAGGCACAATCGCCTGCAGCCAGAGGAGTTAACCCTTTTTTTACCTGTATTGGCGCAATTTCCCGACAATCGCCACAGCTCATTTTTTTCAGGCTCGTCGGCAAAGATGCCTGCTTCGTCGCCTTTGAGCCGCTGAAAGCTGTCCCCTTGCCATTCCCGGTCTATGATTGCCGTAACTTCTTAAGACCGGAACTCATCCCAGCGATGTCAGCAGCCAGCAAACCAACAGACAGATCAGCAGTGGCGCCCACCCCAGTCGGCAATGGCTTGAGCGCTTGCGCTAAAAGCCGCCAGCGTCACCTTGACGATGGCAACCCCCAACTGAGTTCACTGAAATCCCCCAGCTTTCTCGATATTCCCATACTGACAGAAGTCATCGAGGAAACCGAAAGTATGAAAAACGCCCGCCACAACCCTGGAAAAATCTGACTATCTTGTTCCCGTCGCTGGTTACCCCGCAGCACAGACCGTATAATTTCCCCCTTTGATTTTTATCGTTACCGAACAGTGCTTCGGCCTTTTTATTTTCCGCATCAGGGCAGCAGAGATTCCATGGATAAAACGTTCAATCCCCAAGCTATAGAGCAGGACTGGTACCAACGCTGGGAACAAAACGGCTACTTCAAACCCTCCGGCAGTGGCGACCCCTTCTGCATCATGATTCCGCCGCCCAATGTCACCGGCAGCCTGCACATGGGTCACGGTTTCAACAACGCCATCATGGATGCCCTCACCCGCTACCACCGCATGAAAGGCAACAACACCCTGTGGCAGGTGGGCACAGATCACGCCGGCATCGCCACCCAGATGGTGGTTGAACGCCAGTTGGCGGCGGACAACATCAGCCGCCACGACTTGGGCCGCGACGCTTTTCTCGACAAAGTCTGGGAGTGGAAAGCCGAATCCGGTGGCAATATCACCCGCCAACTGCGCCGCCTGGGTTCCTCCGTCGACTGGAGCCGCGAGCGCTTCACCATGGATCCGGGCTTGTCAAAAGCCGTGCAGGAAGTCTTTGTCCGCCTTTACGATGACGGCCTTATCTACCGCGGCAAACGCCTGGTGAACTGGGATCCGAAATTCAACACCGCCATCTCCGACCTGGAAGTGTTGAACGAGGAAGAACAGGGTTCGATGTGGCACTTCCGCTACCCCATCGAGGGCGACGGGCAGGGTGTCACGACTGGAGCGAGCGAGCATCTTGTCGTGGCCACCACCCGCCCGGAAACCATGCTCGGCGACACCGCTGTTGCGGTAAACCCCGACGACGAGCGCTATCGCCATTTAATCGGCAAGCAGGTGCGCCTGCCCATCACCAACCGCATGATCCCCATCATCGCCGACGACTATGTGGACAAGGATTTCGGTTCCGGCTGCGTCAAAATCACGCCCGCTCACGACTTTAACGATTACGAAGTCGGCAAGCGCCACAATTTGCCGCTGATCAATATTCTCGATCGCAATGCACGAATTCTCAGCGAATTCACCGTTCTGACCTTTGCGGGCTACGCCACTGAACACGGCGAGAAAGCCCCGCAGCAATACGCCGGTCTCGACCGTTTTGAAGCCCGCAAACAGATCATCGCCGAATTTGAAGCCCTGGGACTGCTGGAAAAAATCGAGCCCCACAGCCTCAAAGTACCGAGGGGCGACCGCTCCGGCGATATTATCGAGCCCTGGCTCACCGACCAGTGGTATGTAAAAACCGCAGACCTGGCCAAACCCGCCATTGAAGCTGTGGAAGATGGCCGTATTCAGTTCGTCCCCAAGCAGTACGAAAACATGTACTTTGCCTGGATGCGCGACATTCAGGACTGGTGCATCTCCCGCCAACTGTGGTGGGGACACCGTATTCCCGCCTGGTACGACAACCATGGCAAAGTTTATGTAGGTCGCGATGAAGAGGAAGTCCGCGCCAAATACAGCATTCCTGAAGATATCAACCTGCACCAGGACGACGACGTCCTCGACACCTGGTTCAGCTCGGCGCTGTGGACCTTCTCCACCCTGGGCTGGCCGGAAAGCACGGAAGAGCTCAGAACTTTCCACCCCACGGATGTCCTGGTAACCGGTTTCGATATTATTTTCTTCTGGGTGGCGCGCATGATCATGATGACCATGCACTTTATGAAACACGAAGATGGCAGCCCCCAGGTTCCTTTTAAAACGGTCTATGTCCACGGCCTGGTGAGGGATTCCCAGGGGCAGAAAATGTCCAAGTCCAAGGGCAATGTGCTCGACCCCATCGACCTTATCGATGGCATTGACCTTGAAACCCTGGTGCAAAAACGCACCAGCGGCATGATGCAACCGCAACTGGCGAAAAAAATCGAAAAGCAGACCCGCGCCGAATTTGCCGACGGCATTGCCGCCTATGGCACCGACGCCCTGCGTTTTACTTTCTGCTCCCTGGCGTCCACCGGCCGCGATATTAAATTTGATATCGGCCGCATCGAAGGCTATCGCAATTTCTGCAACAAAATCTGGAATGCCACCCGCTATGTGCTGATGAACTGCGAGGAGCAAGACTGCGGCCAGGATGGCAGTAAAGATTACGAATTGACCCAGGCCGACCGCTGGATCATCAGTCTCTTGCAACAAACGGAAAAAACCGTCGCTGAAGCCATCGAAACCTACAGATTTGACCTGGCGTCACAGGCCATCTACGAATTTACTTGGAACCAGTATTGCGATTGGTATCTGGAGTTATCAAAGCCTGTATTGTGGGATGAGAACGCCTCCCCTGCGCTGAAAAAAGGCACCCGCCGCACCCTGATTCGTGTGCTCGAAGCCATTTTGCGTATGACCCACCCCATCATGCCCTTTATCACCGAAGAGATCTGGCAGCGGGTCAAAACCCTCGCTGGTCAAAGCGGCGACACCATCATGCTGCAACCCTACCCGGTGGCGGACATGACCAAAGTGGACGACGACGCCATCGCCAATATCGAGTGGGTGAAAACCGTCATTCTCGCCATTCGCAATATTCGCGGCGAAATGAACATCGCCCCCGGCAAACAACTGCCTACCTTCCTCAAAAACGGCAGCGCTGGTGACAAGGAAAAACTGGCCGCAAACCAGCAATTTTTAATGCGCCTTGCCAACCTCGAAACCATCACCTGGCTAAATCCCGGCGACACTGCCCCCACCTGTGCCACTGCGCTGGCCGGGGATATGGAAATTCTGGTGCCCATGGCCGGGCTCATCGATAAAAATGCCGAACTCGCCCGCCTCAACAAGGAAATCGAACGTGTCGGTAAAGAAGCCGAGCGCATTCGCGGCAAACTGGGCAATCCCGGCTTTGTCGACAAAGCCCCGGAAGCTGTGGTGCAAAAGGAAAAAGAAAAACTGGCGGATTACGAAACCACACTGGAGAAACTGGCAAGACAAAAAGCGGAGATTGCGGCGCTCTGACTGTAATGGTGCCAAGCTTTCTGCCCCAAAAGGCAGTGAGCTTTTTTGACAGTCGCGATGACGGTTTACTTTCCCTTAAAAACAAAAAAGGCCTTGATAATCAAGGCCTTTTTTGTTTCTTTTGGCGGAGGGACAGGGATTCGAACCCTGGGTACCTCTCGATACGCCGGTTTTCAAGACCGGTGCTTTCAACCGCTCAGCCATCCCTCCAAACGAGGCAGGGATTATACAATGCCAGACAGTGCTGGCAAGTGCTAATCCCTGTTTTTAAGGTTAATTGTGCTGTGAAACATCATCCTGATCGATTTTCACTTCGGCACTTTTGTTGAGCGCCATTAACCGTGCAACCCTGGGGTCATTGCTGGGGCGTTGATAGTGACTTTCGACAACAGCAACTGGAGCTGGCTGACTGGTGTCCAGCGCCGGGCTCATGGCGATTGCAGGCGCCTCGGTGGTAATGGTCAATTCCACCACTGGCTTTGGCGCAACCCTGGGATCGTTACTGGCGCGATATTTACTGCCGGCAGAGGCCACCTCAACGGCAGCCGACGGAGTGGCAACGCTGCTTGATGCAATCGGAGCTGTTTCTCCTCTTTCACCGCCACCCACATCAGTCTTGGCCTCAGCCTCGGTGTTTGAAACGGCTTCCTCAACAACCTTATTCGCAGGGATTTCTGGTTGTTCACTCAATGTATCAGAGACTCCATCCTTCCGGGGTTCCTCTGCAGCCAGGGTTTCAGTGGTTATCACTGGCGGGATCGCCGCCTCCCCCTTAACGCTGGCTGCAACTTCAGGGCTTTGATCGCCAGTATCTCCAAACACTGGTTTTTCAGCGGAGGATTTCTCGATAGCAGCTTGTTCATTGCCAGGCTCTGGCGCAGGGGAAGCCTGATCCTCGAGGGCAAAGACCTTCTGCTGAAATTCCTCGGGCTCAGCGGAAATCGCTGAAGCGGAGGGCTGCGCCTCCGGCTGGGGCTGGAAAGTCTCGACAGCAGCCTCCTCCTGGGGGGTGGGAACCGGCAGGTCTACTTGAACATCCAGTGCTTGTGGCGCTGGCTCTGCCATAACAGTTTCAGGACTCAGCTGTTCGTTGAACGCGCTTTCCTGCTCGACCTCTTTACCATCAGTTTCCGCAAGGGCGACATCAGCAGAAACGGGGGCTTCAGCAATAGGCAGCGCCTGCACGGGAGCCTCTTCAACCATTTCATTGCGGACAATTTGCTGGCTGCTGTCCAGATCTGGTTTTTTCTCCTCATCCACCGCTTCCACTGGCGCCACGGAAATGCCGTCGGCGGTAATGGTGGTGGCATTTTTCATTTGCTGCAGCTCTTCGGGGAGCTGTTCCCGATTGCGGCTGCGACGGGGGTCGCGGCGCTTATTGCTGCTCCGCTGTGGCGGCACATCTTTGCGGGGGGGCGGTGGTGTCACCTGTTCGTCGAGCTGTTCCTGCCCCTGAATATTGTCGCCGGTTTCTTCCTGCTTTACCGGCTGACGGCGATTGCGGGATTGTTTTGCAGGCCGCTTATTGTCCCGACTTTCTCTGCTTTCCCTGTCGTTGTTTTCCTTAGCCTCCTGAACGGGAGCTTCAGCCAGTGTTTGGGGTTTTTCATCCCGAGCCTGACCGGCGCGATTGCCTTGCGAGTTCCTGCGCCGCCCCTGGTTACCGCCACGGCCATTGCGCCGATCGTCTCTGCTTCGGGAATCACTGCGCTTGGGCTTTTCCTCAACAACCACGGGTTCTTCAACCTTGGGCTCGCCGGCAAAAAGCGTCTTGATTTTTTGCCACAAACCACCGGAGGCTTTTGCCTGCACTGCTACTGGCTGATCGGGCTGGACTTCGGCGACTTCTTTTTCCGGGCGACCCGCAGGGGCTGGCGAACTGGGCGCCAGATGCTGAACCGCCGGCTGGGGAATAATCGGCATGGCTTCGGGAGCCATAAGCGCCACAGTGGCTTCAGGAGCCAGTTCCTCCGCCAATTTGTAGCTGGTCATGCTGACCATCTCGTCCTGGGCGCGAAAGCGCTGCACTTCATATTGGGGCGTTTCCATATGGGTATTGGGCAGCACCAGTATTTTGAGTTTGTTGCGCTGTTCAATTTCAGCGATTTCGCTGCGCTTTTCATTGAGCAGATAGGTGGCAACAGACACAGGGGTAATGGCACGAATCTCGGTGCTGAATTCTTTCTGGGCTTCCTCCTCCAGCAGACGGAGAATGGAAAGCGCCAGGGAGCGAGTGCCGCGAATGGTGCCCTGGCCGTCACAGCGGGGGCAGATTTTGAAGGTGGTTTCCTCCAAAGACGGGCGCAGGCGCTGACGGGACATTTCCAGCAGACCAAAGCGGGAGATGCGCCCGACCTGAACCCTTGCCCTGTCGAGTTCGAGGGCGTCTTTCATGCGGTTTTCCACATCGCGCTGGTTTTTGGCGTTGGTCATATCGATAAAGTCGATGACAATCAGACCGCCCACATCCCGCAGCCGCAATTGGCGCGCGATTTCATCCGCCGCTTCCAGGTTGGTCTGGGTCGCGGTTTCCTCAATATCCCCCCCCTTGGTGGCTCGGGAGGAGTTGATATCAATGGACACCAGGGCTTCGGTAATATCAATAACGATAGAGCCACCGGAGGGCAGCTTCACTTCCCGCATAAAGGCGGTTTCAATCTGGTTTTCAACCTGATAGCGGTTAAACAGGGGAATGGGATCCTGATAGAGTTTGACCCGGCTGTTGAATGAAGGCATCACCTGCTGAATAAAGGCGGCGCAGAGGTTGTAGGCCTCTGGCGTATCAACGATGACTTCACCGATATCCGGGCGCAAGTAGTCGCGAATGGCGCGAATAATGACGTTGCTTTCCTGAAACAGAAAGTGGGGGGCAGAGGCTTTATCGGCTTCGCCCTTGATGGTGGTCCACAGTTGCACCAGATAATCGAGGTCCCACTGCAACTCTTCAGCGGTGCGGCCAATGCCCGCAGTGCGAATAATCACCCCCATGCCATTGGGAATACTGAGATCGCGCATGGCTTCCCGCAGTTCGCTGCGCTCATCCCCCTCAATGCGGCGGGAAATACCGCCGGCTCTGGGGTTGTTGGGCATCAACACCAGGTAACGGCCGGCCAGACTGACAAAGGTCGTCAGGGCTGCGCCCTTGTTGCCGCGCTCTTCCTTGTCGACCTGAACGATGACTTCGGTGCCTTCCTTGAGTACATCCTGAATCCGCACGCGCCCCTGGGCGTCACCACCTTTGGTGAAGTACTCCTTGGAGATTTCCTTGAGGGGGAGAAAACCGTGGCGTTCAGCACCATAGTCGACAAAAGCGGCTTCCAGGCTGGGTTCCACCCTGGCGATGCGGCCTTTGTAGATATTGGCTTTTTTCTGTTCCCGGGTGCGGTTTTCGATATCGAGGTCGTAAAGGCGCTGACCGTCGACGAGGGCAACACGCAACTCTTCGAGTTGCGTGGCATTGATAAGCATTCTTTTCATCTGATAAATCCTTTATAAACAAAGGACTACAGAAGAAACCCTAATAAGCTGTAAAGGTCTATGTAGAGGAAAACAGTAACAATAAATAGCAATAAATCCGGACGTTTCTATCCGGCGTCGCTTAATGTTTCAGAGGCCTTGCCTGCAATCATGATGCAATGTCGTGCTTCAGCTCGCTTTCAATATATAAGGGACTTTTTGGGAATTACACTACCAGGGACTACGCTGTTTTCTGTCGCTAACGTGGGTTTGGCTGGCTTTAACCTGCGAGGGCTTGCAACTTCATGCCCATCCATTTGGGAATCTTGCCGAGCAATATCCACACGTCCAGCCTAAACGTTAAATACTTTCTACTAACCTTGTGTTAAACCTTGGGGCAACTTCTGATGCCTTGATTTCATCTTGTTGATGGAATTTGTCGCCATTTGCAGCAAACTCCATGTAAATATTGTCCGCTTTATTACGGTTAACTGGTGCGCGGAAGAGGCGGGACTTACCAAAACTGCCCGGAGTTTCACGCAACGGCGCGATGCTACCAAAGTTTCTCTTTTTGATCAACGAGATAGGCGTATTTTTTGCTAGCTTCTTGAAACCGCCGACAACTGGTAACATGACCGCCAAGTTGTAATAGCTAAAAACAGGCACCATTATGGGCGAACCCGCCACCGCCGCTCAGGGCGTCACTATCATCGTCGTCAGCGAAGATGAGGCCGAACAGCGCATTGACAATTTCCTGCTCAGCCGCCTCAAAGGCGTGCCCAAATCGCGCATCTATCGTCTTTTGCGCAAAGGCGAGCTGCGGGTCAACAAAGGCCGCATCAAACCGGAGTATCGACTGCAGAGCGGCGATTCGATTCGCATTCCGCCAATTCGAGTCAGCGAAAGCCAGCCAAAGGCGGCTCCTGGTGCAGCGCTGCGCAGCCATCTGGAAACCAGCATCCTCTTTGAAAATGACGAACTGCTGGTCATCAACAAACCTTCCGGCCTTGCCGTTCACGGCGGCAGCGGCGTCAACCTCGGGCTTATCGAAGCGTTGCGCGCCACTCGTCCCAATACCACAATGGAACTGGTGCATCGTCTCGACAGAGGAACCTCCGGCTGCCTTCTGGTGGCCAAAAAAAGAGCGGCACTGCGGCATCTGCAGAGCCAGTTGCGCGACCACAGCGTCGAAAAAGTCTATCTCGCCCTCGTGGATGGCAGCTGGCCAAAAGGTCTGGATGTCATGGACGCCCCCCTCAGCAAAACAACCACCGCGTCCGGGGAAAAGCACGTTCGCGCCAGCAAAGACGGCAAGCATGCCCTCACCCGCTTCCAGGTGCGCAAACGTCTTGCCGGCATGACCTTGCTGGAAGTGACTCTGGAAACCGGGCGCACCCATCAGATTCGAGTTCACTGCCAACTGGCCGGACATCCACTTCTGGGAGATGATAAATACGGCAATGATGGCCGCAATACTGAGATGCTCAATCGCGGCCTCAAACGGCTGTTTCTCCACGCCCATCGCCTCAGTTTTTTTCTGCCTTCCAGCGGCGAGCGGATGTCAGTGACAGCCCCCCTACCCGATGATCTCACCGCGGTGCTCAATCTTTAGGCTACAAGTCGCCGAGGAGATACCAGAGCAGCGGCGGCAGAATCAGGAATGACAGCACCGTTGACATGACCACGCTACTGGCAACGGTTTCAACCTCCCGTTTATATTTGAGGGCAAAAAAGTAGTTAAACACCGCCGATGGCATCACCGATTGGAGAATCAGCACTTTTGCCACCAAGCCGTCAGCACCGCTAAGGGCGATAACCGCAAGAGCTACCAGCAAACCGCCGGGCACACGCAGGAAGGCAACCAGAAACCCCTTACCCATATCCGCGAAACGAAGGGTGGCCAGCGACAGCCCCAGGGTCACCAGCATGATGGGAATGGTCATTCCCCCCAGCAGTTTGGTGGTTGTCGCCAGCGGTGTGGGCAGATCAAAATCAAGCCCTACCTGAATCATGGAAAACAGGGTCGCCAAAATAATCGGCTGCCTGATCAAATTGTGCAGCCCTTCGCGAAGGCTGCGGTGCTGACCGAGAACAAAATCTCCGCAGGCAAAATGAACCAGGGCGATAACCACAAAGATAATCAAGGCCAGTGCCAAGCCCTCTTCGCCAAACGCAAACAACGCCAGAGACAGCCCCATGTTGCCGGTGTTGGGGAAAATCACCGCCAAACTCAGCGCCCTGAAATCCATCTTCAACAATTTAAAGATGATCAGGCCAAGCAGGGCGAAACCCACCATGACCGCAAAGGACAGTTTCGCCATCACCAAAAAATCCTGCCAATTGAGGGTCGATTCATTGATAGTGGCAACAATCAGGCAGGGGGCACCCACATTGGTCACCAGCCGAGTGACAAACTCTGTGGCGTAATCGAATCGGCTTTTACCCCAGATATAACCGATAAGAACACAGCAGAACACGGGAAAAATAACATTTAAAAGCACTTGTAACATGAATGACTTGCAGCCGCTCTGGTGGGGGACAAAAACAAGGCGCTGATCATAACCCACAATCCGCGTGCCCGTCCGCCTGCTCAGCAATATAAGCCCCCCAGCGTTGGTTTTCTTCGATACCTCCCTGTACTCGCCTTGAGAGGGAAGCCCTAATCGTCCATAATGCGCACCTAAATTTGAACTCAGGCGAGATTTATGACTATCCAAAATAACAGTGTTGTTGCGTTTCATTACACCGTGAGCGATGAAGATGGCGTGCAGCTCGACTCCTCCAGCGGCCAAAGCCCTCTGACCTATCTTCACGGCGCCAACAACATCATTCCGGGTCTGGAAGCGGCGCTCACCGGAAAATCTGCCGGAGATTCTCTCAAGGTCGATATCGCCCCCGATGAGGCTTATGGCGAATATCACGAAGGCCTGGTTCAATCCGTCCCCCTCGAAGCCTTTGGCGACGCCGAAGTGGAAGTGGGCATGCGCTTCGAAGCCCAAACCAATGACGGCCCCATTTCCGTTGTAATTACCGATATTGACGGCGGCAACGCCACCGTCGACGGCAATCACCCCCTGGCGGGGAAAAAGCTCACCTTCGATGTCACCATTGAAGATATTCGCCCCGCCACCGAGGAAGAAATTTCCCACGGCCACGTTCACGGCGTTGGCGGTCACCACCACTAAGAGCCATGCCCGGCCACTGGTTATTCAAGAGCGAACCCGGCGAATACAGCATTGCCGACCTGGCTCGGGAACCCCGTAAAACCGGGCGCTGGGATGGCATTCGCAATTACCAGGCGCGCAACTTTTTAAGGGACGAGGTCAAACTAAACGACCTCGCTTTCTTTTACCATTCCAGCTGCAAACAGCCAGGCATTGTCGGCATCGCCAAAATCGTCAGCGCCCCCTACCCCGATCCGGGGCAATTCCTGCCAGACGGCCCCTATTTTGACAGCAAGGCAACCCCCGCAGCCCCCCGCTGGTACAGCGTAGACCTCCAGCACGTCGAAACTTTCGCAACAGTCATCACCCCCGGCGACATGCGCAACCTCGACGGCCTCGAAAACATGTATTTATTCAAGCAGGGACGATTGTCGATACAACCGGTAAACGACCAGGAGTGGCAGCAAATTATGGCGCTGGCGAAATCCCGGGCACCACGCTGAGCCAGGGAAAATAAATTTGAGCCGTGGGTGCTCGCGGATGCAAACCCTACCACAGTAGCATCCATCGGAGCATGTACCTGAAATCGGCCAGTCTGGGTACGAAAATTCAGACACGGGCAAACGGTGACAAAATGTCACTGGGTAAAGTGCGCAGCAGAGCCGCTCTATAAGTTGAAAACCTTGATCCGGCACAATATTCGGGCTGGGCACGGCTTTTCAGGCGAACAGCCAATGGCTACTCGGTATAAACCGTATAGCCCTCTGAACGCATAAAACCCACCAAAGAGACATTGAGCTCCTCCGCCACCTGAATGGCGAGGGCTGTGGGGGCTGATATGGCGGCAACAACACCAATACCTGCGGCGGCAGCTTTTTGAACAATCTCAAAACTGGCGCGGCTGGTCATCAGCACAGCGCCACGGGAAAAATCCGTGCCTGCAATGGCAAGGGCGCCAATCAGTTTGTCGATGGCATTGTGACGACCAACATCTTCCCTTGCCACTGCAACTTCGCCGTCGTCCGTCACCCAGAATGCAGCGTGGGTGGCGCCGGTTTGACAAAAAAGCGGCTGCATCACACTGAGACCGGGAAGAACCCGGTGTATCAGTGCAAAATCAATGGCATCCCTGCGTTGCAGGGGGCGCAGTTGTCGCCGCACCTGGGCGAGACTGTCAACGCCGCAGAGGCCACAACCGGTGCGCCCTGCGAGGTTGCGCTTGCGCTGTTTTAAGCGCGCGAAACAGTTGTTGGCGATGCGCAGGGAAACACTGACGCCATTTTCAGCAACCACAATTTCCCTGTCATAGATATCGGCAATCCTATCGACAATGCCTTCGCTGAGACTAAATCCCACGGCAAAATCGTCAAGATCCTTGGGGGTGGCCATCATCACCACATGGGAAATGCCGTTATATTCAATGGCCACCGGGCACTCTTCCGCTACAGACTCCTGGCGCTGATCGACAACACCCGCACTGTAATGGCGAACATCTTCATAACTGACAGGCATAACCGCACATTCCTGCTGTGGAGAATTGATCATAAATAGCCCACTCAAAATAGCCTTTAACTGTTTATCTCAAAGTTCAGAAGTTAGTCATGTCGAGACAGCCTTTTCCCTTGCAGGGCAAGCCCCCACATCAAAAAAATAACAACCGGACCTAGCTTACAGCTTGTTCAGCTGCGGCATTCTGACCCGCAATACGACCAAATGTCAGCGCCTGGCCATTGAGAGTGCCGCTGCCCGGATAATGTTGTGCAACCACCTGGGAACAAACTGTGCCAGCGCAATACAATCCGGCAACGGGTTTGCCAAGGGGGTCGAGAGCCTGTGCCCTGGTATTAATTTTCAAGCCACCTTTGGGTATATACCAAATGCCATTAGCGGAATAATTTAACGCATAAAAAGGCGCAACTTTTATACCGCTGAGGTATTTACTCTGCTTTTTAAAGTGAAGATCCTCACCTTTTTCGCACATGCTGTTGTATTCGGCCAGGGAGTTTTCGAGAAGTACTGCAGGTATTTTTATTGCCTTCGCCAATTCAGTTATGGACGAGGCTTTTGCGGATATTTTTAACTTTGCCTGAGCTTCCTCGGGAAGTTCATCCATGATGGCTTGATCAACGATGACCCAGCTATCGGGATAATTTCTGGTTGTCAGACAGCCGACAGGATCGCCGTACTGATCTTCCCCTGCGTAGCGCTGCCCCTTGTTATTCACCAGTATGCCTTTGACAAGGCTTTCGTGGGGGTAGTACACCGGCAGATAGGCAATACTTTCCCCCATCAGCCGCACATCAACACCCACGGACTGCCCCATCTTGATACCGCTGCCATCGTCACCGGCAGAGCCGATAAAAACGCCGCAACGGAGATAGGCCGGACA
>Ga0265293_10008559_pt1 | contig 15101 bp, 6 predicted proteins | sample Munlanlewell138R_FD_192505 | JGI IMG/M metagenome (GOLD analysis project Ga0265293, IMG submission 192505) | Leachate microbial communities from a municipal landfill in Southern Ontario, Canada - Leachate well 138R | ecosystem: Engineered > Solid waste > Landfill > Unclassified | place: Canada...
AAGTAAGCGGTTCTTTAAATGTCGGCGGCTTGATTGGTAATTCTGAAGGAGGAAACAATACTATAGAAAACTCCTATTGGGATATAGTTACCTCTTATAAGAATATATCTGGTACGAATGATACAGGTGAAGGCCTAATGACTGTCGATATGGTAAGAGATAACTCTGAATACACTAATTGGAATTTCTACAGTACATGGGCAATGGTTGATTATACCACCTATCCTTATCTGAAATGGCAAGATAAGCCTGGTGTGCATAATTATCCAATAAACGGTTATTATAAGCCGTTTATAATAAAATATCCCAGCCAGAGTTGTTTCTGGGAATCATTCCCAGTGTTGGGGCAACGTGGAATTTCAGCTAAAGAGCTCTTGGATCCGTTAACCAAGTTAGTTGATTGTATGTGTTTTAGAAGCGATATTCAAAGTTTGGTTTGGAACAAAACTACGTGGGATAATGTTGACTTTGATATTGTACCGTATAATGGTTATAAGTTGGAGTTTTTAGGCAGTTTTGGTGGAGATTTAACTGTTCCTGGAGAAGGTCCTTTTGTAGCTGTACCATTTAATGACGTCGAGCTTGAATTGCATGTTAACACTGAAAACTGGATTGGTTATTACGTACCTCAGCCACAACCTGTAACTGATGCTTTTGACAGTATATGGCCTGTTCTGAAGTCAGTCACATCTGAGACTTGGAGTATCTCTCGAAATACACCTCAATCGCCATTTGCTTTGCCGTACCCACCACCTGAAGTCGAATTCGGTAAGGGTTACGTGGTAACTACATTTGCGGACACAACTTTTTCATGGAATATACCTACACAATATATAACACAACAATATGAAAAACGTTATCCTGAGTATTTCTCATTTAATGATGCCCCCGACTATGAGGTCTTTAACATTGAGAGTATCGACAACGATCAAGATGTTATTGAGGTTGGTGTCTTTGCTGGCGATACCTGTGTCGGAGCGAGTGTGTTTCAAGGTTACCCAATGCAGATCTTAGCATATACTAACCCCACTCATTCTGAAGAAAATCTCTCATTTATAATACATCGAAGTAGTCGTGGTGGGGATCAGATAGTCCGATCGGTAGAAGTTAAGGACGATGAAAATGGTGAATTTTATGTTGAAACATTAAAACCTTTTAAACAGAGACATGCTACTATACGCTTAGGTGCGGGTGATGAGATAGAGGAGAAGGAAGAGGTTGTTGAACCTAAGTTTGCTCTCTCTCAGAACTACCCTAACCCGATAGTGATGAGCCAAGTATCAAGATCTTCGGAGTTAACGAAGATTGACTTCTCTTTACCAGAAGCTGCAGAGGTATCTCTGAACGTATACAACATCAAAGGGCAATTGGTTAAGACCTTAGCCTCAGGTGAGCTTTCCGCTGGAAGACACACAGTCAGCTGGGATGGCAATAACGTAAATAATCAGTCAGTAGGTTCCAGTGTCTATTTCTACAGATTAGATAGCGGTAAGAAAGTCATCAACCGCAAGATGTTGATAATCAAATAGTCGTATGATAAAGGAGGGGGTGTAATTTAACACCCCCTCTTTACCACATAAGTGATAGTTTAATATAGTTTGGAAGCCGTGGATAATATTGACTATTTGGTGATTGCGGGGCTAGCAAGCCGCGACCCCTACGAAATCGTTCGGGTTGAAACAATATTATTCGGTCCTGTAGGGGACAGTATTGCTTTTGCGCTGAACGATTAAATCTTGTGGAAACAAAACAAACGGGAGGGGTAGAACCCGCTCCCCTACAAATCGTTTGGGCGTTTATATGACACTATCACGCAAAAGTAACAAAGAGAAGTTATAAATAACAGGAGATAAAAAATGAAAAGAATGTTTGTTTTAGTACTGTTGCTGATTACGGTTGGACTTCTATCAGCGGTAGTCTGGGAGATTAAGCAGGATGGGACGGGTGACTTCACAACGATAAGTGAAGGAATCAACATTGCTCAAAACTATGATGAAATTGTTGTTTATCCTGGAGTATATTACGAAAGCATCAATTATCAGGGGAAAGAAATCACTATTACCAGTCTTTACAACGAAACCGAAGATAATAAGGAAATTATAAGCGAAACAGTTATTGCCGGGTATCAAGGGGGTACGACTGTTACGTTTGAGAACGGCGAAACAAGATCTGCTGTTCTTAGGGGTTTTACTCTTAATAATAATTATGATAAGGCATATCATTATAGCAATACTCTATCAGGAGGTGGTATATATATAAATGAAGCTTCTCCATCTATAATTGATTGTGTTATTGAAAACAACAGAGCATCCGGTGGCGGCGGCATTTATGTGGATATGAATGCGAATCCTTTTATAAGAAGCTCAATAGTAAGAAATAATGTAGTTGCCCATACTGGAGGAGGGATATTCATAGGACTGAACAGTACTGTTACGTTTTGCGATAGAAAGCTAAATAGTATTTATCTAAATTATGCAACAGTAGGTTCTGATATAGCAATTGGAACTTATGCATCACAACCTGACATCATATTGGATACTTTTACCGTATTAGAGCCAGATAGGTTTTATATCACGGTTAACAGAAATCATAATCCTGATTTTACCCTAAAAGCTAATAAGGGAAAAGTAGAGCCAGTTGCTGCAGATTTATACGTTAGCCCTGACGGCAATGATGCAAATAACGGCTTATCTACTGAAGAGCCATTACAAACAATTGCAATGGCAATGATATTGATTAAGCCTGAAAAAGATACGATACATACAATTCACGTAGCCGAAGGGCTCTACTCACGTTCAGAAAACAATCAAATCTTCCCTGTTCAATTAAGAGAATACACTAACCTGGTCGGAGCCAACAAAGAATCCGTAATACTTGATGCTGAAAGAGAAAACTCGCACTTAGTGATTCGTCATGTTGATTGGGAGGGTTCTTATATGAGTAATTTTTCCGTCAAAAACCTCACCTTGATAAATGGGGGAGATATGAACTCTTTTTATTCATTTGTGAGTGGTTCAATAAAAATGCAAGGGTGTACTGAGTATTTAATAGAAAATATCAGTATTTATGATTGCCATGCTTACGGTCAAAGTGTTTTTGCAGCTGGAGGGGCAGGTAGTTATGTGATAAAAAACATAGATATGAGTAATGTGATAGGCTATAATCAAGCGTTTGCTGTTACGCACGGAAGAGATATGTTCAATATGTATTTAGAAAATATACGTATCCGAGAAGCTAAACCAGGTCCGCATGACCCTCCTCATTATAGTGGTGGTAGTGGGAGAGCGTTTGCGGTAATTACTGGTTTTCCATCACCTGATTCCAGAGGAGTCATTGTTAATTTTGAGGTTACAGGTTGTGAGCTTGATGTCAATAATATCGATCCGCCGTGGAGAGCTTTGCCTTCAGGAAGTGTTGCTATATCAAGCGATAATATAAAGCTAATTAATGCTACTATTGCTAATAATAATTACAATGGTTTTTGTGGTGGGGGTCTGACAATACATGAAACTGGTAGTTTAAGGATATATAACTCTATCATTTATGGCAATAATCCCCATAATTTAGCCTTGGAGAAGAGGAAAAGCCTGAATGATCCGAGCCTGAGGGATGTGCGCATTTTTAATTCCCTTATAGCCCAAGAGCATATGTTTATACCCAATGACCCAAATACTTATCTTTTTTGGGATGACAGTAATATTGATGCGGATCCTTTATGGGTGGGTGATTCTAATTTAGAGGAGTACCCCTATATGCTGCAAGAGGGGTCACCAGCTATAAATAAGGGGACTCTTGACATACCCGATTTTGAGTTTCCTGAGTTTGACTTAGCGGGTAATCCTCGTATTGTTAACGGAATGATTGATATGGGGGCTTATGAGTATCAAGGGGTAACAAGTGTCGATGGCGAGGCATTACCTAACATAGAAGCGTTCGACTATAAGCTCTATAACTATCCAAATCCAATCTCTCTGAACGAAAATGCAAGTGGTACAGAGCGCTCGATGCCAGGTACGACGATAAGCTTTCAACTACCGAAGAGTAGTCAGGCTATAATCGACATTTATAACGTCAAAGGGCAATTTGTTAAGCGACTGATCAATGCCGAGCTATCCAAAGGTGAATATAGTATCTTTTGGAACGGTAAGGATGAGCAGGAGCGTTTAGTTGGTAGTGGGTTATATATGTATCAGTTGTCGGTTGACGATGTTATAGTCAGCTCCGGCAGATGTACAGTGATTAAATAAGAGTAAGTGTAATTTGTGTAAGGAGCGAGATAGTTCGCTCCTTACGGTTTTTTTAATCGACTATTTGATGATTGTGGGGCGAGCAAGCCCGTCCCCCTACAATTCGAGGTCGCCTCCTTGCTTTGCTCCAAGTATCTGCTTGAGGTCTTTTGTTTGAAGGGTAAGTTACTCTTTATCACGAGGTATATTTTATGATATAAAAGTATATCCTTGTCAACCATGAAAAGGTTTCTCATCCCAATGCACAGAAGAAAAAACTTGACGTAGATCTGTCTGATCCAGTATTTTGGTCATAGTAGGAATGTATTGGCAGGTGAGAGTTGTTTTGGTTGTTTACGGGTTGAGAATCTGCCCTTTCAAGCATTCCTGTTAGTATGTTGTGTGGAGCGAGTTTAAGTAGGGTTAATATGCTTTAATATTGGCCTGGAAAACTATATAGCTAATAGGAGGTATTTTGAAAATGTATCGAAGAAAGGTATTTTGTGTGACATTATTGCTTATTCTTCTTTCATCTATCTCGTTTGTTCTTTTTGCAGACGAATTGGAGGAGGGAACTTATGTAGTAAACCCGGATGGGACTGGTGATTTTGAATCTTTAAATGAAGTTTTTGAGATAATGGAGACGGAAGGAATAACAGGTCCTGTCGTAATCAAGCTATCGAAAGGGAGTCATAACGGTCCTTTTACAATTAACAAGATAAAGGGTTCTTCTGCTGAAAACACAGTGACTATTACTTCTGAAGAGCAAGGTCCTACAGCAGTTCTTACAAGGTCTGAGATATCTTATGCTGACAGATCAATTCTTATATTTCTGGGAACATCGAACGTTATTGTAGAAAATCTAACCTTTAAGATAGGTGTTACGGGGGACTACTGGGCGATCAATATTAGGAACAAAGCGGACAACAACATTATTCGCAACTGTATTTTTAATCCTGAAGATGCACAAAACAATAAACACATTGTGGTCGTTAATGGCACTTCGAGTATCTACACACAGGGGCAACCAGCCAACAATTTATATATTGAGAACAACAGTTTTAACGGTGGCAATTTAGGTGTTGCGATTATGGGTCATGAAGACACATATCTTAACAATATCAGGATTACGTACAACAAGTTTACAGGTCTCTATAAGACAGCTATTACTGCGAGCTATTTGAACGCTTATAAAATATCAGGTAACGTAGTTGAGATGAGCGCAGATGGTGATAATGAAGGGGCAGGTATAATGATGGGTCCTTCCAAGGGTAGTTTTGAGTTCACTGGTAACAGAATTTTCAAAGCAAAAAAGACTGGGGTTTCCTTTAACGGTCATGGTCAGAGAAACAGCTCAGATAGGGCTATAGTAGCCAATAATATGATAGGTGGCGGCTTTACCTATAGCAGGGATCAAGCTTGGACGTTGGGCGTCAATGTTAGTAGTGCTATGCACAACGTTAGTTTCTACTACAACAGTATTTTTATGGATTTGCCCGGAACGACTTATAGTTACGGTTCTACATTTAAGCTAAACTCTGGTTCTTCTGGAATAAATATCGTAAACAACTCTTTCTGCTATATCGGAGGAGATAACAACTGGAGCTATGGTGTATATATTGAAAACAGAGACTCAATAGCCGAGATGGACTATAATAACTATCATACGAATACTTCGAGATTTATGTTTTACGGTACAGCAGTGACTAACTTAGCGACGTTACAGACAATGGATGGTAAGAATCAGAATTCAAGAGTAGGCGATCCGAAATACTTAAGCCAGTTTGACCTTCACTCATATGGGGCTCAGTTAAGTGGTGCTGGAACTCCGATAGCTGGAATAACGGTTGATATTGATGGAGACGACCGAGACTCTGTTGCACCCTGTATCGGTGCTGACGAATATATTCCTATGTTTGACCATGATATTGCCGTGATAGGTCTTTCTGGTAGCAATCTAACAAAGGTTGGTACTCCAGAGATTATAAAAGTAAGGGTTCGTAATGATGGACGTATCTGGCAGCCGCAATATACTCTGTACTTAATGCGTGATACGGGTGAAACACTTGCTACCTTAGAGGTAAACGAAATTTTATGGCAACAGGGTGATGAAGCTGAGCACGAGATAACTTGGGTACCGGTTGCAAAAGGTATTCACAAGCTTTATGCAGTTGTATATCTTGAAGACGATGAGAATCATAATAATGATCGCTACCCTGTAGCACCGGCTACATTCAATGTGATGGTTCAAGATCTAACAGAGCTTCCGCAGCCACAGATAAGTATTTCAAGCAATATTTCTGATAATTCTGCAATAGTAAGCTGGGAGCCTATAATTGGAGCAAATAGCTATAAAATATACGCTTCAAATGATCCTTTCATCGAAACTTGGCCATTATATTCTACCACAAGCAACACATTTATCAGTATTGATTTAGATAACGATGGAATGTTGTATTTCCGAGTTGTAGCTTCTACTGCCCAAACACTTTTAAACAGTAATGACGGTGATTACATCGAGATAGAAGTTCCACAAAGAGATAATGATTAATTATAACAACTTTTCTAACCAATGGACAGTTTAGTTAGCTAAGCTGTCTATTGGGTAGGAGATAACCGAAAACTCTTTCAAGATATAAGGATGCTCGATTCAGTAGGAGTCTATTAGGGTTGCTAAACTTGAAGGGTTTGGAAAGTACACTTGCAGAGTATTCTTTGTTCTGTAGGGGCAAGTCTTGCTTTACGGTAGTAAAGCGGGAAATTAATGTTTTATGACATAAAATTGGAGGTAATACTATGTTTAAGAATAAGCTTTTAAGCCTGCTTATTTTCTGTTTGACTATCTCTCTTTTCACCATCTCGCTCTTTGCGGATGCATTGGAAGAGGGAACTTACATTGTAAATCGAGATGGGACGGGAGACTTTGAGTCTTTTGAAGAAATCTCAGAAATATTGAGTATCGATGGTATTAACGGACCTGTAGTATTCAAGTTTGCTGCAGGAACTTATGAAGGGCCTTTCCAGCTCGAAAAAATAGTAGGTTCTTCTGAAGTAAACACTGTGACCTTTACTTCAGATGGATATGCTCCTACTGCAGTATTCACCAGGTCTACAGTCGCAAGCAATAACAAACATATTCTTCTGTTGTTAGCAACGAAAAACGTTATTCTCGAAAATCTTACCTTCAAGATAACAGCGGAAGTAAACGCTTGGGGAATCAATATAAGGAATAGAGCGGAAAACATCGTAATTAGGGGTTGTGTGTTTATAAGTGAGGCTGAAAGAAATGACACAAATGAGCATATCTTGATCTTAAATAGCGCATCTGACACCTATGCATACGGAAATCCTGGAAATAGCATAACAATTGAAGGGAATAGCTTTACTAATGGAAATATGGCTATATGTGTGAATGGGCAGGATAGCACTTATCTTACTGGAATCGTGATCCAGAACAATAAGTTTACTAACATATTTAGATATGCTATGAGATTGATGTACTTAGATTCTTACAAAGTCAACGGTAACGTTATCGAGATGAATCCAGATGGTTATACAGAATCTTGTGCTATCAACGTTCGTTCCTCTCAAGGTGGGTTTGAAATAATTGGTAATCGGATTATTAAAGCGAGAAGATTTGGTATTGAATTTGGCTATTATAGTACTTCAAGTCCTATCAGTAAATGTCATAATGATACAGGGGAGATGTCGATCGTTGCTAACAATATGATCGGTGGCGGCTTTACATACTCTTATGATTACGGTACTTATACAAGTGGTATCGTTGCCAACGCTGCAATTGAAAACGTCGCTTTCTACTACAACAGTATCAATATGGATCTGGAAACGGGGAACTTTACCCGTGCAGCAGCAATCACTTTAGACAATGAATGGTCTTCTAATATTTCTAAAGACATTCGCATGGTAAACAACTCTTTTGCTTGTACAGGGGAAGGTGGAAATGGGCGAGCAGTTTACATTCGTAGTAGAAGCTCAGTCATTGAAATGGATTACAACAATTATTACACCAATACCTCCAAATTTGCCTACTATGGAGCCGAGGCGGGTAACCTTGCTACCTTGAGGGCGCTTGATGGTAAAAACTCTAATTCAATTGTTGGAGACCCGAAGTATCTTGGTCAGTTTGACCTCCACTCTTATGCTGCTCAGTTAAGTGGAATGGGTAAGCCTATTGCAGGGATAACTATTGATATTGATGGTGATGACAGAGATGCAACTAACCCTTGTATCGGCGCTGATGAGTATATTCCAATGTTTGACCACGATATAGCCGTCATAGGGCTCACCGGTAACAACTTAACAAAAGTTGGTACTCCAGAGACTGTAAAGGTCAAAGTTCGTAACGAAGGTCGTATCTGGCAACCGCAATATACGCTGTACTTAATGCGTGACACTGGCGAAACTCTTGCTACTTTAGAGGTAAACGAAATCTTATGGCAACAGGGTGATGAAGCTGAGCATGAGATGACTTGGGTACCAGTTGCTAAAGGTATACACAGACTTTACGCCTTAGTACATCTCGAAGGTGACGAAAATCACAATAACGACAGGTATCCTGTTGGAAATACCTTCAACGTGATGGTACAGGATCTGACAGAGCTTCCACAGCCTCAAGTATCAATAACTGGTAATATGGGTGACTCTTCGGCAAAAATCAGCTGGGAGCCAATTATTGGAGCTAACTCATATAAGGTATACGCTTCAAGTGATCCATTTGCCGAGAACTGGCCGCTATTTACCACTACAAGCAACACCTTTGCCAACGTTGATTTACACTATGAGGGTATGTTATTCTTCCGAGTAATAGCTTCAACGGCTCAAACGCTTTTAGGTGATAACGATAGCGATTATTTAAAGGTAGAAGTACCACAACAGGATAGCAAATAATAATCTTTTTTTGCTCAATAGGCAGTTTGGCTAAAGAATTGGCTGAGCTGTCTATTGATTAGTAATCCTTGTTACTCTGTAAGTGCAAACCTTGCTTTGATTTTATAAGGCACGGGTTTAAAATATTTTATAATATAAAACTGGAGGTACACTATGCGTAAGAATAAGCTTTTAAGTCTGCTTATTTTCTGTCTAAGTATTTCTCTTTTCTCTATCTCACTTTTTGCAGATGCTCTTGAAGAGGGAACTTATGTTGTAAATTCTGATGGATCTGGAGATTTTGAAACACTCCACGATGTGATTGAGATTTTGGAAACAGAGGGTATCAATGGACCGGTTGTGATAAAATTAGCTGCTGGGACATATGAAGGGCCATTCACTCTAAACAAAATTAAAAACGCTTCCGAAGAAAACACTGTAACTATTACTTCGGAAGGCTACACCCCTTCCGCGATATTTACTCGTACAAGTACTACAAGTGGTAACAGACAAATGTTTGTTTTAATTGGTACAAAGTATTTGATTCTGGAAAATCTGACTTTCAAGAATGTTTTGGATACCGATGTATGGGGGCTTAACATCAGAGCCAGATCAGAGTTTGTTACCGTCAGAGGATGTACTTTCGTCAGTGAAGCTGAGAAAAGAAATAATGGCTATCATATTGTAGTAGTAAACAGTGCAAACAATACTTACGATGAGGGTCAGCCTGCACACAACTTAACCATTGAAGGGAATAGTTTCACCGATGGCTATTCAGCAATCAATATTGTGGGTCAAGCAAGCACTTATCTAACAGGAATAAAGATTTTAAACAACAAAATATCTAATACTCACCTCAATGGTATGAGACTTCGTTATTTAGATGCGTTTGAAATCAGTGGTAACGTTATTGAGTTAGACCCTGATGGTAATGCAGAATCATACGGTATTCAAATTTGGCCATCAAAGGGTGGATTCCGTATGATGGGTAACCGTATATTTAAGGCACGCCGCTACGGTATTCAGTTTGGTTATTATAACTACAACTATGGTGGTGGAGATCTTAGCCACACCGATACTGGCGAAATGGCTATAGTTGCGAACAATATGATTGGTGGCGGTTTTACTCATACATCAAGTAATGCTCCAGCAGGTGGTATTTCAGCTGTTGGTGGTATCCAGAACGTAGCGTTCTATTACAACAGCATTAACACTGATGTCGAGGCCGTTCAATGGTCAAGAGTAACTGCAATTCATATCACAGCTGCAGGCTCAAAAGATATTCGTTTAGTGAATAACTCATTTGCACATACAGGTGAAGGGGCTGACGCACTTGCCTTCTATATCGCTGACAAGAACTCTGTAGTAGAAATGGATTATAACAACTACTATTGTAACTCGAATAAGTTTGGCTGGTTTGGGTCAGAAGTGGGTAACTTAGCAACGTTACAAGCTCTTAACTACACCCAAAACAGAAACTCAATTGTAGGGAATCCAAAGTATTTAAGCCAGTTTGATCTCCACTCATATGCTGCACAGTTAAGTGGAGTGGGTAGACCTATTGCAGGGATAACTGTTGATATTGATGGTGATGATAGAGATGCAACTAACCCCTGCATCGGCGCCGATGAGTATACTCCAATGTTTGACCACGATATAGCTGTCATAGGGCTCACCGGTAACAACTTAACAAAAGTTGGTACTCCAGAGACTGTTAAGGTTAAAGTTCGTAACGAAGGGCGTATTTGGCAACCGCAATATACGCTGTACTTAATGCGTGACACTGGCGAAACTCTTGCTACTTTAGAGGTAAACGAAATTTTGTGGCAACAGGGTGATGAAGCTGAGCATGAGATGACTTGGGTACCAGTTGCTAAAGGTATACACAGACTTTACGCCTTAGTACATCTCGAAGGTGACGAAAATCACAATAACGACAGGTATCCTGTTGGAAATACCTTCAACGTGATGGTACAGGATCTGACAGAGCTTCCACAGCCTCAAGTATCAATAACTGGTAATATTGGTGACTCTTCTGCAATAATCAGCTGGGAGCCAATTATTGGAGCTAACTCATATAAGGTATACGCTTCAAGTGACCCATTTGCAGAGAACTGGCCGCTATTTACCACTACAAGCAACACCTTTGCTAACGTTGATATGCATTATGAAGGTATGTTATATTTTAGAGTAGTTGCCTCAACAGCTCAAACACTTTTAGGCGTCGATGAAGATGACTTTCTAAAGGTGAATGTTAGTGGAGAAATGAGTAAATAAAACAGATTGATTAAACTTCAAAGGCTGCACTCCCATCAACAGGGTGAGCAGCCTTTTTTGTTTATGAACGAGTTACTTTTTGAGAGATGTTTTGAATATTATTGGTTGATCTGAGGTGAGCTTAACTTATGCCTTAAGATAAGGCTTTAAGAATTTACCAGTATAGGATTTTCTCTTCTTGATAATCTCTTCAGGTGTCCCTTCAGCGATCAGAAAACCACCTTCATCACCACCCTCTGGGCCTAAGTCAATTATATAATCTGCACATTTTATAACGTCTAAGTTATGTTCTATAACTACGACACTATTTCCCATCGCGACGAGTCTTTGCAGCACTTTGATAAGCTTATTAATATCGTCGAAGTGGAGGCCCGTAGTGGGCTCATCGAGGATGTAGAGTGTTTTACCTGAGCTTGTTTTACTGAGCTCTCTTGAAAGCTTAATCCTTTGAGCTTCACCGCCTGACAGCGTAGTCGATTGCTGTCCGAGCTTCATATAGTCTAATCCAACGTCTAACAGGGTGATTAGCTTCTGTTTAATTGAGGGGATATTTTCAAACAGCTCGTAAGCCTCTTGGACATCCATATTAAGGACGTCGGCGATATTCTTATCTTTATAACGGACCTTTAAAGTTTCAGAGTTAAAGCGCTTCCCTTTGCATACTTCACAGGTGACAAATATGTCCGGCAAGAAATGCATTGAGATCTGTTTGACCCCTGCCCCTTCACACGCTTCGCAGCGACCACCTTTGACGTTGAAGGAGAACCTCCCCTCTTTATACCCTTTCATTTTAGAGGCTGGGAGCTCAGAAAAGAGCTTCCTTATTGGGTCAAATACTTTGGTGTAAGTAGCCGGGTTAGAGCGTGGCGTGCGCCCTATTGGCTGCTGATCGACAGCTATTACTTTGTCTATATGCTCGTACCCCTCGACAGCTTTATATTTCCCTTCTCTTAGGTTGCTACGATTTAGAGTATTGGATAGGGCTGGGTATAGTATTTGATTGATTAGCGAGCTTTTACCGGAACCGGAAACACCTGTTACACAGGTGAAAAGGCCTACTGGGATACTAACGTTAATATTCTTTAGGTTGTTCTGTTGGGCTCCACTGATCGTTATTTTACGCTCATCCACAGGTAGTCTTTTTTTCGGTATCGGGATAGTAAGTTTACGTGATAGATACTGGCCGGTTAGAGAGTTGGGGTTTTCAGAGACCTCTTTCAGGTTACCTTCGGCGACGATCTCTCCGCCGTATACCCCTGCACGTGGACCGAAGTCATAAATCCTATCGGCAGCACGTATCATATCTTCATCGTGTTCTACTACAAAGACGGTGTTACCTAAGTTTCTCAAATGTTCTAACATATGGATTAAACGGTTGTTATCACGTTGGTGTAGGCCGATACTCGGCTCATCGAGGATATACATTACTCCAACTAATCCGCTCCCTATTTGACTGGCTAACCGGATACGTTGCGATTCGCCGCCTGAGAGTGTCGGGGCACTTCGGTCTAAGGTAAGATAGTGAAGCCCAACGTTAATGAGAAAAGAGAGGCGGTTGCTAATCTCTTTCAAAACCTCGGAGGCGATGATCCCTTTATTCCCTTCTAACACGAGGTTATCGAAGAAAAGCTTCAGGTTAGAGACAGTTTTGTTGGAGAGGGTGACAATCGTCTCCTCGTTTAGGTAGACTGACTGAGCCTCCTTGATCAATTTGTTGCCGTTACACTCTTTACAAGGTTTATCTGAAATGAACTGCAAATACCAGCGACGCATCCCCTCGGAAGTGGTTTCGTGCATACGTCTTTGAAAGCTTGGGATCACACCTTCGTATGTAGTGGTATATTCTCTTCGAGTATGATTGCTCTCCCAGATAGTTTTGATACGTCGCCCTTTAGATCCATACATTAAGACCTGTTTAGCCTCATCGCTAAGCTCTTTCCAAGGGGTATGAAGAGAAAAGTCGAACGCTTTGGCAACATTCTTGAGAGTGGATAGGGTGAAGGAGTGTTTTTTCTCGTCAAGACGACCGTAGGGGACAATTGCACCATCCATCACGGATAAGTTCTCGTTCGGGATAAGTAGGTCAGGGTCAAACTCTAAAGTGTTACCTAAACCGTGACATACAGGGCACATACCTTGCGGACTGTTGAATGAAAAATGCTGAGGTGTTAGCTCCGGATAGCTAATTTCACAGTCGTTACAGGTGTTCATTTCAGACATTATATCTGTATCATTTGTGTCAGCGTTGACGATTTTAATCAAGCCGTCTGATGCCCTGAGCGCAGTCTCAACAGAGTCGGTCAATCTTCCTCTAATTTCCTCTTTGATGACTAATCGGTCGACTACAATGTCAATATTATGTTTGCTCTTCTTGTCGAGCTTGATGTCTTCACTCAACTCCCTCATCTGATCGTTAATCATCACCCTTACAAACCCCTCTTGTTTGACCCGCTCCAACTCATCCCTATGTTCTCCCTTGCGGTTTTGAACTATAGGGGCTAAAATAAGTAACTTTGTGCCAACAGGTAGCCTCAAAATCTTGTCTACCATCTGGTCAATCGTCTGAGACGTTACTTCTTCGCCACACTGGTAACAACGTTGGACTCCAACGCGAGCAAATAATACTCGCAAATAGTCATAAATCTCAGTTACCGTGCCAACTGTAGAGCGTGGGTTTTTACTGGCAGATTTCTGCTCGATGGAAATAGCAGGAGATAACCCTTCTATGAGGTCAACCCGTGGCTTTTCCATTTGATCGAGGAATTGTCGAGCGTAAGCAGAAAGGGATTCAACATAACGTCGCTGACCCTCTGCGTATAAAGTATCAAAAGCTAACGATGATTTACCAGAACCAGAAACTCCGGTAAAGACGATTAGCTTATTGCGTGGGATTATTAAGTCAATCCCCTTTAAGTTGTGTTCAGATGCACCTTTAATTACGATATATTCTTTCATTTAGACCACTATGTTTTTTAGTTAAGAACTAATAGCAAGACTTAGAATGCGAAGTATGTCAAGTAAAAAAGGTGAGATTTATGAGCGAAACACTATAAAAGTATCCACCCCGTTTAAGCTCGCTGAGACTTGTAAGAACGTCGTCGATAATTAATGGTAGCAGATCCAGAGTATTAGGTCAGTTCCTTTTCCCACGACTGCTTTGTAGTAAAAAGGTGAAGCTTTGTGCCCTACTTCTCGCAAAAAACGATGAAATTACGTAAAGTGTTGCACAGTATAGCGAATCAAGGAGAAAGCAAGGAGTAACTCCGTAGGCGGACATGGGCCGGCTACGGTGTTACCCCTTATGTCTTCACTACCTGAGGGTTGTTTTCTTTAGCATGTTTGGTTATCTATAATCGTCAAGTGTAATATATTGTTACTCAGATTGCTATCCATCTCGTTCTGGAGTTTCTTTATTAAATAATGGACAACGAGGATTGAAAAAGTTTTGATGTAGTGATTCATTCAAGCTAATAGATGAAATGGAGACACCACTATAAAAGTATCCAGTCTACACGTTTGGTTATCTTTAGCGATAGAATATTTAATGAGTTAGTTAAGTATTTGAGATATAAGGAGAAACGACATTTTTTGTCGTCTAACGAAGGTTTAAGAACAAAAAAAGCGTGCCAAAAAACCAGAGGTAATTTAAGCACGCCATATGAACAACTACAAGGACATAATAAAATTGATTGATCAAATTAGCAAGCAAAA
>Ga0265293_10008560_pt1 | contig 15099 bp, 12 predicted proteins | sample Munlanlewell138R_FD_192505 | JGI IMG/M metagenome (GOLD analysis project Ga0265293, IMG submission 192505) | Leachate microbial communities from a municipal landfill in Southern Ontario, Canada - Leachate well 138R | ecosystem: Engineered > Solid waste > Landfill > Unclassified | place: Canada...
ACTACGAAACCGAGGACTACGGCCTGGTCAATCTCCGTCTCGACTGGCACTCCGTCGCCGGTCAGCCTTTCGATCTCGGCGTTTTCGTCCGCAACCTGACCGACGAGGATGCCGTCATCAGCAGCTCCCTGTCGACTGCCACCATGCCCATCCGCTCGGTGATGTACAACGATCCCCGGGTGTACGGGGTGAACTTCCGCTACCGTTTCGGCGCCGAGGCGAGATAGCGGTTACGCGCGGCGGAGCACCGAAATGCGCCGCCGCGCCCACCTCTGCCTGTGCGCAGGCCGGTGGCGAACATTTTCTTCCCTGCTCTATTTACCCCTTCCCGCTCTCCGTCGCTCCCGGCAGGCCAGTTTGCCAAGCCTGGCTGGTCACCATCCCGGCCGTTTTTTCCTGACGCGGACGCCGTGCTTGGGCAAGGCATGCGAAGTTCGGCCATGTGAAAAATGAAAGCGCGGGATTCACTCAACATTTTACCCGGGTATTATTGATGCAAAATATTATCCGGGTAAAATGTCGGCGACTATTTCTATACTGTGGAGCTGACCGTGCCAATTCTGCCCAGTTACACCGCCTTTGGCGGAGAACATCTCCTGGCTTCCGGCGCCGCCTGGGAGGTAGCTATCGCCGCCCGCAAGGTTTTGCAGGGGGACGGCTCGGCCACCGTGCTGATCTTTGAGGATCACACCGGGCGGCAGGTGGATTTCGACTTAAGAGGTACGGATGAAGAGATCGCGTCGCGGCTCAACAGTGTTGCGGAGCCTGCTGAGACGGCCGAGTCGCCGCGCTCAGTGGGACGCCCCAGGCTCGGCGTCGTCGCGCGCGAGGTCACGTTGCTTCCCCGCCATTGGGACTGGTTGAACCGCCAGCCGGGCGGAGCATCCGCCACGCTTCGCAGGCTGGTGGAGACGGCGCGCAAGCGAGCGCGCGAGGGCCATGTCGGCATCGCGCGCGACGCGCAGCAGGCGGCGGATCGGTTCATGATGACGATGCTGGGCGACCGGCCTGGCTATGAGGAGGCCGCGCGCGCACTCTATTCAGGTGACCAGAGTCGTTTCCTCTCCTTCAGCGAACCGTGGCCCGCCAATCTGCGCGATTACGCCCGCCAGTTGGCCGGGCCGGCATTCGACCAGGAGAGCGCGAGCGAAGGTGGCGGCCGCTGAAGTTCAACCAAAGCCGGGCGCTGTGGCAGCCCGGCAGATTCTGGTCGTTTATTGTGCACCACAGCGCGGCTTCGCCCCGCTTGCTGACGATAGATTTGCAGATAATTCGGCGGACATGGGGATTGGTAGTTGACTCTTCAAAAGCCATTCACTATAGTGCGCACCCTCTGAGGTCATCAGATAACGCACTCGTAGCTCAGCTGGATAGAGTACCCGGCTACGAACCGGGCGGTCGGAGGTTCGAATCCTCCCGAGTGCGCCAAATCAAAGAGAACAAAATCAAGGGCTTAGTCGAAAGACTAGGCCCTTTTTCTTTGCGCCCAACATCAATTTAAGCAACGATTTAAGCAACAATTACCTTTCATCATAGAACCCCTCCGGGGTTTCCGCCCCGTCTAATAGCTTTTCTCTATTAAGGAAAAGTCAGGATTTCCAATTCTGGCTTGAGGAGACTATTGTCGAAATCACTTCCCCTGAGACCTCATGAACGCCCCTTTTGTGCCCGAAGCCACAGTCCGAATTTGCCATAACGTCCCCTGCTTGAAGCCTATCGACTGGCCTGCCGAATATTGGATGGAGTGTCTGATGCTCCTTGAGGCCGAACTACGGGAACAGACAGAGGCGATCCCCGCCAACTCAAAAACCCGGCCTTCCGCCGGGTTTTTTATCGTTCAAAATTACTTTTAAAAAAAATTCAAGTTCCCCGGGTTTTGGCCGATGAGTATCTGGAAGTAACCCAGCATACAGGATGTGCCATATGCTCACTGTTCGTTGCACTGTCGGCGAATCAATCATCATCGGCGACGATATCAAGATCTCCATCGAGGCTATCGAGGGCGCTCTCGTCCAGCTTGAAATCCATACATTGGATAACATGGATATACGGCACCAGGAGCCAATCCGTCAGTCGGTCGCGCCGCCTCCAGCCGGCCAGGATGAAAACGGTTAGCTCTAACCGCTCCGCTAGGGGCGAATCTCGATGGGCGTGCCGTCTTTCACCAACTGCCAGATTTCATCCATGATGTCGTTGGTCACGGCGATGCACCCCTCTGTCCAGTCTTCCTTGTGCAGCCACTGCTTGGCCCACTCCACCGAGGGCACCCAGTCAGGGCTGCCATGAATCATGATCAGGTTCCCGGGGTCGCGGTTGCCGGCCCTGGCCACTTGCAGATCCTGTTCATTGGGATAGGAAATATGAATGGAGCGGTAGAAACGGCTGTCGGGATTGCGCCAGTCGAGGGTGTAGCGCCCCTCCGGGGTGCGACCATCTCCGGCGCTCTGTTTGTGGCCCACCGGGTTCTTGCCGAGGGCAATGGGATAGCGGCGAAGTATCTGGCCGTTGTCCAGCAAGTACAGCGTCTTTGCTGATTTTTCCACCAGCACCATGTCCACGGTTCCAGTGGCCGGCACCGACCTGACCACCAGGCCGCTGGCGGAAACGGCTACCGGCAGGCCGAGCAACACCCCGTAGCACAGACTGCGCCGGCAATGCCTGAGTACCTGATGAAAACCCCGTCTGATCATTTTTATATCGTCATCCCCAAAAGTTCAGCAACCCTGCAGCAAGACCTGATTTTGCGTGGCCGGTGAAACCTCAACAGACCCTAGCGGGAATGTACCCTGTTTACCCTTTTTTAGACAACAACTCGCAAGCGGGTACTGCACCACCGCCTTGTTTACCGCAATTCTTGGCTATACTCGGGTGGAGATTCGGTTCACGGCAACCAATCCGCCACTACATCATCACCCAAGGAGCTGTCCCATGTCCGATCACGTTTATAAAATCGTCGAGCTGACCGGTTCATCAACAACCAGTGTGGAGGAGGCCGTGCAACAGGCCATCGCCAGGGCTGCCAAGACCTTGTACAACATGCGCTGGTTTGAAATCACCAATACCCGCGGCCATCTGGTGGATGGCAAGATAGACCACTGGCAAGTGACCATCAAAGTGGGCTTCACTCTCGACGACTAGCGCAGGCAAGTGTGCAGCCCGACCAGAGGGGCTGTCCCTGCCGCAGGGATTCGCCCCGCCTGTTGTGACCGCCAGCCTGTTTTTCACTGAGTCCCGCAGGCTTTGTCGAGATACCCTCGCTGCAATGACCATTGGTCGACATCATCGCCAGCACCGTTATAATGTGCCTGTCTTAAATGGCCTGAAAGCTCTTCAGGCCCGGGCATCCGGTGCATCTGAACAGTTCAGCGCCAACGGCCACGCATTCAAACACCATAACGACGGAGCATCTCATCGCCATGACCGAACCATCATCCAAGCAGCCACTCAACCAGGTCGAGCAGGACAACCGGGAACGCCAGAACATCAGTGCCTGGATCGGCCGCAACATCGGCGCGCAAGTCAGCCGGATCGAGCGCCAGCGTCGCTGGCGCCCGGTGTGGCGGGTACAGGCCGAAAAGAATGGCGCTCCCCTGCCCCTCCTGGTCAAGGGCACCCGCGCCTGGAACTGTATTCCCTACCCGCTGATTCACGAGATGAAGATGATGCAGGTGCTGGAGGCCAACGGCATCCAGGTGCCTCACGTCTACGGCATGGCGGATGATCCCGAAGCCTTTGTCATGGATTGGGTCGAAGGCGGGCGCGATCCGGGTCTGGTAATGGAGGCGGTGGAGAGTGCCTCCACCATGAGCCCTGAGCGCTGGGTGGCAAGCCTCAAATACATGGAAGTCCTCGCCAGGATGCACAAGATTCCCGCCGAGCAGTTCGAAGCCGCCGGCGCTCCCCGCCCCGCCACTGCCCAGCAGGTTGCGCTCAACCATATCGAGCGCTTCAACGATATGTGTCATGCGGCCGAGATCGTCGACCCATTCATGGAATTCTGCATGACCTGGCTGCGGCGCAACGTACCCCAGCACCGCACCCGTTGCACCTTCGTGACCGGAGATTGCGGCCAGTTCCTCAACAAGGGTGAAGACGTCACCGCCGTGCTCGATGTGGAAATCGGCCATCTCGGCGACAACCTTCACGATCTCGCCTGTTTCCGCGGCCGCCACCCTGTGGAAAACATGGGCGACCTGCCCGCCCTGTTTCGCCATTACGCCAGGGCAATGGGCGAGGAACTCGACCTGCCGGTACTCGCCTACCACACAGTGGCCTTTCGCGCGGTTGGCTATTTTGGCCCGCTGTTCGCTCTCGCCGATCCGCAACCGGGTGGCGACTGGGTGGAAAGCGCGGTGCAAGTGGCCTTTATCGGCCGGCGCTGCGCCGAGGCCCTGGCCGAGGTCGTCGGCGTGGAACTGGATGATATCCAGTTGCCCGACGCCCACGTCACTCCTCTGGAAGATATGGCGCTCAACAAGCTGCTGCTCGAAATCAACCGCCTCCCCACATCGGAAAACTTCGCCGACTGGCAGCGCGATACCATTGCCTCCATACCCCGGCTACTGCTCAACCAGGCCCATTACGGGCGCTGGGCGGAAGAGGAAGATCTGAAGGAAATGGCTGCAATTCTCGGCAAGCGCCCGGCCAATATCCGCGAGGGGGATATCGCCTTGCGCGACCATGTGCGCACCGCGCCACCGGAACAGGACGCGCAACTGGTCAGGCTGTTTCACCGCCGGCTGCTGCGCCAGTGCCTGGTGTTCGCCGGTCCGGACGCGCCGGCGGATCACCTGTTCCTGCTCAAGGTCGAGCCCATCCTCGATATGGACAAGTGATCCGGATGCCCGATCCGGCCCCATAGCCTTCGCGGCAATGCGCTGACGATCCCTGCCGGGATTGTCAGCGACTGTTCATTACCTGGGAAAACTCCGCGAAATGGCTGCCGATATCAATATCGGGCATATCCAGCCTGGTGGCCAGCAACTGGATCGCGGGGTTGAAATGGGCGGTCTTGTTGGTGGGAGGCAGCCGGCCCGCCTCGATCAGGACATTGGCGGTACGGGCGATCACCAGGGCGATGCGCACCGCCGCCAGCAGTTCGAAGTAGTCGAGATCCTCCACCCGGCGACCGAGAATCGCCTCGTACAGGGCAATCTGCTGTTCCCGCGATGGCAGCCCGGACTGGCGTTGGTGGCCGAAACTGAGCATTTCGTCCATGAAAAACCACCAGGCGAGATCGATTTCACCGGGGCCCAGCGCCGCCGCTTCGAAATCCAGTGCCGCGACCACCTGGCCGTCGCGGCCGAATAAATAGTTGCCGGGGTTCGAGTCACCCCACAACACGTCCACATGGTGATTGAAGGGCTGCTCCGCCGTGAGCCGCGCCATGGCCCGGTCGATGACCGGATCGGCCGCGCCGGCCATAGCCTCATCCCGCCAGGCGCTGAGCCACCCGAGATACTGGCCGAGGCCGGGCTTGCCGTACCGGGAGCGGTCGAGAAATCCGAAACCCTGGTTCCAGTCGAGCCGGTTGATCCGCGCGATGGTGGATATGGCGTCATTCCACAGTTGGCAGCGACCGCCATCATCCAGTTCGGTCAGCAGGCCGGCGACGTGGTAACACGGACTCTGGGGGAGCGAGACACCCTCAACCCGCTCCATCACCAGGAACTTGCCGCCGAGCACTGCCGGGTCGGTTTCGATGCCCAGAACCCGCGGCACCGGCATGTCGAAATTGCCGAGTGCCCGCATCATCTGCCCCTGGCGGGCGACATCGGTGTCGAAGAACACATGCTGGCCGGGCTTTTCGAGGCGCAGCACCAGCGAATGCACGGCGCCGGCGCCGCCGTTGACGATCTCGGCGTCGATCAACATCGTCAGCGCCGAATAGCCGGTGGCTGGCACCGCGGTGGACAGCAGCCTGATGGCGCTGCCCGGAGCCAGGGTATCGGCCAGCCAGCGGGTCAATGTCGCGGTATCGATAACAGCCGCGTCAACGTCATCCCTTGCCTTTGCATCCCGCATTCACCACCTCTCTTCTGTCTTTATGATTCTCAATGCTGGAACATGGTAATCGGGAACGCACTGCCGCGCCAGCCGCTGCCGGCGAGCGGCCCGCACCTCTGAGTCCGGCCCTGGCGGCTAGACCGTGAATACGACCTTCTCGCCCTCCAGGTGCGCAGTGATGACATCGCCCGGCGCAAACCTCCCGGACAGCACATCCTGGGCCAGCGGGTTCTCGAGCAACTGCTGGATGGTGCGTTTCAGCGGCCGCGCACCGTACACCGGGTCGTAGCCCGCGACGCACAACCTGTCGAGCACCGCGTCGTCCAACTCGAAGCCGAGGTCGCGGTCCGCCAGGCGTTTTTTCAGCAGCCCCAGCTGGATGGTGGCGATACCGCGGATCTGATCGCGACCCAGGGGGTGGAACACCACCACCTCATCGATGCGGTTGATGAATTCGGGGCGGAAGTGGTTGCCCACCGCGCCCATCACCGCCGATTTCATGGCTTCGTAGTTGTCCTCCCCGGCCAGGGTCTGAATGATGTCCGAGCCGAGATTGGACGTCATCACCACCACGGTGTTGCGAAAGTCCACGGTACGGCCCTGGCCGTCGGTGAGTCGGCCGTCGTCGAGCACCTGCAGCAGAATGTTGAATACATCCGGGTGAGCCTTTTCCACTTCGTCCAGAAGCAGCACCGAATAGGGCCGGCGGCGCACCGCTTCGGTCAGATAGCCGCCCTCCTCGTAACCGACATAGCCGGGAGGCGCGCCGATCAGCCGGGCGACGGAGTGCTTCTCCATGAATTCCGACATGTCGATGCGCACCATGGCTTCCTCGCTGTCGAACAGGAACTCCGCCAGCGCCTTGCACAGCTCGGTCTTGCCCACCCCGGTGGGGCCTAGAAAGAGGAAGGAGCCGTTGGGCCGGTTGGGATCGGCGAGGCCGGCCCGCGAGCGGCGCACCGCGTTGGCCACCGACACCACGGCTTCGTGCTGACCCACCACTCGCTTGTGCAGGGCATCCTCCATGCGCAGCAGTTTGTCGCGCTCGCCTTCGAGCATCTTGCTCACCGGAATGCCGGTCCACTTGGAGACCACCTCGGCGATCTCCTCGTCGGTCACCTTGTTGCGCAGCAGCCGTGTTTCCCGGGTTTCGGCCTCGGCGGCCGCCGCCATCTGTTTTTCCAGGCCGGGAATCACCCCATACTGGATTTCCGACATGCGCGTCAGGTCGCCGGCGCGGCGCGCGGCGTCGAGGTCGAGCCGGGCCTGCTCCAGTTCACTTTTGATTTGGGTGGTGCCCTGGAGGGCGGCTTTTTCCGCTTTCCATATTTCTTCGAGATCGGCGTATTCGCGCTCGATATTGTCGATGTCGGCCTGGAGCTTTTCGAGACGCTTTTTCGAGGCGTCGTCCTCCTCCTTTTTCACCGCCTCGCGCTCCATCTTGAGCTGGATCAGGCGCCGCTCGAGACGATCCATTTCCTCCGGCTTGGAGTCGATTTCCATGCGGATGCGGCTCGCCGACTCGTCGATCAGGTCGATGGCCTTGTCCGGCAGCTGGCGATCGCTGATATAGCGCTGCGACAGTTTCGTCGCCGCGACGATGGCGGCGTCGGTGATCTCCACGCCGTGGTGGACCTCGTAGCGCTCCTTGAGGCCGCGCAGGATGGCGATGGTGTCCTCCTCGGTGGGTTCATCGACTTGCACTTTCTGGAAGCGGCGTTCGAGGGCCGCGTCCTTCTCGATGTACTTGCGGTATTCGTCGAGGGTGGTGGCGCCCACGCAGTGCAGTTCGCCTCTCGCCAGGGCCGGCTTGAGCATGTTGCCGGCGTCCATCGCGCCCTCGGCCTTGCCGGCGCCGACCATGGTGTGCAGCTCATCGATAAAGAGAATGATCCGCCCTTCCTGCTTGGCCAGTTCGTTGAGCACGGCCTTGAGGCGTTCCTCGAATTCGCCACGGAATTTGGCGCCCGCCAGCAGTGAGCCCATATCGAGGCTGAGCACGCGCCTGTCCTTCAGGCCCTCGGGCACCTCGCCGTTGATGATGCGTTGCGCAAGCCCTTCGACGATGGCGGTCTTGCCGACGCCGGGCTCGCCGATCAGCACCGGATTGTTCTTGGTGCGGCGCTGCAGCACCTGGATGGTGCGGCGGATTTCATCATCGCGGCCGATAACCGGGTCGAGCTTGCCGGCCTCGGCGCGGGCGGTGAGGTCGATGGTGTATTTGTCGAGCGCCTGGCGGTTGCCCTCCGCTTCAGGGTTGTCCACCGCCTGCCCGCCGCGCAGTTGCTTGATCACCTGCTCGAGGCGTTGCGCGTCGCCGTGAGGCTTGAGCAACTTGGCGGTATCGGCATCGTCGAAGGCGGCGAGCAGCACCGCCTCGCTGGAGATGAACTGATCGCCCTGCTGCTGGGCGCGCTTGTCGGCGAGATTGAACAGCCGCGCGAGGTTTTGCGAGACGCTGATCTCCCCGGTGGGATTCTGGATATGTGGCAGGTTGTCGAGCCTGTCGGCCAGCGCTTGCTGCAACGCCGGGAGGTTGAACCCCGCCTGGCCCAGCATCGGCCTGACGGAACCACCCTGCTGGCCGATCAGTGCCGTCAGCAGGTGGGCCGGCTCGATGGCGGTGTGATCCCGCCCTACCGCCAGGGATTGGGCATCGGCAAGGGCGCTTTGCAACTGGTTGGTAAAACGGTCGATTCGCATGGGAACTCCTCGATAGGCAATTTTGTTGGCAGCTATCCTGGTGCCAGCCATGCCGGTAATAGCCATTCGATGACAGCTATATCGGTGATAGCTATATCGGTGATAGCTGTGTTGTCGATAGCAGCGTTGTTGACTATGTTGGGGGCCGCGGCGAACTTTTCAATGGCCGGCGGCGCGCCCGCTGAGCCAGATCAAGTCATGAACAACTATACTCAAGATAATCGAGGTTGAAAGAACTCTTCAAAAAGGCCGGCCCAGCCCGACGGCGAGCCGCCCTGGCTTGCGATCCTCTGTCGCAGGGTCCAGACTGAGGCGAGCGCGCCAGATTTCAGCTCGTCGGCCCAGAAAGGAGAATCCAATGACCAGCCGGTACCAGATCACCGAAACCTTTCGCCACGACGGCAAAGACTACACCTATTTTCCATTCGACCGGGTCAGCGAACACTTCGATGTGGCCCGGCTGCCCTTTTCCATCCGCATCCTGCTTGAAAACCTGTTGCGCCACGCCAACGAGCCTTTTGTCAGCGACGCCGACATCGAAGCGGTTGCGGGCTGGGACGCCCACCGGGAGCCGGACAGTGAGATCGCCTTCGTACCCGCCCGGGTCATTCTCCAGGACTTTACCGGGGTGCCGGCCATCGTCGACCTGGCCACCATGCGCGACGCCATGGCCGAGCTCGGGGGCGACCCCGATCGCATCAACCCGCTCTCTCCCGCCGAGCTTGTCATCGACCACTCGGTGATGGTGGATCACTTTGGCAGTGAGAGCGCGCTGAGCCGCAACACCGAGTTGGAAGTGGCCCGCAACCGCGAGCGCTACCAGTTTCTCAAGTGGGGCCAGCAATCCTTCGACAATCTCAAGGTGGTGCCGCCGGGAACCGGGATCGTGCACCAGGTAAACCTCGAGCTGCTCGCCCGCTGCGTGTTCAGTGCCGAAAAAGACGGCCGCTGGCTGGCCTACCCCGATACCCTGGTCGGCACCGATTCGCACACCACCATGATCAACGGCCTGGGGGTGCTGGGCTGGGGTGTCGGCGGCATCGAAGCGGAGGCGGCGATGCTCGGCCAGCCGATCTCGATGCTGCTGCCCCAGGTAGTGGGCTTTCGCGTCACCGGGAAAATGCTCGAGGGCGCGACCGCCACCGATCTGGTGCTGACCGTTACCCAGATGCTGCGCAAGCACGGAGTGGTGGGCAAGTTCGTCGAATTTTTCGGCCCCGGCCTCGCCAGCCTCAGCGTTGCCGACCGCGCCACCATCGCCAACATGGCCCCGGAATACGGTGCCACCTGCGGGCTGTTCCATATCGACAGGGAAACCCTCAGTTATCTGCGGCTGACCGGACGTCCCGAAGGCCAGATCACGCTGGTGGAAACCTATCTCAAGACCATGGGTCTGTGGCACGACACCGACGCCGATCACGAGCAGCAGGCGGCGGAGTACAGCTCGACGCTGCATCTCGATCTGGCCACCGTGGCGCCCTGTATCGCCGGGCCCAGCCGGCCCCAGGACAGGATTGCCCTCAGCGACGCCAAAGAGGCCTTCGCCCGCTCGCTCAGCGATACCATCCGGGTGCAAAGCTCCCCCCCTACCGATGTGCAGAGCTTCGAGGACGAAGGCGGGGAGACCGCCGTAGGGCATCCCCAGAGCCAGAGGGCGATTTGCATCAATCTCGACGGCAAGGATTTTACCCTCTCCGACGGAGCCGTGGTGATTGCCGCCATTACCAGCTGCACCAACACCTCGAACCCGGAAGTGCTGGTCACCGCCGGCCTGCTGGCGAAAAACGCGGTCGCCCGCGGCCTTGTCAGCAAGCCCTGGGTCAAGACCAGCCTCGCGCCGGGCTCCAAGGTAGTGACCGACTACCTCGACAAGTCCGGCCTGCTCGATCCCCTGGAAAAACTGGGCTTCTTTCTGGTGGGCTACGGCTGCACCACCTGTATCGGCAACTCCGGCCCGCTGCCGGAAGCAATCGACCAGGCCATCCACAATGGCGGCCTGGTGGTCAGTTCGGTGCTCTCCGGCAACCGCAACTTCGAGGGCCGCATCCACCCGAGCGTGCGCAACAACTACCTCGCCTCGCCGCCGCTGGTGGTTGCCTATGCACTGGCGGGCAGCATGTCGGTGGACCTGACCCGCGAACCCCTTGGCGAGGACCACAACGGCAATGCCGTATTTCTCAAGGATCTCTGGCCAAGCGCCCGGGAAGTGCGCGAAACCATTGCCGCCCATATCGGCGCCGGCATGTTCACCAGGAACTATCAGGATGTCTACCAGGGCCCGGAAAGCTGGCAAAACCTGGCGGTACCCGAAGGCAAGCTCTATGCCTGGCCTGACTCCACCTATATCAAGAAAGCGCCTTTCTTTGCCGGCATTACCCACCAGACGCCGCCGGTTCGGGCCATCATCCGCGGCCACTGCCTGGTGAAGGTCGGCGACAGCATCACCACCGACCATATATCCCCGGCCGGGGCCATCGCTGTCAACAGCCCCGCCGGCGAATACCTGCAAAGCCTCGGCGTCGCCCCCGAAGACTTCAACTCCTACGGCTCGCGGCGCGGTAACCACGAAGTCATGGTGCGCGGCACCTTCGCCAACGTCAGGCTCAAAAACCAACTGGCGCCCGGTACCGAAGGCTCCTGGACCACCCACTTCCCCAGCGGGGAGGTGACCAGCATCTTCGCCGCAGCGCAACGCTACCAGGCCGACGGCGCGCCACTGATCGTCCTCGCCGGCCAGGAATACGGCGCCGGGTCGTCGCGCGACTGGGCCGCCAAGGGGCCTGCCCTGCTCGGCGTGAGCGCGGTGATCGCCGAAAGCTACGAGCGGATCCACCGCTCCAATCTGGTGGGCATGGGCATACTCCCGCTGCAGTTCATGGCCGGCGAGTCCGCCGCGACCCTGGGACTGCATGGCGATGAAGTATTCAGTATCGCCGCAGTGCGGCCCGGCCAGGATGAAACCGAAGTGGTGGCTATTCGCGCCGATGACAGCAGCTTGACCTTCAATGTGCGAATCCGCATCGACACGCCGAACGAATACAGCTACTACCAGAACGGCGGTATTCTCCACTATGTACTGCGGCGCCTGGCGGCGAGCTGAGGCTCGGGGGCGGATGTGGTCACTCCGTCAACCGCAGCACATAGACCTCGGGCCAGTTTTTGCCGGTGATGAAGATCCGCGCCGTTTGCGCATCGTAGGCAATGCCGTTGAGGTCGCGGGCCCGCCACCACGACCCCATTCGCTTGCGCAGAGCCCGCAGATCGAGCCAGCTGTTCACCTCGCCGCTGAGGGGATCGATGCGGGCGATCCTGTCGCTGCCGAGGATATTCGCCCAGATTTCACCCTCGATCACTTCCAGCTCGTTGAGCCGGGTGACCGGTCTGCCGCGATCGGTGACGGTCAGTCGCCGATGTTCCGCGAGATCGTCGGGATCGACAAAGCGCAACTCGGCACTGCCGTCACTCATGACCAGCCATCGGCCGTCGTAGGCCAGCCCCCAGCCCTCCCCGGCGTACGCCATCCGCGCCAGCGGTTCGAGGGTTTGGCGATCATAGACAAGGGCCACCCCTTCCCGCCAGGTGAGCTGTATCAGGGTGTCGCCCACCAGGGCGAGGCCCTCGCCAAACAGCTCGTCCGCCAGTTGCCGCCGGGCCTGCACGTCGCCGCGGACGGGATCGACCCGGCGCACGGTGGAGTGGCCGTAAAGCCCGGTACTCTCATAGAGCTCTCCGTCGTGAAACAGCAGGCCCTGGGTAAAGGCCCGGGTATCATGGGGATAACGGCCGATCACTTCATAGCCGGGATCAGCGCCCTCCACGGGGGGCGCGGCGCACCCCATCGACGCCATCAGCAGGAACCAGGGTGCAAGTCGTAACAAGGCGGGCAAGGGGCATCGTCCTTTCGGTTAAAAGGGCAAGCATACAACGACATCGCGGGCCCTGGTGCAGCGATTGCCCCGGCCGGCCGGTGACCCCGCCGGGTGTTGAACAATGGCGGCAAATAGGTTCAACTGCACAACCTCTTTGTTACATTGCTGCGGCCCCCGCAGCAGCGTCAAGGCCGCCACCGCTGGCCCCGGATACCATCAGATCGCGACAAAAGCACCACAGACCGCCAACCGCTGGAGTTATCAATGCACAGTCCCCTGATACGACTGCTCACCCTGCAGCAGCTCGGCGCCACCGATTTCGAAGGCCAGAGCATTGATCTCGGTACGCCCCAGGTCTTTGGCGGCCAGGTGCTCGGCCAGGCCATTCAGGCAGCGCAGGCGACCGTCGACGGCCGGCCCATCCACTCCGTGCACGCCTACTTTCTGCGCCGCGGCGACTTCACCGCCCCGATTCGCTACGAGGTCGACAACAGCCGCGATGGCCGCGGCTTCTCTTCGCGGCGGGTGGTGGCCATCCAGCACGACAAGCAGATCTTCACCATGTCGGCGTCCTTCCAGCAAACAGAGGACGGCATGGAATTCCAGCCACCCTACCGGCTGCCCCCGGGCCCCGGCGAGCTCCCACCGCTGCCGCTCGATGTCACCCCGGAGCAGAAAGCCGTCAGCCCCACCGACGACTTCGATCTGCGTCTGGTGCCCAAAGAGCACCGCACCGAAGCCAATGCCGTGCAGTGGTGGCTGAAGACCCGCAAGCCACTGAAGTCTGCAGACCAGGCCATGCACCGTTCGATCCTCGGCTTTATCAGCGACTTCGGCCTGGTCTCGGCGGTGCTGCAGCCCCACGGCTACGAGCCCGGTAACCGGGAATTCCTGCGCAAACTGGTAGCCGCATCCCTGGACCATGCACTGTGGTTCCACCGCGACATCAAGGTCGACGACTGGTTGTTGTACAGCACCACGCCGAAAATCACCCACGGTGCCCGGGGGCTTGCCGCCGGCTCGATCTACGACGCCAGTGGCGCTCTTGTGGCCACCACCATGCAGGAACTGCTGATCAGAAATCCCCAGCCGCGTTGACCGGGCCCCAACCCACAGCCCTGCGCTCATGGAATACGAATTCACCGGCTTGACACTCGGCCTGCTTGTGCTCTCCGGCATCGTCGCCGGCTTTATCAATACCCTGGCGGGAGGCGGCTCCCTGCTTACCCTGCCGGCGTTGATGCTGCTCGGCATGCCGGCGGATATCGCCAATGCCACCAACCGCGTCGGGGTTCTGTTCCAATCACTGGAAGGCGTTCGCGGCTTCAACCGCCACGGCAAGCTGGCCCGCAACGCGATCATTCCCATTCTGCTACCGAGCATCGGCGGTTCGGTAGTGGGCTCACTGGTCGCCTCCTACCTGCCGGCGGCGGTGCTCGAACCGGTGCTGCTCACTACCCTGATCGCGATGGCGGTGGTTATCGTCGCCAAACCGGCGATGGCGGCGCCGCCACCGGGTACTGAACCGCTGTCCATCAAGGAGGCCCCGAGCGCCGCCCTCTGGCTGTTCATGGCCGGCATGTACGGCGGCTTTGTCCAGGCCGGCGTCGGCTTTATGCTGCTCGCCGCCCTCGCCGGAGTACTGCGCTACGATCTGGTGCGGGCCAACGCCCTGAAGATGGCGGCCACTGCGATCTTCACCGCCGTGGCGGTGGCGATATTCGTCATCCGCGGTCAGGTGCTATGGATTCCCGGGCTGGTGCTGGCAGCGAGCGCCATCATCGGGGTACGGATGTCGGTCAAATTTGCCATCGCGGTGCCGCAGCGGGTATTGCGCTGGTTCCTGCTGGTGACGGTGATCGCGGTCTGTCTCGCGGCCTGGTTGCGCTGAGGGCGGCGGTTCGTCGCCAGCGACCGGGGGCGCTCAGGATATGTGGCTCCGCGCCAGGATCTCGCGCAAGCGCTCTATTTCGTCGCCCTTCCTGGCAACCGCGCGGCGGCCTTCGGGAATGCACTCCGCGGCCCGGTCAAAATCCATCAGCCCGATATGGCCGACCCGCGGGGAAATATGGATATCCGGGGGTTCGCCAGCCATGCGCGACCGGGTGATGCGGTCCTGCATGATGTCGATGGAGCCGACGATCACGTCGAACAATCCCGGTTGCGGCACCTCGTCGCGGCGCTGCAGACTGGCGCGATAAGCGCCGAAGTCGACGCCCAGGCTGCTGGTGAGCTTCGCCGCCCAGGGATGCATGCTTCCACCATTGCCATTGCCACTGTCCTCGCCCGGTGCTTTTTCGACCATCTCGGCCTCGGCTTTGCCGCGCGCCGCCTCGCGGGGGCGCACCCAGAAATACTCCCCGCCGAGATGGCCGTTCAGGTCGACGGCAATGACGATTTCCGCGCCCATCGCCCGGGCCAGGGAGACCGGTACCGGATTCACCAAGCCGCCGTCCAGCAGGTAGTAACCATTCTGTCGCGCCGGCGCAAAGAGACCTGGCAATGAAATGGAGGCGCGGCA
>Ga0265293_10008561_pt1 | contig 15097 bp, 16 predicted proteins | sample Munlanlewell138R_FD_192505 | JGI IMG/M metagenome (GOLD analysis project Ga0265293, IMG submission 192505) | Leachate microbial communities from a municipal landfill in Southern Ontario, Canada - Leachate well 138R | ecosystem: Engineered > Solid waste > Landfill > Unclassified | place: Canada...
ATGGCCGAGCCCGGCCGGAGTCCTTCAGCGGCTCCACTGCTGCGCGGCGCGCTCCACGCCACCCTGTTCCAGACCCTCGAGCAGGTGCGCGGCGCTGACGCGCAGCGTGGGGTGACGCCAGTCCGGGTCCAGGTCCATCAGTGGCCTAAGCACGAAAGCGCGCTGGGCCAGCCGCGGGTGCGGCAGGCGCAGCGCTGGCAGCTGGGCGCCGCCTGCTTCCACCTTGTCTGGCCCCACGAAGATGCGGCCGCCGAAGTCGAGAAGGTCGATGTCGATGGTGCGCGGCCCCCACCGCTCGCGCCGTTCGCGGCCCAGCCGGCGCTCGACCGCCAGCAGCTCGGCCAGCAGGCGCCTGGGCTCCTCCACCTCCCCTGACGTGTGCAGCAGCACGACGGCGTTCAGGTAATCGGGCTGGCCCGGCGGTCCCCCCACGGGCTGGGTGCGGTACAGCGGGGAGCGCTTGAGCACCGCCCCCAGGCTTTCCAGGTGCGCGGCGGCTGCCCGCAGCTGCTCGGCCGGGTCGCCGAGGTTAGCGCCCAGGGCCACGTACGCCAGGCGCCGCGGCTGGGTAGCGCCGGGCGCTGGCGCCTCAGGCGCGACTACGCGCCACCTCCACGAAGACGTCGCGCACGATGCCGGGCAGCGGCGCGTTCGGCTTGTGGACCCTCACCGTCACGCCTTCCACCAGTCCCTCGGCCTGCAGCAGGCGTTCGCAGATGGTGGCGGCGAGGGCCTCTATGAGCTTGAAGCGCGAACCGGTAACGGCAGCCTGCACGAGCTCGTACACGCGCCCGTAATCCACCGTAGCCTTGATGCTGTCGGCAGCGGTTAGCGGCAGCCGCAGCTCAACGTCGACGGAGAAGCGCGCACCGAGCGTGCCCTCCTCTGCGTAAACACCGTGGTAGGCGTAGAACTCCATGCCGCTCAGCACGATGCGGTCAGTGGCTTGCCCCGCTGCGCTCACGCTGTTACCTCCGCAGCCTCGAGCGCGCGCCACACGCTCAGCGCCTGCGCGTGCTCCGCCACGTCGTGAACCCTCAGCATCGCGGCGCCCGCCGCTGCCGCCCGCAGGTGCAGAACCAAGGTTCCGGGCAGGCGCTTTCGTGGGTCGGCCTCACCGCTCAGCGCCTTGATGGTCGACTTGCGTGACGCTCCCACCAGCACGGGCGCGGCGTCAGCGGTCAGCGCTCCTAAGTGGCGGAGCAGCTCCAGGTTGTGAGCCACTCCCTTGCCGAAGCCCAGGCCGGGGTCGAGCATCACGCTGGGCACGCCTTCTTCCAGAGCGACGCGGGCGGCGTGCCGCAGGTAGGCGCCAACCTCCGCGACCACGTCGTCGTAGCGCGGCTCCAGCTGCATGGTGCGCGGCTCACCCTGCATGTGCATGATCACGACCGGGGCGCCGGCCGCGGCGGCGACCTGGCGCATGCTCGGGAGCCTGAGGCCGCCCACATCGTTCACGATGCGCGCGCCCGCTTCGAGCGCTTCCTCCACCACCGCCGGGTTGCGGCTATCGATGCTCACGATGGCGCCAGCCCGTGCCAGGGCGGCCACCACAGGCAGGGTCCGCCTGCTCTCCTCCGCCTCACTCACGGCGGCGGCGCCCGGCCGGGTCGACTCACCGCCGACGTCCACCACCAGCGCGCCCTGTTCCACCTGCTGCAGGCCGGCCTCCACCGCGCGCTGCGTGTCGAAGCGCTCGCCCCCGTCGCTGAAGCTGTCGGGTGTTACGTTCACTACGCCCATCAGTGCCGGTCCGCGCCAGCTGAGCTCGAGCGAGCCGTCAGGTAGTGGCCGCCCGAACCTAAGTTTATGGAGCCGCTCTGCCGGCCTCATGTCGGGCCGTCGACCGTCTGGCGCGCCGAGCCCGCGCGCTTCGGCTGCCAGTCCGCGGGGCGCTCAGCCAGCCCGAAGCGCCAGGCCACGGCCTGCGCCACGCGCTCGCCGGCCCGCCCGTCGCCGTAGGGGTTCGGCGCATCGCGCATGCGCCTCAATGTCGCGGGGTCAGCCAGCAGTTCGCCGAGGCGCTGCTTAACGTGCGCCGGCTCGGTCCCCAGTAGCTCCAGGACCCCGGCGTCCACCCCTTCCGGCCTCTCCGTCACGTTGCGCAGCACCGCCACGGGCACGCCCAGCGCGGCGCCCTCCTCCTGGATGCCGCCGGAGTCGGTGATGACTAGCTCAGACGCGTCCAACAGCGCCAGCATGTCGAGGTAATCCCAGGGCGCCTCGAGCAGCACGTTAGGCAGGCCGCCGAGCGCTGGCTGCACCGCCTCGCGCACCGCGGGGTTGAGGTGCACCGGGTAGACGAAGGTCACTTCTGGGTTGGCGGCTGCCACCGCGCCTATGGACTCCGCCAGCTCCCGCATCACGCCCAGGTTCTCGCGCCTGTGCATGGTGATCGCCACCAGCCGCCCGCCGCGCGGGACGTGGCCCGGCAGCGAGGCGTGGCCGCGCATCTGCTGCACCGCGTCGACAGCGGTGTTACCGGTGACGATCATGGCGTTACTGCTCTTGCCTTCCGCCAGCAGCTGCTCGCGCGCTAGGGGTGTGGGCGGCAGGTCGAGGTCGGTCAGCACGTCGGTCAGGCGCCTGTTGGCCTCCTCAGGAAACGGCTGCTGCATGTCGTAGCTGCGCAGGCCCGCCTCGACGTGCGCCACCGGCACGCCTTCGAGGAAGGCGGCGAGCGCCACCGCGAAGGTGGTGGAGGTGTCGCCGTGCACCAGCACGTAGTCGGCCTCCAGCTCCTTCAGCCTGGCCGCAGCTGCGGGCACGATGCGCCCCATCAGCTCGGCCAGTGACTGGCGCGGGGTCATGACCGCCAGGTCCGCGTCGGGTTCGAGCCCGAAGCTCGCCAGGGAGCTCGCCAGCTGTTCGCGGTGCTGGCCGGTCACCAGGGTCAGCACGTCGAGGGAGCCCAGCGCCCGCAACGCCTTGACCACTGGCGCCATCTTGTTGGCTTCGGGCCGGGTGCCGAACGCGGCTATCACCCGTGGTCTGTTGCGGGATGGCGCCAGGGGGGCGAAACCGTGAGCGCGGCTCACGTGGTTGCGTCGCCTAGGCGCCTGACCTCGGCGAGCCTGAGTAGCGAAGCGCCGGCGATGAGCACGATGGTCGAGACGATCGTAAGGGCCGTGAGGATGGGCGGGGTGCTGGAGAGGAGCATGCCGATGATGCCGAGCAGCATGGTGGCGGTCCACAGGAGGATCACCGTGAGGCGCTTGGAGCCAGAACGCTCGCGCAGGATGTCGTGGATGTGGTCGTTGGAGGCCAGCGTCGGGCTCGAGCCGCGCCGCAGGCGCCGCACCGTGACCTGGGTGATGTTGACCACGGGCAGAGCCAGCACCAGGATGGGCGCGACCACTGACACCGCCGCCGTGACCTTGAGCGCTCCGAGCACGCTGACGGCCGCCAGCACGTAACCCAGCAGGTACGCGCCGGAATCGCCCATGGTGATCGCGGCCGGCCCGAAGTTGTAGCGCAGGAAGCCGAGTGACGCTCCCGCCAGGGCAGCCAGGAGCAGCACCGCTGCCGCCCGGTCGGGGAACTGAACGGCCACGGCCAGGAGGCTCATGCTCGAGATGGCGGTGATGCCGGACGAGAGGCCATCGAGGCCGTCGATGAAGTTGAAGGCGTTCGTGAAGCCGACCACCCACAGGATGGTGAGGAGGATCGAGAAGGTCTCAGGTATGAACAGGAAGGTGGCGTCGCCGAAGTAGTCCGTAACGAACCCGATGCGGACGCCGTTGACCACGAGGATGCCAGCGGCCACCACCTGCGAGGCCAGCCTCAGGGCTGGCGGTACTTCCCACATGTCGTCGATGAAGCCGACCAGGGTCATGAGCGCCCCGCCGAGCGCGATGGCCAGGAGCTCGACCCGGTACTCGTCGAGCGCGCTGGGCGCCACCAGGCTACCTACCAGCACGGCCAGCAGGAAGCCGCCAAGTATGGCGATGCCGCCGATGTTGGGCACGGCTCCCTGATGCTGGCGCGTTCCCGCGCCGTGCGAGCCGCCGCCCACCTGAACGGCGCGGATCCTAAGCGCGAAGCTGCGCACGCGCGGCACGAACCAGAGCACGGCCCCCAGCGCTATGGCGAAGGAGACGGCTACGAGCGGGAAGAAGGCGATCACCGTGGTGCGCACGGCTCCCATTGTATGAGCTTAGGTAAGTTCTCGGTGAGTCGGCAGGTCACCTTGTGCCGTACAGCCTGTCGCCGGCGTCGCCGAGGCCAGGCACGATGTAGCCGTGCTCGTTGAGGCGCTCGTCGCGCGCCGCCAGGATGATGTCGACGTCCGGGTGCGCGTCCTCCACCACCTTGATGCCTTCGGGCGCGCCGATGATGCACAGAAGCCTAATGCGCTTGGCCCCCTCGTCCTTGAGGACCTGCACGGCTGCCGCGGCGCTGCCGCCGGTTGCCAGCATGGGGTCGAGCAGGAACACGTCGCGCTCGGCCACGTCGCTGGGGAGCTTCGAGTAGTACTGCACCGGGGAGAGCGTGTTGGGGTCGCGGTACAGGCCGATGTGCCCCACGCGGGCGTTCGGCACCAGCTCCAGTATGCCGTCGACCATCACTAGCCCCGCGCGCAGGATGCCGATGAGGGCGAGCTTCTTGCCCGCCAGGCGCTTGACATTGGCCTGAGCCACGGGCGTCTGCACGGTGGCGTCCTCCAGCTCCAGGTCGCGCATGGCCTCGAACGCCATGAGCATGGTCAGCTCCATGCAGAGCGAGCGGAACTCGCGCACGCTGGTCTGTTCGTCACGCAGGATCGAGAGCTTGTGCTGCACTAACGGGTGGTCGACAACGGTCACTGCCATCCTGAACTCCTCATGCTCGAGAACTGCTCGCCTGGGCGTCCCCGCTGCGCGCCAGGAGCGCGCCAAAAAAGAGCCGCCCGTGATGGGCGGCAATGGTGGCGGAGAGGGTGGGATTCGAACCCACGGTGCAGCGTAGCCACACAACGGTTTTCGAGACCGTCCCGTTCAACCACTCCGGCACCTCTCCCTATGGTCTGCGGCCCGGCGTCGGCGCCTTAGCGCCTACCCCCTGAGCCTGGGAAGTATACCGTACGCCCGCGCCGGTTGACCACTGGCGCTGCAGGCCCGCCGACTTTCCTGGTACACTGTCTGGCCGCGGCGACCTTGACGACCGCTGCGGCGGGGCATACACTCCGTCTTGCGCTTCTCTAAGGAGTGCAGCGGGCGCCCCGAGCGCTCAAGCGTTGGCCCATCGTCTAATGGCAGGACAACGGTTTCTGGTACCGTCGGTCAAGGTTCGAATCCTTGTGGGCCAGCCAACGCAAGACCACGGCAGTGCACCAGCCGTGGCCACGGCATCTCGCCTGAACCGCAGGCTCCGGCCCTGGTGCGCTGCACGTCGGTGGCCCATCGTCTAATGGCAGGACACCCGGTTTTGGTCCGGTCGGTCGGAGTTCGAATCTCTGTGGGCCAGCCAAGACGCCCCCTCTCCGGAGGGGGCGCTTCTTTTCGCGATAGTGGACTGGCTCCTGTCACTCCCCGGAGTAGTCGTAGAAGCCCCTGCCCGTCTTGCGGCCCAGGTGGCCCGCCTCGACCAGTTTGCGCAGCGTTTGCGGCGCCCGGAAGCGCTCGCCGAGCGCGTCCGTCATCGACTCGGCTATGAGCAGCATGGTGTCCAGGCCGATGTAGTCGGACAGTTCCAGGGGTCCCATGGGGTGGTTGAGTCCCAGTTTCACGGCCGTGTCGATGTCTTGCGGCGACGCCACGCCCTCCTCCAGCATGCGCACGCCTTCCAGCAGCAGGGCCGCCACGGCGCGCGTGGTCACGAAGCCCTGTCGGTCTGCCACCGTCACGGTGGTCTTGCCGCAGCTGCGCGCCAGGTCCGCCGCCGTTGCCAGGCTCTGCTCGGAGGTCTGCACCGCCCGCACGAGTTCCACGAGCTGCATGCGCTCGGGCGGGTTGAACCAGTGCATGCCGACCACCTGACTGGGGCGTCTGGTGGCGGCGGCTATGGCGGTGACCGACAGCTCGCTGGTGTTGCTGGCCAGCACCGCGTGAGGCGGGCAGGCCGCGTCGAGCGTCTCGAACACGCTGCGCTTGAGCTCGAGCTTCTCGGGCACCGCCTCGATCACGAAGTCGGCGCTGGCTGCGGCCGCAGTCAGGTCGGTGCTCACACTTAGGCGGGTTTCGAGAACCGCCTCGTCGTTGCGTTTCGCGGCGCGCGCGCGTGCCTTGGCCAGGGCGTCGGTCGACGGGTCGTAGAGGCTCACCTTGTGCCCGTGCATGAGCAGCAGAGTGGCGATGCCGCCGCCCATGGTGCCGGCGCCGACCACGGTCACGTTGCGGCCTTCCGCCGTGCCCGTAGGGCCAGCGGCGCTTGGGTCCTGGTTCATGCTTTACGCCTCCATACGCGTGGGTGCGCGCCGCCACTTACTTAGCGCGGCGCGCTCTGTCTGAGCTTACTCGGAGGCGCCCGAACCGGGCGCGGGCGGGTACAGGTCGTAGCGCGTGGTGCCGCCCGCCAGGCTGCCGGAAGGCTCGAGGTCGCCGAGGAACGGCGCCTTCAGGGGCCGCTTGACCACCACGCGGCGCGTGGCGGCGCGCTGCGCGGCGGCGAGCAGCCTGGCGGAGTCAGCGTCGGACCCCACGAGGTCGCGGAACAGCGCCATGCCTTTGCCGGGCAGCGCCGCTTTTCCCTGCTTCGGGTACATGGGGTCGAGGTACACCACGGCGGGCCGTTCGCCAAGCTCTAAGCGCTGCGTCAGGACTTCCGTCGCGTCGGCCTGCACCAGGCTCAGGTTAGCGGCCGCAAGGCGCGCGGCCTCCCCCAGCTGGCCCGCCGCTGCGCGCGCCAGGGCGTCGGCCAGCAGGGCAGCCACCAGCGGCACCCGCTCGATCATGGTCACTCGCAGGCCCAGCGAGGCTAAGTGGAACGAGTCGGCGCCCAACCCGGCGGTGGCATCGACTACCTCGGCCCGGTCGCTTGCGCTGGCCTCGCCAGCACCGCTTCTCAGTGCGCCTCTGACTGCGCGCGCCAGCAGATCGCGTCCCCGCCTTGGCGCGCCGAGGAGTTCCGTGGCGGCGCGCACCACCGTGCCGTCCGCGGCGTGCAGCGCGAGGCCCGCTGCGCCCGGCACCAACCGCGCCGCGCCGCTGCCTTCTCCGCTGCCAGGAGCGCCGTTCACCGTGTCAGGTTACGACGCGGCGCCAGCAGCGCCTGGCGGTCCGTTCGAACGGGCGTCACGACAGCCGTCATAGGCCCAGCGGGAAGGCCGTTCGGCGTGCTAGGATTCGGGCGAGTAGACGCTAAATAACCTACGTTTCGTAAGGCTGTCGGCGTCGTCACCTTGCACATGTGGGGTCAGCTCGACCACTTGCTTAACTATTCAAGGTGAAGGATCGGAGGCTCCATGAGCAATCAGAGCATGAACGAGCGTCGTAAGGCGGCGGTCACGCCCGCAGCGGCCAGCGTGCACCCCCTCTACTTCCAGCGGGCCGAAGGCAGTTACGTGTGGGACGTGGAGGGCAACAAGTACCTCGACTTCTCGTCGGGCATCGCTGTGATGAACCTGGGGCATTCGCACCCCAAGGTCATGGAGGCCGTCAAGCGCCAGGCGGCCGAGTACCAGCACATGTGCTTCGCGGTCGGCATGCACCCCACCTACATCGAGCTGGCGGAGCGCCTCAACCGCCTGGCGCCTGGCCCCACCGCTAAGAAGTCGTTCCTGGTGAACTCTGGAGCTGAGGCGGTCGAGAACGCCGTTAAGATCGCCCGCGCCTACACCAAGCGCAGCGGCATAGTGGCGTTCACGCACGCCTTCCACGGCCGCACCTTCATGGCCATGACGCTCACCAACCGCCCCGAGCCGTACAAGAACGGCTTCGTGACCCGCGCCAACGACGTGTACCGCGCCGAGTACCCCTACCTGTTCCGCAACCCCTGGGGCGCCACCACCGAGGAGGAGCTAGGCGAGAAGGCGCTGGCGGCGCTCAAGAACCAGGTCAAGTACTCCATCGGCGAGAGCGAAGTGGCCGCGTTCATCATCGAGCCGGTCGCGGGCGAGGGCGGCTTCATCCAGGCGCCCCGCAACTTCCTCGCCGGGCTGGCCCAGTACGCGGCTCAGATCGGCGCGCTGTGGATCGACGACGAGGTTCAGGCCGGCGTGGGCCGCACCGGCAAGATGTGGGCAGTGGATCACTTCGGGCTCGAACCCGACCTCATGACCACCGCCAAGGGCATCGGTTCCGGCTTCCCCATAGCCGCGGTCACGGGCAAGGAGCCCATCATGGACTCGCTCAGCCCGGGTATGCTCGGAACCACCTTCGGGGGCAACCCGACGGCCGCCGCTGCCGCCATCGCCACCCTCGACGCCGTCGAGGCGGAGGGCATCGTCGAGCGCGCCCGCCAGCTGGGCGAGAAGGCGCGCGCCAGGCTGCAGGTGCTCACCGAGCAGCAGCCGCGCATCGGCGAGCTGCGCGGAGTCGGCACCATGCTGGCGCTGGAGTTCGTGCAGGCCGACGGCATCACGCCTGACTCTGCCACCACCGACGCTGTGGTCGCGGGCGCCCGCGACCTCGGGCTCATCCTCCTGTCGACCGGCACCTACAGCAACGTCATCCGGCTACTGCCGCCTCTCAACCTGTCAGACGCCGAGCTCGACGAGGGCCTCAGCAAGATCGAGCAGGCCGTAAGCCAGGCCCTGAGCCAAACGGGTAGCCGCGAGGCCACCCCGGCCTGAGCCAGCCAGGCGCGCCTTAGCGCAGCGCCCAGGCGGAGCCCACAGGCGCCGCACAAAAAGGGAGCCGCCCAGTTGGCGGCTCCCTTCTTATGGGCTACCTGGTGTTGGCAGTGCCCCTAGCAGACCTGCTGCCTTAGGGCTCGGAGCCCTGCTTCATGGGCACGCCGACCATGTTGCCCCACTCGGTCCACGAGCCGTCGTAGTTACGCACGTTGGGGTATCCGAGGAGGTACTTGAGCACGAACCAGCTGTGGCTGGAGCGCTCTGCTATGCGGCAGTAGGCGATCACGTCGTGCTCAGGCGTGACCCCGGCGGACTGGTACAAGTCGCCCAACTCCACGGCGCTCTTGAAGGTGCCGTCAGGGTTGACCGCCCGCGCCCAAGGGATGTTGGCTGCTCCAGGTATGTGGCCGCCGCGCAAAGCGCCTTCCTGCGGGTACTCGGGCATGTGCAGCTTCTCGCCGCTGTACTCCTCCGGGCTGCGCACGTCGACCAGCGCGCCGCGCCCCGCGTTGACCTCCAGCAGGTGCTTGAGGACGTCCGGGGCGAACGCCCGGATGGAAGCGTCGCGGTACGGCACCTTGTAGCTGCCCCGCGACGGCGCGGCGGTCGTTTGCTCCAGCGGTCGGCCCTCGGCCGTCCAGGCCTGACGCCCGCCATCCATCAGGCGCGCGTCGGCGTGCCCGTTGTACTTGAGGAACCAGAACGCGTAAGCGGCCCACCAGTTGCTCTTGTCGCCGTAAAGGATCACGGTGTCGTCGTTGCTGATGCCCTTGCTGGCCATCAGCTCGGCGAACTCCCGCTCGCCTATGAAGTCGCGAACGTCCTGCCGCTGCAGCTCCGTGTGCCAGTCAAGCTTCTGAGCGCCGGGCACGTGGCCCTGGTCGTACAGCAGAACGTCTTCGTTGACCTCGAGGACCTTAATCGTGCCGTCTCCCAGGCGCCCCTCGACCCAGGCGGTGCTCACCAGCACGTCTTGTGTGGCGTAGTCGTCGTACTTGCCGTTAGCCATTCGTGCCTCCAACGCTGCATGTTACCGGTGGCAAGTGAGCGCGCCCGTTCGCTCTGCGACCCAGCCCACCGCGCACCGCCCTACCCCCTAAGCCATCGCCATGCGGGGCTATACTCCCGGGGATGACTTCAGAACCCAAATCCAGGGTGCGCCTGGCTCCTTCGATCCTCTCGGCCGACTTCGCCAACCTCGGCGCGGCCGTAGCGGCAGCCGAGGACGCCGGTGCGGATCTCGTGCACGTCGACGTGATGGACGGGCAGTTCGTACCGAACATAAGCATCGGCCCGGGCGTCGTGGCGGCCATCAAGCGCCACACCTCGCTGCCGCTCGACGTGCACCTGATGATCGCGACCCCAGCCGACTACGTGGCCGACTTCGTGAACGCCGGCGCTGACTACATCACCGTTCACGCGGAGGCGACCCATCACCTGCACCGCCTCCTGCAGCAGATCCGTGAGACCGGCGCCAAGGTCGGACTGGCCCTCAACCCGCTCACGCCACTAAGCGTGCTGGAGGGTGCACTGGCCCACCTCGACCTGGCGCTGATCATGAGCGTAGACCCCGGCTTCGGAGGCCAGGAGTTCATCCCGGGCAGCGTGGCGCGCCTGGAGGCCACGCGCCGCATGCGTGATCGTGTGAACCCGAACTGCCTGATCGAGGTCGACGGCGGCATCAACCGCAAGACCGCCCCGCTAGCGGCCGCGGCGGGCGCCGACGTGCTGGTCGCCGGCAGCGCCGTCTACGGCGGCGGCGCCACGGTGCGCGAGAACATGGCGGGCCTGCGCGCCGCCCTATCCGAAGTGGAGCGAAACTAAGCTACCGCCTCGAAGCGGCCCAGCGCCCTGAAGCGGTCGTAACGCGACTGCCTGAGTTGCGGGCCGCTCAAGTGAGTCAGCTGGGCGAGCTCCTCGACGAGCGCCTGCTTGACCAGGTCGATGGCGGCGTCCGGTGAGTTGTGCGCCCCGCCGAGGGGCTCGTCAATCACGCGGTCGACCACGCCGAGGGCGATGAGGTCGCGTGAGGTGAGCTTGAGCGCCTCCGCGGCGCGTTCCGCCTCCCCGGCGTCGCGCCACAGGATGGCGGCGCACGACTCGGGGCTTATCACCGAGTAGATGGCGTTCTCGAGTATGAGCACGCGGTTGGCGACCCCGATAGCCAGCGCCCCGCCCGAGCCGCCCTCGCCGATGACCACGCTGAGGGCGGGCACCTGCAGCTCGCTCATGCGCCTGATGCTCTCGGCGATGACCCAGGCCTGCCCCTGCTCCTCCGCCGCCAGGCCGGGGTACGCGCCCGGCGTGTCGATGAGCGTGACCACCGGCAGCCTGAAGCGGTCCGCCATGTCGAACATGCGCATGGCCTTGCGGTAACCGCTGGGGTGACTCATGCCGAAGTTGCGGTAGATGTTCTCTTTCGTGTCGCGGCCCTTCTGCTGCACTATGACCACCACGCTGGTGCCGCCCAGCGTGGCCAGGCCCGCCACGATGGCGGGATCGTCGCCTAGCGTGCGGTCGCCATGCAGTTCGGTGAAGTCGTCGAACGCCTTCTGCAGGTAGTCGAGGCCGGTCGGTCGACCAGGCGCGCGCGCCACCTGAACGCGCTGCCACCTGGTCAGGTTGTCGTAAGTGTCGCGCATGAGCCGGTCGAGGCGGCCCTGCAGCGCGTCGATCTCGTGCTCGAGGTCGATGTCCTGCTCGGTGGCGTAGGCGCGCATGTCGCGGATCTTCGCCGCCAGGTCCTCGATCGGTTGCTCAAACGGTAGCGGCATGTAAGGCCTCCACGCCCTTCTCGGGCAGGCCCGCCGTTAGCAGGCGCAGAACGGCGGCCACCCGCGCCTTCAGCTCCCTGCGGACCACCACGTCGTCGACCATGCCCTTCTGAAGCAGGAACTCGGAGCGCTGGAAGCCCTCCGGCAGGTCCTGCCTGATGGTCTGCTGGATAACGCGCGGGCCGGCGAACGAGATGAGCGCCCCCGGCTCGGCGAAGATGACGTCGCCCAGCGTGGCGAAGCTGGCTGTCACCCCGCCGGTGGTCGGATCGGTCAGCACCGCCACGTACGGCAGCCGCTTCTCGGCCAGGGCAGAGAGAGCCACCGTGGTCTTGGCCATCTGCATGAGCGAGAGGGCGCCCTCCTGCATTCGGGCTCCGCCCGAGGCGGTCACGACGACCAGGCTGCGGTTCTCGGCGGCGGCGCGCTCGGCGGCGCGCGCTATCTCTTCCCCGACGACCGAGCCCATAGAGCCAGCCATGAAGGAGAAATCCATGAGCACCAGGCCGATGGGTTGACCCGCCAGCAGCGCGGCGCCGGTCACTATGGCGTCGGGGTTGTCGGACTTCTTCTGCGCCTTCTCGATGCGCTCGGTGTACGCCTGCGTGTCCTCGAACTCCAGCGGGTCCAGCGGCTTGATGCCGCCTGACCAGCGCTCGAACGTGCCCTCGTCGGCCAGCAGCTCGATGCGGGCACCAACGGGCATACGGTGATGGAACCCGCACTCAGGGCACACGTGGAGGTTGGCCACGAGGTCCTTGCGGTAGATCTGAGCGTGACAGTTGTCGCACTTGAGCCACAGGCCGGCGGGACTGGTGTCGTCCTCCTTGCGTGTGGGCTTGTTGCGCCGGAACAGTCTCTCAAGCGCCATCTAAGGACCTCCCAAGGTGGAGCACGGCGCCCGGACGGTCGAATCTGCGTTGCACGCCGCATTGTAGCAACAGTGTCCGCCCTCCGCCTGGCACGTCCCCTACGGTCTGCCCACCTCAGCCTCTTGCAACAGCGCAGCGGCCGCCTCTTCGAGGTCCGGTGCCTGCGCGGCTAGCGGCTCCTGCCGCTCACTGCCCCCCGCCATCTCGCTGTGCCCGGTGAAGCGCGCACCCTCCTCGATGTCGAGCGACGTTGCCTTCACGTCGCCGATCAGCTCGCCGCCCTTCCAGATCTCGACCTTGCCGCTGGCGACGAGGCGCTCGACCACCACCTTGCCGATGATCTTCACGTCGGCAGCTTCGACGCTGCTGCCCTCTACCAGCCCAGCCTCGGCCACCTCGAGAGCGCCGTCCACCTTCACGTCGCCACGGACCACGCCGTGAACGCGCACGCGTCCGCTGGCATCGAGCCGACCTACGATGGTCGTGCCGCGCTGGATGTACGTGAACGGTTCGCTGCTAGTGCTACCGGCCCCGGCACCTGAACTGGGGCGGCCGGCGCCTTCCGAGCGGCCAGGGCGCTCAGGCGGCGCTTCGGGGCGAGCTCGACGCCTCAACATGCCTTCTTATACCGCGCAGCGCCACCCGGCGTGACCTTGAGGCCACCCGTTGCCCGTCGTATCCTTCGTTTGTGGAGAGCGCCCGAGTCGTCCTGGTCACCAACGTTGGCCAGGGGTACGGACGCGCCGTAGCGCTGGCGTACGGTCGTGCCGGCTACGACGTTGTGTGTGCCGATAGAGACGTTGACCTTGCCGCCAAGACGGCCTCCGAAGTGGAGGAGCTCGGGGGGCAGGCCATCCCTATCCAGGCCGACATGACCACCCAGATGGACGTGTTGTCCACATACCAGAAGGTCACCGAGATCTTCGGCGCGCTGGGCGGTGTCGTCCACACCGCCGCTCAGGTGAGCACCACGCCCTTCGAGGAACTGGCGGAGGGCGAGTACTACGAGATGATGGCCGAGAACGTGCGCAGCACCTTCCTGGCACTCAAGGCCGCCTCGCGGCTGCTTAGCAGCGGCTGGGTCGTCATCATCGCGCCGCCCGCCATGGGCTCGGTGCAGATGTACGCGGCTCAGGGTGCGCTGCGCGAGCTCGTTTACGGCTTCCGGCGGCGCTTCGCCTACCCGCGGGTGAACCTCGTTCTGCCCAACCGCCCGCCTTCTGACCCGCGGCACGATCAGGCGCTGGTGCGCGCGGTGCGCTACCTGGGTTCGCCTGAGTCCGCCGGGGTCAGCGGCCAGGTGATGGACGTGGACCTGCCCAACCCGCCACGCATCACCGACTCCCTGCTGCCCGAGGTGCGGGCCGCTCTCGACCCGAACGTGCGCCAAAGCGACGACGAGCCGGACGAGGATGACGACGAGTTCTTCGGCGACGCGCCCTACAACGACCTACAGTCCAGCGGAAGCGATCAGGGTGCCAGCCAGGCGCGGCAACCGTTCGCCGCAACGGGCACGCGCCGCTACCCAACGGGCGGCGCTGGTTCCGCTTGGCATGGCGCCAGCGAGGACACGGCCGCCTACGGCAACAGCGGCGGGCTGGGCCCAAGCGCCACTGCCGAGACCGGCGACGCGTTCGACGACGACTACGACGACCACGACCCGTACGACGACTCCGACTACTGGGCGTACGACCTCGGCCTGCCCGACGGTCCCGCCCTAAGGCACCTGGTGGCCAACGACGACCCGCTCGACGGCGACGCTTACGCTTCGGGTCACGAATCCGCCAAGGACCTGTACGGCGACCTAGCCAGCCTCGACCTGGTCGAGGACGACGACGACCTGCTCGGCTCCGCGGACGAGCCGCGCCGTTAGGTTCACGTGCGCTGCCCGTACTGCTCTGCGGACGATACCCGCGTCATCAACTCGCGCCCCTCCGACGAGGGTGCCGCCATCAGGCGCCGGCGCGAATGCGTGTCGTGCTCGCGGCGCTTCACGACGTACGAGCGGGCCCAGTTCGAGGCGCTCATGGTGCGTAAGCGCACGGGCCGGCTCGAGGCTTTCGAGCCGGACAAGCTGCTCGGCAAACTGCGGATAGCGGCCAACAAGCGGCCGGTGAGCGAGAAGCAGATCCGCGAGTTCGCGTACGGTTTCGAGGACGAGACCAACGCGCCCGAGATCACTAGCGAGGAGATAGGACGCCGGGTGCTGAAGTTCCTGCAGGACGCCGACGCCGTGGCCTACATCCGTTTCCTGAGCGTGTACCACGACTTCGATTCGGTCGACCGGTTCATCGAGGAGATCCAGCAACTCCCCACCAAGCCAGGCGAATCTCCCCCCTCCCCGCCTAAGGGGGCGGGCCGCGCGCCCTCAGAGCCCGACGAGCCCTCCAACTGATCCCCTGGCCGCGCGCGGCCAGGTTCAGGTGTCCCAGCTGACGGTCGAGCCGCCCGGTCCCTTGCTCACGACCAGCCGCGCGGGCAGGCGCGCGCTGAGTTCGGGCACGTGGGTTATCACGCCCACCATGCGGCCCTCGTCGGTGAGCGACTCGAGCACACCGGTCACGGCCTCCAGCGTGGCGCGGTCGAGGGTGCCGAACCCTTCGTCGAGGAACAGCGCCCCCAGCGCGCTGCTGCCGGCGAGGGTGTCGGACAGCGCCAGCGCCAACGCCAGGCTGGCCACGAAGCTCTCGCCGCCAGACAGCGTGCGCGCGGAGCGCAGCTCACCGCCCGCCCAGGCG
>Ga0265293_10008563_pt1 | contig 15094 bp, 15 predicted proteins | sample Munlanlewell138R_FD_192505 | JGI IMG/M metagenome (GOLD analysis project Ga0265293, IMG submission 192505) | Leachate microbial communities from a municipal landfill in Southern Ontario, Canada - Leachate well 138R | ecosystem: Engineered > Solid waste > Landfill > Unclassified | place: Canada...
CCACAAACTGTGGCCCCCCATTGAGGGGCGGTTTAAAGACTATATTGCGATGCCCAAAGCTAACAACTACCAGAGCCTCCACACCACTGTGATGGCCTTGGATGGAAAGTTGTTGGAGATTCAAATTAGGACCCGCGAGATGCACGCTACAGCCGAATATGGGGTAGCAGCCCACTGGACCTACAAAGCTGAAAAGGGGGGAGGGGCTGACCGTTCATGGGTTCAGCGTGATAAAGAGCAATTCTCCCGTATTCTCCACAAACTTAAGAGCTGGAGTAGTGAAATTGAGGAATCGGAGACCTTCCTAGATGATATAAAGGGGGAGCTCTTAAAAGATACAATCTATGTCTTCACCCCTCAGGGTCATATTGTTGAATTACCAGCCAATGCAACTGCCCTCGATTTTGCCTACCATATCCACACTGAGATTGGCAACCGCACAACGGGGGCTAAAGCCGATGGTTCCATTATTCCGTTAAGTCAGCCCCTTAAAAACACCCAGGTAATTGAGATTTTAACGAGTCCCAACGCCCGCCCTACCCTAAACTGGCTTCGTCTCGCCCAGACCACAAACGCCCGCCGTAAGATTCGCTCTTGGCTCAATAAAAATGACGATAGTATCATCGTTGACAAGAACATCATTGCCAAAAAAAGGGTGGAACTTCCCCCAACTGAAGAGCCACAACCAACCGAAGAGAAGGAGATTGTCCGCTCAATCTTCGACCCTAGTCGTCTAACCTTCAAAGTGGGCGATGAGAAGAATATGATGATCTCCCTCGCCAAGTGTTGTAGTCCACGACGGGGCGACGAGATTATTGGATATGTCTCTAGGGGGCGGGGAATAATTGTCCACCGCAAGAACTGTCGCAACCTTAAAAATATGGCTGAAATTGAGGAGCGAAGTATCGAAGTTGAGTGGGAGAATGGGAACAAACTCTTAACACGTCGCTTCCGTGTTGTGAGTAAAATGACTCAAAATCTCTTTGCAGAGATTGAGGGGGCAATACGAAAATATAAGGGGCACCTCATCGAGGGGCGCGTCGAAGACGATGAGCAAGACCGCCTAGTGGGGAGCTTCACAATGGAAGTTGATAACGAAGATGACTTTAAAAAAGTTGTCCGCTCTATAAAGGCAATCCCCTCAATTATCTCAATCAATCCCCTCAGTTAACCCCCCTCTTCCAAGACACTAAGGACCTCAGGCAGGAGCTGCTTTTTGCGAGAGAGGACCCCTTTGAGCCTATACTTCCCAGGCGAATCTAGGGGATAGATTAGAGCCCTCTCTTTTTGGGGGTAGTTTGTTGAGAGGAGGATACTACTCTCTGCAATCACATCGGTGACAAGTAACATCGCCCAGTCAAGTCCATATTTTTGTTTAGTTGCCTCAAGCTGGAGAATATATTTCTCTTTAACCTCATCAACTTTAGTGAGGGTGGTCACCTCAACTTGTCCAATCCCAAACCTCACCTCGCCTGTTTGATAAGTTTTGAAGTCCCCCTCGATAACTTGTTTGGGGTCGGCCTTATTCAAGAGTGAGGCGACACTAAAGAGCTCTTCACCAAATTCGTAGACGTTATCAATTTGGGCAATTTTAGCCAGCTTAGTCACCGCCCTAAGGTCTTGTGGTGTAGTAGTGGGGCTCTTTAGGATTACCGTATCGCTAATAATTCCAGCCAACAACATCCTAGCTGTTAGGCGGTCAACTCTAACACTCCACCTCAAATATTGGTGATAAACAATAGTACAGGTACTCCCCACTGGCTCCGATGCAATGAAGATGGGTTGGCGCGTCCTTTCAGCATCGAGACGGTGGTGGTCGATAATTTCAAGAATATCGGCCTCCTCTAGCCCCTCAATACTTTGAGAGAGTTCGTTGTGATCAACCATTATAACCTTTTTACGAGGCTTCTCTAAGAAACAGCGCCGAGTGACAAACCCCACAAACTTTTCACCTTCAAAGACTGGTAGTCCCCGGTAATCGGAGTTCATTAAGAGCCGTTTGGCATCATCAAAGAGGTCATCAACCATAACCCGAGGAGGATCTTTTGCAACTAACCTCCTCAAAGGGAGGCTCATCCTAAGGAGTCGGATGGTCTCAGCCGTATCTTCATACGATTTGTAGATTATCCCTTTATAGTTGGAGAGGTTAATATCGATCTTCTCATTGGGTTCAATTCCAGTAAGGATGATTGCCGGGAATTGCTTATCAATTGCATATTGGATATGCTCAATCCGTTTTCCTACTACCAATACAGGTAAATCGGGGAGGAGGGAATTTATACGACGGCAGTAGATATCAAACTCCATTGCCCCGGTCATTATGTAGGCTTCAAAAGGCTTCATCTTACTCTTCTTAATAAACTCCCCTCTGATAACCTTACTAAAGTTCTCAGGTTCAAAACGGTAGTGGGGGCGCTCGCCAGCGTTCTCTTTGAGGAAGAATGAGGTAATCTCGTCGAGACTTAAAAGACCAAAGTAGTTCTCACCATCGAGAAGGGGAACCACTGAGGCGTGCTTCTCCCGCATGAGGTTGACGAGGCTATAGATGGGGTCCTCGGGGTGTAGGGAGGGGAACTGGTCAATTACAACATCTCTCACCCTTGCCCTTACATCTTTGACAAATCTGGGGGGAGTGACCCTAGTTTTCCTAAATTGGTACTTGGTAGTCTCATTTAGGTGCCCAATCCTAATTGGTTCATATTTGAAACGTTTGTCAATTTTGTTCTTGAGACGCGCATAACACCAAGCTGAACAAACTGAATCTAAATCTGGATTACGGTGGCCAGTTACATAGATAGTCTCCATAGATTCTCTCCTCCCTCCAATCGTAGCCAATGTTTTTAATTGTCGCAACCTAAAATGGGTTGACCACCCCCCTCTTTATCTAGACAATAGTGGAAGGAGGCTCAAAATGAGACGCGTAGTAGTTGCTAACGACCATGGAGCGGTAGAGGTTGCTAATAAGGTTGTAGAACATTTGAAAGCAAGAGGGTTCGAAGTTGACCACTTAGGGGTCTATACCAACGACTCTGTCGACTACCCCGATAAAGCCGCTGAAGCTTGTAAAAAATTCCTCGGTGGGGGGTATGAGTTTGGTGTATTGGCTTGTGGGACCGGTATTGGAATCTCAATCTCTGCCAATAAGATAAATGGGATTATCTGTGCCCTTCCCCAAAACACCTTTGCCGCTGAGATGGCTAAGTGTCACAACAACGCCAACTTCATCGCCTTTGGGGGGCGTATCGAATATTGCGACCCTGTGGAAGAGATGTTAGATGCCTTTATCGACCACGACTTTGAGGGGGGACGTCACGCCAAACGGGTCGACAAAATTATGGCTCTTGAATCTCAAATTTAAAGGGGTGCGGTAACATCTCTTTAAATTTGTAGGAGACCGCTTTACCGTCGAGGTTGTAGAGGTAAACCCTCCCCTCCTCACTGATAAACTCGGCTAAGACTTGGAGGCATATAGCGCAAGGGGGGGCAGGATTGGGAGCATCGCTCACGACCACGACTGACTCTATTCTAAACTTCTCCCCCTCATGGGCTACCCCAGCCATCACAGCACCTCGCTCAGCACAAATTGTAGCTCCATAGCTACTGTTTTCTACGTTACAACCACTATAGATATTCCCTTCGGCTGAAATTAGCGCTGCCCCCACTTGGAAGTGCGAGAAGGGGGTGTAGGCCTTAATCCTTGTTTTACGCGCCTCTTCACGGGCTATAAAGAGGTTAACTAGGTGGTTAAACTCCTCTATAGTCGCAAAGTCAGGAAACTCTTTGAGCCCCTCAATAATGAAGTCACTCCCATACTTCAACAACTCTTCCCGGCTAAAACTGGTGGTGATTCCTCCACAAAGGGAGCCGGCAGCTTTGGCAGCCTCTACCCCATTGGTAGCATCTTCAAAGACGAGACACTCTGCCTGTTTTTTCCCTAAGTCGTTAGCTGCTTTTAGATAGATATCGGGGAAAGGTTTTTTACGCTCAATATCTTTACCATTGATTAACACCTTAAACCAAGCTGGGTCGAGGTCCATTGCTTCGAGGTTAATCTCCATTTTGCGTTTATCGGCACTGGTAGCAATCGCCATATCAATGCCTGCTTTGTGGGCGTTGTTGATAAACCTGACAACCCCCTCCAAAGCCCCCTCTTGCCCCATAATCAACTCTCCGTAGATAGCATAGGTGTCGAGTTTGGCTTGTTCAATCTCTATCTCTACCCCATATTTCTCAGCCACCCCACCGATATAACGGTTCTCCCCTGCTCCCACAAAGGGGATATAATCTTCCTCTTTGGTCTCTACTCCCAGAGATTTGAAATAGGCGATGGCTGCTGCTGCGATATACTCTTCCGAGTCGATTAAGACCCCATCCATGTCGAATAAGATTGCACTAATCATCACTAACTCCTTGAAGTTAATATAGACTAAAAATTGGTTCTTAACTAGCGACAGCTTGTCAAAAGAGGGGGGTGTTGTGTATGCTCGTGCAATGAAGAGAATCATCAAAAACCTGTGTGTTTTTTGTGGCTCATCCAATGGGGCCCACCCTATTTACCAAACTGGAGCTAAAGAGCTAGCTCGAGCCATGGGAGAGAGGTCAATTAATCTCATCTATGGAGGGGGCGGATTGGGGTTGATGGGAGTTCTAGCCAAAGACCTTAAGAGCTATGGAGTTAAGGTTACCGGGGTAATCCCCGAACTCCTCTACCACCTGGTAAAAGAGGTCGAGAGTGACGAAGATGAGTTGATAGTGGTCCCTAATATGCACGAGAGGAAGGCTGAGATGTATGAGCGCGCTGACGCCTTCATAGTTCTTCCAGGGGGGATTGGCACCTTGGAAGAGTTCCTTGAGGTGTTCACTTGGCTTCAATTGGGGTACCACCACAAACCGATAGGGATTCTCAACAGCGGGGGCTACTACAACAAGCTGCTCAGCTTTCTAGAGGAGAGTGTAGCCACCGGGTTTCTTAAAGAGGCGATGTACAAGACACTGGTGGTTTCGCAAGAGGCAGAGAGCCTCATAGAGGAGCTTAAAAAGGTTGAAATTAAAGTCCCCTTAAAGATTGATCTTTAGCTAGGTTGCTATTTATTTCGCCACAACTAAGCTATAATCGAGGATGAGACTACCTTTTGGAGAGTAATACATTGATTAGACCAACTTTTCGCCATGTAAAAGAGTACCTCCTAATAATCATAGGATCGGCCCTAGCCGGGTTTGGAATTGCAGCTTTCAATATGCCTGCTATGATTGCCGGCGGTGGGGTTAACGGTATAGCCACAATCCTTTATCACACCTTTGGATTTGAGCCCGGCCTCTCAATGTTGGTGATGAACGTCCCCCTCTTTATAATCGGAATGAGAATCTTTGGCCCCAGCTACGGGCTAAAGTCTCTTATGGGGATGGTCCTCCTCAGCCTCTTTGTGAGTCTCACAGGATTGATCTTTGGATATGATGGAATTATCCCCTATAACGATTCGGTCGACATCCTCCTCTCGGCCCTCTTCGGGGGGTTCTTTATTGGGACAGGGATTGGATTGGTTATGAAAGCTGGTGCCAACACCGGCGGTACCGATATCATAGGGCAAATTATCCACCGCTTCACTCCTTTAACTTTGGGAACCAGTATCCTTTTGGTCGATGCCACCATAATTATCACCTCAGCTTTTGTCTTTGGGATTGTGCGGGCTATGTTTGCCATAATCTCAGTCTACGTCTCGACCCAGATGATTAACTATGTGATTATGGTGGCAGGGACCAAGTATGCCAAAACAGTCTACATCTTCTCGAGTGAGATTGATAAAATCAAGCAACCCATAATTGATGAGCTAAATCATGGGGGGACAGTTTTCACCGGTACCGGTATCTACACCGGTGAGAAGCGAGAGATGTTGATGACAATTGTCTCGAACCATAAAATTTCACGTCTCACAGCACTAGTCAACACCCTCGACCCCAACGCCTTCATGGTGGTTGAAGAGGCCTATAAAGTCTTAGGAGAGGGGTTCACCCCCATCAGTCGAGAAGCAGTCGACCACCTAGAGATTAAGCGGAAACGTTAGTAGCGCCACAACTTTTCGGGGTAGACACCTGCATCAATTTTCTCTTTAATCTTAGTTTTAACCAGCTCACGGTCCTCTTTGTAGGTCATCCCAAACCACTGCTCATTGGTAGTATAGAAGCGCACCTTCCCTAAGCCTTGTTGCACAATTTCGCTGGCCCCCTCGGGGAGGTACGATTCAGCTTTGAGGGAGCTAATCGACTCTTTGAGGAAACTTTGGAAGTACTCTTCGTAGAATGGGAGCGCTGTAACTGAGAAACCGAAGAAGTTCATCGAGACATACTCGTTTCCACTTAGTAAAATCTCCTCATCGCCAACTTGAGTATAGATTGAATCCCCTTTGTGGTAGATGTTTTTGTTCTCTTTCATCGAGAGGAGATAACCATCTTTGACTTGACAGATAGCCCGCGAGACCGAGCCGTTGCGACTTGTTGTGTTACGGAGGATAAAGCCAACATTGGCGTGCTCAACTGAGTTGTTATCTAGGGCCCGTAAATGGCGATTCATTATTTCAAAGGGCTCTTGGCCATAATAGTCGTCGCTGTTGATGATACTAAAGGGGCGGTCAATCTCTTCTTTAGCACACAGGAGGGCTTGGACCGTCCCCCATGGCTTCTTCCTCTCTTTGGAGGCTGCTATTTGGTCACTTGTTAAAAGGGAGTCTAACTCCTGGAAGGTGTAAGTGGCATCACAGTTGGCAGCTATGCGGTCAAAGACTCGCTCTCTAAAGTCTTTCTCGATATCACGTCGAATCACATAGACAATCTTGCCAAAGCCGTTGCGTAGAGCATCGTAAGTTGAGTAGTCGAGGAGGGCCTCATCGTGTAACCCGATTCCGTCAATCTGTTTAACTCCGCCATAGCGACTTCCAAATCCCGCTGCCATCACTACTAAAGTTGGTTTCATACTCTTCCTCCTAGTAGTGGACTATACCACAGAGGAGAGAATTACACTATTGCTAATTGCTAAGATTGGATTAGCGTGTGAACGATAGGAAAATTATTTTAATGAAGGGGACTAATCGGCTGAAACTTCAACAGCAATCGACGCTTCATAGGCTCCGGAACTAAACTCTTGGAGGTCAAAGCCCTCTTTCTCACTCGGGAAAGTGACTGAGATTATCCCATTTTCTATCAGTTGTGATCCGATGCGATTGCCAATCGATTTTTGGACCGTCTTAAAATCGTCGTTAGTAAATGCTTGCTCCGCTGTATCGGTAGATACACTGAGCTTAAAAGGGATGGGAGAATTAGGTTTATTGGTAGCATTAGATTTAGTATTGCTAAAGGCAAAAATCCCCTCCCCTAATGCTGTGACAACTCCTGGAGAGAGTTTAAGCTGGTAGACAACTAAGGGGCTGTTGGAGACGAACGAATACGATGCAATATCGTGGGTTGTCCCCGCTAACTCCAATGAGAACTTGAAGTTCTCTTGTTGGTGTAGCTCAAGTTCAAACTTCTCCTCTATATCTATATGACCTCTAAGGGGAATAATGTCACTAAACAGAATCCTTTGACTAAAGAGTGAGGGAACCAACAAAATGCCAACTATGACCCCGAGAAGAAATCTCTTTTTCATTAATCACCCTTCCTACTAAATTCTCCAATAGCTTCAATGTAATGAATTGGTCAAGTGATGTCAAGAGAAGTTTAATAAAATTAGTGCGCAAAATTTGTAATTTTTCTATCTCTTTACACATAAATTAGTTATTAAATATACTGGCACTAAACTTATGACACAAAATTGTTAAAGTAGGGGCTTTTATTGTTACAGGGCAATCATTTATCTTAAATTCTTATTTGGTGCCTTTTTTAGTTGTAAATTTTATCCCTCTTTAGGCTAAAGCGTTTACCTTTAAGATGAAGTGATATAATATCAAACTGTTTTTAAGGATGCGTAGCTCAGTGGATAGAGCGCTGCCCTCCGGAGGCAGAGGTCGCGGGTTCGAATCTCGCCGCATTCATCCTTCTACTTCTTTAACTCCCCTATCTCTTTTAACCAAGCAATTGTATCTACAATTGTCTCATTGAAGGGGCGGCTTTTAAAATCCAACTCCTTAATAGCTTTCTCTGATGAAAATTCATTATTACGGCCTATGTTATAAACTGTAATACTGTTAAGCCAAGCCGGTTTCCTAGTTATTTTACTGTAAACCAGCCCTAAATTTGCAAAAGGACGGACTAGCCAAAGAGGAACGGTAAGTAACCGTTTCTCAATGCCCATCTCTTTATAAACAATAGCTATTAACTGGTTAAATGTATAAGTTTCACTAGCCATTATGTAGGTCTCACCTTTTCTCCCCTTTTCACTACAAGCTATTATTCCATTGGCTAGATCTCTAACGTCTACAGAGTTAAAACATCCACCAATAGAGAGGGGTAATTTATTCTCTGCCACCATTTTCACGCTTTTGGTGATAAGGCCAAATCGATAATCATTAGGGCCAAATATTCCACTGGGGTAGACAACAGACGCATCTAGATTAGATTTAGAGACAGCTTCTAAAACTAAATTTGTAGCAATGGCTTTAGTCTTTGAATAATATCCAATAACTAAATCTGGATCATGGTCCTGCACCTCTTTAATCGCTTCCCCATGTGGTAGTTCTGGTATAGCGCTAGTTGAACTTATATAAATAAGCTTCTCAACTTTATGCTCGATGCACTTCTCAATGATGTTTTTAGTCCCTTCCACATTAACTTGGTAGACATTTTTATTAGCTCTGATATTGATTGTTACAATCCCAGCTGAGTGAATTACTACTACCTTTTTATCGTTAGTGACTGTAAAGAAGCTCTCTAAAGAATTTTTGTCCAATAGATTACCAAAAACTATCTCGGTCCCTAAAGGCATTCTAGAAATCGCGGGGTTATTAGGTGACAACAATACCCTAACCTTCTCCCCTCTTTCAATTAATTGACTTAATATATTTCCACCCAGAAAACCACTAGCACCTGTCAGTAAATATAATTTTTCTGCCACACTTTCACCCTTTCATACACTTGTATAAGATTTTTCGTTCTATTACAACCGGGGGATAAATTAAAGGAACTTAAACTTTATAGAGACCTTAATAAAGCAGGACTGGAGATGAGCACCTCTATCTTGTATGAAACAGTACAAAGATTATTTTAGTAGTGGGGTGAGTATAAAAGAGCTCCCCCAAGCAGAGCGCCCTCGAGAGAGGTTACAAGAACATGGTCCCCTAGCCCTCTCTGATTTAGAGCTCCTCTCCCTCTTAATAGGGTCAGGAACATCGAGAAACCCTGCTAATAAGGTAGCTGAGCAACTCTTATTTCTCCTTGATAAAACTAGTGGAGACGCAGAGATTTCTATTGAACAACTAACCTCAATTGATGGGATGGGGTTGGCTAAAGCAACTCTAATTATAGCAGCCCTCGAATTGGGGAGAAGACGCCTACCCTCTAAGAGGAAACAGATTGTCTTTCCTAGTGATGTCTATCCCCTTGTTCGCCACTATGCAGGGCGTCCCCAGGAGTGTTTCCTCTCAGTTTCCCTCAATGGAGCCCATGAGGTAATCTCAATCAATGTTGTCTCAATTGGTCTGATTAACCATACCCTGGTCCACCCTAGAGAGGTTTTTGCAACCCCTCTTAGAGAGAGGGCAACAGCTATAATAATCGCCCACAACCACCCTAGTGGGATTCTTAAACCAAGCACCGAAGACCTCAGTGTAACAAAAAGATTGGTTAAAGCAGGTGATCTCTTAGGAATTAAAGTTTTAGACCACCTTATCTTCTCCGATGAGGGGTACCGGTCAATGTTAGAGAAGGATGAGATGGGGTGAAAATGAATTAGATATAAACTTTCGTTTGCAAATAGTTATAGGACTTACTCGTTTTATACATTCCTTGTATGGCATTATATTAATAGACAAAATTGCAAGAGAGTAAATTAGATAGAACTAATTAGTATCGTGAAATATATTAAATATTATTTTACTTTTTCTGACCTCACAACCCAATAAGAATTTAATGAGTTTCGTTGCTACTCTTCTTATAATATCTTATAGTCAATGAAGCTTTCATAAGCTATTATTTTAACCCGGAAGGAGAAGTGTTTGAAAGGGCGTAGTATATAAAGGTCCTTAATGTGGCCGCTTATTGTTAAGCGACTTTGATAGCACCAAATATGCAATTGAGTTTATTTAAAAATCCGCACTCACAGAATGATGTAGATAATAATAAAATTATTATTGATCGAATATGGGCAATGCCTAATAAAAATACATTTTCAATCAAACCTATTCGAGAGTTGATTTTAGAAGAAGTTAACTTAGATCTTACATGGATAGATCCATTTGCCAATATAAACAAAATTGCAACAATCACAAATGATTTAAATCCAGAATATAATACTGACTATAATCTTGATGCATTAGATTCCTTGAAATTGTTTGAAACCTCTTCAATTGATGGTGTGCTCTATGACCCACCATATTCCCCTCGTCAAGTTAGTGAGGCTTAATCGTAAGATTGGCCAGCTCATCGATACCTCTCGAAAGAACGGCAGGAAGCTGTTCGATGAACTTGCTGCCCTCTTCAACAACTCTCTTTCCTTGGAATATTTGAACTAAAAAAGCTCAGGCTACCTGAGCAGTTACCACTATAGAATATTGCAGGTATCGATGTTACAGACAGCAAAACAGAATTCAGATTGTTCATACCTACCTCCAACCATCCTAGGTTCAAATCCCCTAAAGGCTCAGACCCTGTATCCAGGGTACGTTTCATGGGGGGTTCTGCTCTTGAGGGGAGAGAGAATCTTCTGCTTCATGACTCCCTGCTTCTGTATTGGACAGCGTGAAGTTGTTCGTCCATCATCTCGAGTCGGCACCATTCATCGCTTGATTCGCCCTGTATCTTTCCCCTGCAATCTATTTAGATACTTTTTTAAATTGAAGGGAATGATGGGGATAGCGGAGACGAGGAAGGCGATGGCCGATCCACAGCGACGCAACATCTTGATTCTGCTCAAGGTTGGTTGTCTCTCGGCCGGCAAGATCACGGCACACCTGGGGGACTTGAGTGCGGTGACGGTCTCCTTCCCCATGGTTTGAGCAACGCTTTCCTTCGAATCTTGCATTGACAAAACAGAGACTGAACGGTACACTAATCATACAAATCATATTTAATACACTCTTCCAAGGGAGCATGAAGATGAGTTATCCAAAAGGTAAATATGCATGGACGGTCAAAGTTGGAGAAAGGGGACAATTTGTCATTCCGAAAGAAGCTCGTGATGTATTCGACATTCATCCAGGTGATACGCTGATTTTATTGGGAGATATCAAGCGCGGCTTGGCTATTCCTCCTAAACATAAACTTGCAAGTCTTTTGGCAAACATATTCGGCGGGAATATGCCGACCGGGGATGAAGAATGAGTGCGATAACAACATCTCAACTGACAAAGATATATAACCATGTACCAGCAGTGGATAACCTTGATTTGACTGTCGAGCACGGTGAATTGTTCGCCTTGCTCGGTGTCAATGGGGCAGGAAAAACCACAACGATCAAAATGTTGTCCTGTCTTACAAAGCCCACAAGCGGGGATGCGGTAGTACTGGGAAACAGTATTGTCTCCGCCTCTCACGCCGTCAAAGAGATAACAAACATATCACCACAGGAAACCGCAGTCGCCGCCAATTTGTCGGTATCTGAAAACTTGATGCTGATCGCAGGAATATATGGACAGGATAAAAGAACGGCAAAAAAAAGCACACATGAAATGGTAAGGAAATTCAGCTTGGACCATGAGCTTAACAAGAAAGCCAAACACCTGTCTGGTGGCATGCAACGGCGATTAAGCATTGCAATGGCTTTGATTTCCAGTCCTCTGATTCTCTTTCTTGATGAGCCGACCTTGGGGCTTGATGTGCTTGCGCGGCGCGAGTTGTGGAAGTCCATCAGAGAGCTGAAGGGAAATGTGACGATTATTCTTACTACGCACTACATGGACGAAGTGGAAGCGCTGGCTGACCGTGTCGGAATCATGGGTAACGGAAGATTGAAGGCAACCGGAACGGTAGCGGAAATACTGAAGTTGAAAGGAACAAATCGCTTGGAGGATGCGTTCATTACTCTCTCAGGAGGTGTGTTGTGAGAATGTTGTTATTTGCAAATCGTAACACAAAGGAGGTGTTGCGTGACCCCATTAATTTATTTTTTGGCTTGGGATTCCCGCTCGTATTGCTTGTGTTGTTATCAATCATCAATACAGCCATTCCACCAGAAGCCAATAACCCGATGTTTGAGATAGAAAATCTCGCACCGGGGCTCTCAATGTTTGGTTCGGCCTTCATGGCGTTATTCACAGGCATGCTCTTGGCAAAAGACCGCACCTCATCTTTTTTAGCCCGGCTATTCACCTCGCCTATGACTGCTTTGGATTTTCTTTTGGGCTACACGCTGCCAATGCTCATCATGGCAATCATTCAAGGAGCAATAACACTCCTTGCTTCTTGCGTTGTGGGGCTTCCGCTTTCAATCAATATTATCCCCGCAATCTTCATGACGGCTGTTGTTTCACTGTTCTTCATAGGGTTTGGTTTGCTCGCCGGCAGCCTGATGAGTGATGGAGCGGTAGGCGGCATTTGCGGTGCGCTGCTGACAAATGTTGCGGGGTGGCTCTCAGGGATTTTTATTCCCATCGACCTCATAGGCGGCCTCTTCAAAAAGATCGCACATCTCCTTCCGTTTTATCACGGGGTAGAAGCAATACGAAACGTGCTCTTCGGCAATTATAGCGAGATTACGTTGCACGTGATGATTGTTCTCGGTTATGCAGTCGTGATTTTTGTGTTTGCAATCATTGCTTTCAGGAGTAAAGCAAGCGGTGATACCGTATAGTCGTACATCCAACATCAGCTCAATCGTTAATCCTATCAAGTAATCAGCGATCAAAGATATCAGGAATCTACGGTAAGGTTCTTGTGACTGAGCGTTAAAGCTCCTTGATTTCTTTCTCTCAATACTTCAGTTTTATCAATTTTTGTATATTATAATATGCCCCCCTATAAATAATTGTTAATTCGTATTCACAAAAAATGGCTCAATCTCTATAGCGACAGTTGTTGTTATCTTTAATTTCTTTGAAACCCATTGTTCTTATTATGATATCATTATCTAGAAGAGTAAGGGGTAAACACGGTGGTTCAAGTTAATAGTGTGGATGAGTATCTGCAATTTCTAAGAAAGTATGAAGATTTTCCAAATGTTTTTTATAGAGGGCAATCAAGTAAGTACGAGACTATAACGTGTAGCGTTTCAAGGGATAAAGATTATTTGAAAAATGAAAACAGCATTTTCCAGACTGTTTTGGGTGCAAAGAGAAAAGAATATAAAAACCTGAAAAATCCATTAGAATACTTAGCAAAAATGCAGCATTATGAAGTTAAAACGAGATTGGTTGATTTTACAACCGATCCGAAGGTTGCCTTGTTTTTTGCAGTCCAGGAAAGCGTCAAAACGGAACATGACAGTAATGTCTACGTCTATATCCAAGAGCCACTCCCCCAAAATCATAAACATATTCGCTTATTGGCACTTCTTGCCACACTTGATTCGTTTGACATCAATTATATCCGGGAAGCATATTACTCCCTCTACCACGAACACATAGTAGAAAGAGAGGTGTTAGACTACGCTTGCACATCAGCTTTCATTGAGAAATCAGAGACTCTGCTGGCAGATAATGAAAGAATGGGTGAACAACACGGCACTTTCGCCATTTGCGGTAATAAAATACAAGACATGCAAATTTCCAAAGAACTACAGCCGCTTACAACAATACCACCTACAGTAGTAATCAGGATACCATTTGAACACGCGCAAGCAATTAAAAACGAATTAGACATAAAATACAAGCTAAATGAATCTTCGGTTTACCCCGAGCTACCTATTTTTGGTACTTACATTATGGAGAAGTTCAAGAGACGTCCCTTGGATTTATCAGATTCTTACCAAATAGGAAAAATTGAGGACATTTCTACTGCCAATGCAAAACGAATGTCTATAAAAGCTTTCTTGAAGAAACGCCTGCCTGAGGATGGGATAAAACAAGTAGCGACTGAAATTATCGAACAGCATAAAGCCAAAAATGATGTCATCTTTATTTACATTGCCAAAACAGTGGACTCTCTAATTGTAAGTAATTGGATTCTCAGAGGTCAATGGATAAGGGAATCTCTAGATCCTCGCTTTAGGCCTCGCTTAATCGGGGAGATGGATCAAGAAGGAATTATTTTACGTTTTGAGAATTCGTACAGTGTGCTAGAGGATTACCATGAAGAATACACATTTGAAGATGACAAACTGCTGTTCATTAAAAATATGAAAACTTTCAAGAAACTCGAACTCCACTTTAAAAATATTCGGAAGGTCATACGAAGAAACGATTATATAGCACTAAAAACGTATGCACTTGAAAACGCATCATCCATCACCCAACTCTACAATCAATTTGCTCATTTCGAATACTCTAAAAGTCGTAGTTTAAATCAGTTTTTGGACAATTTTCAATTATTTGCGCTACATGTAGATAACATCGTTGTAGATTACAAACGGGACAATATTAAAGATACTCAGGTATTAAGACAACTTGTTTTTGAAAGCTTTCAGTTAGCAAGCTCTTATTACAAAATCATCACCAAGCAAAGAAAATCTTGGCAAAAGTCAATCAATCTTTCTGATAAGGAATTCAATGAAACTGATTTGAACCTAATCAAAAAAAGGAATATAAATTCAGGTCAACCATGCCCATTAATCCAAATGGGCTAAACGTCACCTTCAATCTGGATATTACCACCAACCAGGACAATACCCTCGATATCAAAGGAACTACCAATCTATATGATTCAGCGCATCTGTTACTTACAATCAGCGATAGTACCGATTATCCAATGGCACAAAGCAAATCCAAAGTCGAAAACGGTAATTTCAATTTTGGAAGACTTGGCAAGAAAGGCATTGGGTTCCAAAAAGGTGAATACCAAATTGAGATTACGCTCT
>Ga0265293_10008564_pt1 | contig 15092 bp, 12 predicted proteins | sample Munlanlewell138R_FD_192505 | JGI IMG/M metagenome (GOLD analysis project Ga0265293, IMG submission 192505) | Leachate microbial communities from a municipal landfill in Southern Ontario, Canada - Leachate well 138R | ecosystem: Engineered > Solid waste > Landfill > Unclassified | place: Canada...
TGCAGCGCACCCAGCCCGGCGCGCGCCAGCGGCGGCGCATCCACTTGGCTGCCGACGAATTTGCGCAGTTCCTGGCGCAGGAAGGCCTCGCTGTTCAATTGCTCGTCGGTGTAGCCGGGGGCGTGCTTGTGAATGGCCTGCGCAATGCTCAGGCGGTCAAACGGCTGGGACAGGTCGAGCTCGCGCCCCTGGTAGGTGATGGCGGCCGAGCCGGTGGCGTTGATGGCGGCTTCACGGATCAATTGTTCCGTGAAGTCCATCAGCCACTGGTAGTTGGTGTAGGCCGCATAGAACTCCATCATCGTGAACTCAGGGTTGTGACGCGGGCTGACGCCTTCATTGCGGAAGCTGCGGTTCAGTTCGAACACGCGCTCGAAGCCGCCCACGATCAGGCGCTTCAAATAGAGTTCCGGCGCAATGCGCAGGAACATTTCCATGTCCAGCGCATTGTGGTGCGTGACGAAGGGCTTGGCCGACGCGCCGCCCGGGATCGGGTGCAGCATCGGGGTTTCCACTTCCAGAAAACCGGCTTCGCCCATGTATTGGCGCACCGAAGCCAAGACCTTGCTGCGCGCCAGGAAGGTCTGGCGGGTTTCTTCGGTCATGATCAGGTCGACGTAGCGCTGGCGATAGCGCAGTTCCTGGTCGGCAATGCCGTGAAACTTGTCCGGCAGCGGACGCAGGGACTTGGTCAGCAGGCGCAGCTCGGTGACGTCGATGGACAGCTCGCCCTTATTGGTTTTGAAGACCTTGCCGCGAGCGCCGACAATATCCCCCATGTCCCAGTGCTTGAAGGCTTCGTAGAGCGCTTCACCGAGGTTTTCCTTGCTCAGATAGAGCTGGATGCGGCCCGTGGCGTCTTGCAGGGTGACAAAACTGGCTTTGCCCATGACGCGTTTGAGCATGATGCGGCCCGCCACACAGGCTTGCTGGCCCTGGCTCTCAAGCTCCGCCTTGTCAAAGGCGTCAAAGCGCTCATGCAGGACGTGGGCGCGGTCGTCGGGGATGAAGTCGTTCGGGAAGGCCGGACCGGCTTCACGCAGGCGCGCCAGCTTGGCGCGGCGCTCCGCGATGATCTGGTTTTCATCCTGAGGGAGCTCAGGAGACTGGGGGGGCCGATTGCTCATGGTCATAAATCTTGGGAGAGGTACGAAAAGCGCCGCATGCCGGATGCGGCGCCGCGTCGGGGATTACACACCCTGTTTCAGGCTGGCCTCGATGAAGGGGTCCAGATCGCCATCCAGCACTTTCTGCGTATTGGAAATTTCCACGCCGGTGCGCAGATCCTTGATCCGGCTCTGATCCAGCACATAGGAGCGGATCTGGTGACCCCAACCCACGTCGGTCTTGGAGTCTTCCAGTTGCTGCTGCTGATCAAGGCGCTTACGCATTTCAAGTTCATACAGACGGGATTTCATCATCTGCATGGCTTCGGCCCGGTTCCGGTGTTGGGAACGGTCATTTTGGCACTGCACCACGATGCCGGTCGGGATGTGGGTGATGCGGATGGCCGAATCGGTCTTGTTGACGTGCTGGCCGCCGGCGCCGGAGGCGCGGAAGGTGTCAACGCGCAGGTCCGCCGGGTTGACCTCGATCTCAAAGGAGTCGTCAATTTCCGGATAGACGAACACGCTGGCAAACGAGGTGTGGCGGCCGCCGGAGGAGTCGAACGGGCTCTTCCGGACCAGGCGGTGCACGCCAGTTTCCGTGCGAAGAAAACCGAATGCGTATTCGCCTTCGATCTTGATCGTGGCGGACTTGATGCCGGCCACGTCGCCTTCGGACTCTTCCAGGACTTCCGCCTTGAAATCCTTGTTTTCCGCGTAGCGCAGATACTGGCGCAGCAGGATCGAAGCCCAGTCCTGGGCCTCGGTGCCGCCCGCGCCGGCCTGGATGTCAACAAAGCAGTTGAGCGGATCGGCGGGGTTCGAGAACATGCGGCGGAACTCCAGGCCCGCCACTTTTTCCTCGATCCGCGCCACGTCCTCGGCAATCGCGTTCAGCGTGGCGTCGTCATCTTCGTCGGCCGCCATCTCGAACAAATCCAGCGAGTCCTGCAGACCGGCGCTGATCTCGTTGATGGTCAGGACGATGTTTTCGAGTGCTTTTTTCTCGCGGCCCAACTCTTGGGCGTGCTTTGGATCATTCCAGACGTCAGGGCTTTCCAGCTCGGCATTGACGACTTGCAGGCGTTCCTCTTTGACATCGTAGTCAAAGATACCTCCGAAGATCGAGGTTGCGGTCGCGAAGGTCTTCAAGGTGGCCTTCGAGTTGATTGCGGCGTTCTGCTTCCATGACAAAATCCAGCGGAAAAAAGGAAATAACTTTTTATTTTAACGCAAGCTGAGGCTTAAACCGCCGGTTTGGCATATTCCACCAGCAGTTGGACCGAACTTTGCCCATTCCATTGATTGACATCGAGCCGATAGACCAGCTCGATCCATTCGGGCACGGCCTCCGCATGGCCGAACCAGATCGCGTCAAAGCCGCTGCCATCGCGCTCCAGCGCCAGTTTCAGGTGGCGCTCCTTCAGTACGCGTTGATGCAGGACTCGGAAACGGTCGCAAAACAGCGGCGGGGGAAAGCCCGCGCCCCACACCTGTTGCTCCAGCAGCAGCGCCGCCTGCACGGTGGCGTAGTCCAGGTCCAGGGAGCCGTCGGTTTCCAGCTGCGGCTCGAAGCGCTGTTTGCCGGTCAGCATCTGGACGGCCTGATCGAAGGCGGGCGCGAACTGGGGCCAGTCCTCGGCCCGCAAGCTCAGGCCCGCCGCCATGGCATGGCCGCCGAACTTGGTGATCAGGCCGGGTTTGAGTTTGGTGACGAGATCCAGCGCATCGCGCAAGTGGACGTCGGGCACCGAGCGGCCCGAGCCTTTGAGTTCGCCGTCGTTGGCCGCGGCAAATGCCAGCGTGGGACGCCAGAAGCGCTCTTTCAGGCGCGAGGCGACCAGGCCGATCACGCCTTGGTGCCAGCCTTCATTGAAGACGCACAAACTGGCGGTGTAGGAGGGCGCTTCCAGATCCAGTTCGCTCATCGCCTGGTCTTCCATCGTGAGCTGGATGTCGCGCCGTTCCCGGTTGATGGCATCGAGCTGGCGGGCCAGCGCCAGGGCTTCGTCCTCATCTTCCGTCAGTAGACATTGGATGCCGAGGCGCATATCGCTCAAGCGTCCCGCCGCGTTGATGCGCGGTCCGATCTTGAAGCCGAGGTCCGTGGCGCTGGCGTCGCGCAGCGCTCGGCCGCTGACTTCGAACAGTGCGCGGATGCCCGGCTGGACTTGTCCGCGGCGAATCCGCTCCAGTCCTTGCGCCACCAGCAGGCGGTTATTGCCGTCGAGCTTGACCACGTCGGCCACCGTGCCCAGCGCCAGCAGGTCGGATAAAGCATGCAGCGGCGGGCCGTCTTCGGGCCGCAGCACGCCGCGCCGCCTCAGTTCGGCGCGCAAGGCCAGCAAGACATAGAAGATGACGCCCACGCCGGCCAGGTTCTTCGACGGAAAACCGCAATTGGGCTGGTTCGGGTTGACGATGGCCAGGGCGTCGGGCAGCTCGGCGCCGGGCAGGTGGTGGTCCGTCACGATCACGTCCAGGCCATGCGCCTTGGCCGCCGCCACACCGTCAATGCTGGCGATGCCGTTGTCAACAGTGATCAGCAGGTCGGGCTTGCCCGCCGGATGTTGGCACGCCAGCTCGACCACGGCGGGAGACAGACCATAGCCGGTCTCGAAGCGGTTCGGCACCAGAAAATCAACCTGGGCACCCATCGCGCGCAATCCGCGCAGCGCCACGGCGCAAGCGGTTGCGCCGTCGCAATCGTAATCGGCAATCACCAGCATCCGCGCGCCGTTCCGGATGGCGTCGGCCAGGTGAATGGCGGCTTGTTCCGCTTGCGTCAGGGCATTGGGCGGCATCAGGTATTTCCATGCCGATTGCAGCTCATCGGGGTGCATGATGCCGCGCGCGGCCCACAAGCGGGCGAGCAGCGGATGAATGCCGTGGTTTTGCAGGGTTTGTTGCGCGTTTGCGTGAACAGGACGGTTTACGATGCGGGGTTCCACCAAGACTTCCAATTCTTATGAGGTTGAGGCAGCCAGCGCAGCCACCAGGGGCGCGGCACCAGGTCCAGGGTCAAGATACGGTCGGCGGCGGGCAGGACCAGTCGCAGATGATGGAGGCGGCCCTGCTTCAAGGCCTGGCTGATGGCGGGCAGGCGGGCTTCCAGCGCGGCCAGGGCGTCCAGCCAGCGATCCCACTCGCCGCTGCGCGCGGGTTCGATGAAGTCATCAATCACCCAGCGCGGATGGCCGGGCAAATAGTCCGGCCAGTTGCCGACCGTTGGGAGGGGCGGTTCGGTGCGCGCCGCCAACGTTTGCAGCCAGTCCATCCGGGTGAGCAAGGCGTTCGGGCGGGGCGATTGCCACACCGGCGTCCATGGCGGCGCGCCGCCGTAGAGCCAGAGGGCGTTGATCGGCGCCAGCCCGGCTTGTTCGCGGGCGGCGTTGACCGGATGCGCATGCCAGGTCATCTGGATTTCATTGCTGACCCGCCGCCAAGCGCGTGCGCCAGGCTCTTTCGGCCACCAATGATCCAGTTCCTGTCCGACCACCGCGTCCAGCGCGGCGGGATGCAAGGCCCAGTCCGGCGGCAGTTCGGCCTGCCAGCGCGTGGCGGAGAGCGGGGTGACCGCGACCCCCGCCTGCTGCAGCAAGGGGCGCGCCGCTTCCAGCAGCGCCTCGCCGTCGGGCTCGCCGAGCGCCAGGGCGCCCGGGTCCGTCATGACCAAGCCGTCGCGCCCGACCTGCACGTGCGCCAGATCGATGATCCAGCAAGGGTGATCGGCACGCGGCTGGCCCAACAGGGGGCCGATGCCCTGGCCCGCCCGCAGCGCTCGCTCGGGAAAGCCCGCTTGCCGCAGCCACCACACCGTATGGCAGTCAGCACCCGCCGCGTCAACGTCAAAGGGGTCGATTAGGACTTGTGCGGTTGCAAACCATTTCAAAATCGTGGCCTGGGGCGGCAGCTTCTGCTCAAGCGCCTGCGCCAGCGAGGCCGCCACCCGGAAATCGGGCAGGAAGCCAGGGATGATCAAGGTGAGCGAGGAGTTTTTTGCCACGGGGAAGGACCTGTTCGCGGTTGACGCGCAAGAAAAACGATCCTCATTGTAAGCCGCGGTCCCTACACCAACCATCGGTCCTTCTGCCATAATGCGAGGGTGCTGAAAATACCTTATGAATGCTGGGTCGGGTGGCGTTATACGCGGGCCGGCCGCGGGCGGGGCAGAGACCGCTTCATTTCGTTCATCGCAGCCAGTTCCATGATAGGCATTGCGCTCGGGGTGGCTGCCCTGATCGTCGTACTGTCCGTCATGAACGGCTTCCAGAAGGAAGTCCGCGATCGAATGTTGTCGGTGCTGCCCCATATTGAAATCTTTGCCGCCTCCGGCGATCGAGGAGCCGCGCTTCGCGACTGGCAACGTCTGACTCAACTCGCGCAACAGAACAAAGCCGTGCTGGCGGGCGCACCCTATGTCTCGGCGCAGGCCATGCTGGCGCGCGACCAGGTCTTGCGCGGCGCTCAAGTCCGGGGCATTGATCCGGCGGCGGAGGCCGCCATTTCCGAGGTGGGCAGGCAAGTCCGGCGCGGCTCGATCGAGTCGCTGACCTCGGGCAGCTACCACATCGTGCTCGGGTTTGCGCTGGCGCAGAACTTGGGGGTGGGCTTGAATGACCCGGTATTGATGATGGCGCCGCAAGGCTCGGTCAGTCCGGCCGGGTTCACGCCGCGCATGCGCCAGTTCACTGTCAGCGGGATTTTCGAGTCCGGCCATTTCGAATATGACTCCAGCATGGTGTTCGTCCACGTTGATGACGCCGCGCGTGTCTTCCGCGAATCGGGGCAAGGCGGCGTGCGCCTGCGCATCCAGGACATGCAGCAAGCCCCGCAAGTGGCGCGGCAACTGGCGGACAGCCTGCCGCCCGGCCTGGTGGTCAGCGACTGGTCACAGAACAACCGGACCTGGTTTGCCGCGGTGCAGACGGAAAAACGCATGATGTTCCTGATCCTGGTGCTGATCATTGCGGTGGCGGCCTTCAACCTGCTGTCTTCGCTGGTGATGGCCGTCAATGACAAGCAGTCCGACATCGCCATTCTGCGCTCGCTGGGGGCCACGCCGAGGGAAATCGCGCGGATCTTCGTCGTGCAAGGCGGGCTGATCGGCGTCATCGGTACCTTGCTGGGGGTGGGCGGCGGCATGCTGATCGCCTACAACATCGATGTCATCGTGCCTGCCATCGAGCGCGCGCTCGGCTTCCAGTTTCTGCCGAAGGACATTTATTTGATTTCGCAGCTGCCGTCCGATCCGCGCCGCGCGGACATCCTCATCATCGGGATGACCTCGCTGGTGCTGTCCTTCCTGGCCACGCTCTACCCGAGCTGGCGGGCATCCCGCCTGCAACCCGCGGAGGTGCTGCGCCATGATTGAATCGTCACTGCCCATCGTGCTCGAAGGCAAGGGGCTGAGCAAGTCCTACACGGAAGCCAAGACGGAAGTCCGGGTGTTGAACCAGGTGGATTTGCAGATTCGGCGCGGGGAAATCGTCGCGCTGATTGGCGCCTCGGGTTCGGGCAAGAGCACCTTGCTGCATTTGCTGGGCCTGCTGGACCAGGCGTCAGCGGGCGAAGTTCTGGTGGCGGGGCGCCCTTGCCAGCATCTGGATGAGCGGACGCGCAGCCGCATTCGCAATGAGCATCTCGGCTTCGTCTATCAGTTCCATCATCTGTTGCCGGAGTTCAGCGCATTGGAAAACGTTGCCATGCCGCTGATCATTCGGCGCCAGCCGCGCGCCGACGCTTTGCGGCAGGCCACCGTCATGCTGGAAAGAGTGGGGTTGCAGCACCGATTGAAGCACCATCCCGGCCAGCTCTCCGGCGGTGAACGGCAGCGTGTGGCGCTGGCGCGGGCGCTGGTCACCAATCCGTCCTGCGTGTTGGCGGACGAGCCAACCGGCAACCTCGATCAGCACACTGCCCAAGAGGTGTTCGATCTCCTGCGCAAGCTGAATCAGGAGCTGGGCATGGCCTTTCTGATCGTCACGCATGATACGGAGCTGGCGGCCAAAACGGATCGGCAATTGCGCATGGTGGGGGGAAGTCTGGTCTAGGAGCGTGGGTTTGAGGAGGTTTTCATGCTGTTTGACACCCACTGTCATCTGGATGCCGCTGAACTGGAACACGACCTTGATGCGGTCGTGGAACGGGCATTCAAGGCGGGCGTAAAAACAATCGTCATTCCCGCCATCCATCGGCGCAACTTCGGCGCCGTCAGAACCCTGGCCCACCGCTATGGGCTGACCTATGCGCTGGGCATCCATCCGCTGTTCGTCCAGCAGTCCGAAGACGATGACCTGACCGTCTTGGCCGAGGCGGTGCGCGAGTCCATGGCGGACCCCCAGTTCGTGGCGATCGGCGAGATCGGTCTGGACTTCTTCGTCAAGGCTATTGCCAGCGGCGCCGCGCGCGCCAAACAAGAGCACTTCTACCAGGCCCAACTGAAACTGGCGCGCGAACATGACTTGCCCGTGCTACTGCACGTTCGGCGTTCCCAGGACATCCTGCTCAAATACCTGCGCCGCATCCCGACGGGGGGCGGCATTGCGCATGCGTTCAACGGTAGTGCGCAGCAGGCTGATTTGTTCGTCGAGCACGGCTTTGCGTTGGGAATGGGTGGCGAACTGACCTATGCCCGCTCCCGCAATATCCGTCGGCTGGCGCTGCGGCATTACCCGCAATCGGTGGTGCTGGAGACCGATGCGCCGGATATCCCGCCGAGTTGGCTGGGGGAGCCGCGCCGCAATGAACCCGCCGAAGCGGCGGGCGTTGCCCGGTGCCTGGCCGAGCTGGTAGAGGCGCCGGAGGAAGAGGTAGTCCAGTGTACCGGGGAGGTGGCGCTGCGGGTGCTGCCGCGCTTGAGGGAGTGGGTGGAGCGGACGTAGTCGGGTGGGTTTGTCCGAATGCGAATAAGGTGAAGCAAGTGCTACGCTTGCCGCGCTTCCCAGGCGCTTTCTTTCCCGCTCAAGCTCAGTCAAGCGGAAGGCCTGTGATTTCCATGCGAGGTTTTTGTATGCAACGGCGTATTCCTTCCCTTGTTTTGCTGTTTGGCTTGAGCGCCGCTGCGGTTAGCGTACACGCAGTACCTGCCAATCTTGAGACGCTGGAGTCTCTTGGTGTCCAAGTTGCGCAGCTGGACGCCATTCTCCGTTTTTGCCACCGGGACCGTGCCGCCGTGACGTCCGCGTACCAGGCTTTGGTCAATACTGCTCAGGTCTCCGCTTCACAACAAGCCACCTTGAGCGCGGCTTATGAAAAGGCGCAGCAGTTGGAAACGGCGCGTGTCACTGGCAATGCCAAGCAGCGTGGCCAGGCCGCCGGTGCTTGTTCGACCGAGCAGTTGCAACTGCTGGATGCGCAGGTGCCGACGGTGATCCAAGCCTTGCATGAGATACGCGCCGCTTGGCCTGGCAATGCGGTAACGGAGTCCGTTCCCGCGTCTGCGTCGCCCGCCGTTCCTGTGGCAACCCCCAAAACGCCGCCCAGCGTCTCACCCGCTGCGGAACAGGCCATGCGTCCTGGAAAGTACAGCTGCTATACCTTCGACGCCGGACAACTCAACTACGCCTACACCGATGTGCAGATAGAGGAAGGCGGACGCTACCGTGTCGGCAAGCAAACGGGCGCGTATCGGCTCAGTCAGGGACAAGTCACTTTCACCGGCCATTTGTCCAATGCGGTCGGACGCTATGCCGTGAAGCAGACCGGCGTGCCGCAATTGGATCTGGTGTTCAATGGCGATCCCCGAGCGTCAATGACGTGTCCGCGAGCGCGCTGAGCGGGCTCCAACGGGTTGCCGTTGCCTCTTGCCTACGTTGCTCGGCTTGAACGGCGGAAAGTCACGACCGGCCTAAATGCGGCACAGATCGGAGCAATACATGCTTACGTTGCTGGTTTGATTAAGCCAAGGTCAGCTCGAGCCGTTTGCCAAGGACGGCAAGGGCCGACTCCAGGCGGTCCATTCGCGTGGCATGACCGAGGTCCAGCAACCTATCAACTTGAGGGGGATGGACGCCCAGCGAGCGGGCCAAGTCCGCTTTGCGGATACCTTGCAAAGCCATCTCGTTGGCAAGCAGCAGTTTTGCTGTGGCGGTGGTGTGCAACGTGACGGTCGGCCCGTCTGTGAAAAAAGGCGCTGGAAGCGGACGGCGCGCATCAACATACATCTGTAGGGCAGCCTCAAGACCTTCGGCAGCTTGCTTTGGCGCATCAGCTTCGGATTCCGCAACCGCCACGGCTTCTGGAACGTCGGGAAACTGAATCAGCAGCGTGTCATTGTCGTCGAGTGTCAGTGTGTAGTGGTAGGCGAGCATCGTTTTCCTCTCTTTACAGCGTGTTGATGCATACAGCGGTTGAAAAACCTGTGGGGTTGCTCTGGTTTACTTCAATCCCAGATCTTTCTTGATCTTGTTTACCAGCCCGGTTCCTATCTCTTTGCTGCCGTGGTCTGGGAAAATTGTCATTTGGTCCCCCAAGATTGCTTTGTAGTGGCTGCTTCCGGCTTTGTGTGGGGTAAGAGTCACCCCTTGCCTAAGTAGCCACCGCCTGAATTCGCTGTATTTCATCACTCACTACCTTATTCATTGTAATCTTTTTTTGTTTATAAAAAAAGCAAATTTGTTGTGTTTTGATGGAATGAACTGATGTGTCAAAGCGCCGCTGATCTTCGATGGGCGTGTGAGCGAATATAAGGCAGCTGCTAGAAGTAGGAGGCCAGTGATGAGGACAAAACCCTCCCAACCTGACTAGCCCGCCGCCGTCCTCTTGCCTACGCTGTTCGGTTTGAACGGCGGAGAGTGCGGTGGTGTGGTTCGGCTTTGTGCTGGGGGTCTTGCTGTCTCATCTGCCCAGCGCGTTTCCGCCGGTTTTCGTCAGCGCGGGCGTGACGCTGTTGGGCGCTGGCGTCTGGCTGTTGTCTCGCCGTCCGGCTTGTCCGCGCCCGCGCTGGCAGCAGGCTTTTCTGCTGGCGGGCGTCGGGCTGGCTTATGGCTGCTGGCAGCATCAACAGCACCTTGATCAGCGGCTGTCCGAACCTTGGATGAAGCAGCCGATCGCCGCACAGCTCCAGGTGATCGGCTTGCCGCGCTTGCTTGACGAGCGGCAGCAGGTGGACGCGCTGCTGTCCGTTGAAGGCAGGCCTCGGATTCGCGTGTTGGCCTATTGGCCCGCCGGGCATCCGCGTCTTCAGGTGGGCGAACATTGGCAGGCCCAGGTCCGCCTGTCCTCACTGCGCGGGCTGGCCAATTTTCATGGTTTTGATGGCGAACGGCTGGCCTGGTCGCGCGGCTGGCAGGCCCGCGCTGACATTCGCGATCCCGCGCCGTTGGCTGCTGCACCCGGCGCGTGGTCCTGGGAGGCCATGGTGAATCGCTGGCGGGATCACTGGCGTCAGGCCATGTGGGCGCAGCTGGAAGGGAAAACATGGGCTGCGGTAGTCGTGGCGCTGGCGCTGGGCGACCAGGCGGGCGTGCGCCGTGAAGATTGGGATTTGTTCCAGCAAACTGGCATCACTCACCTGATTTCGATCAGCGGCATTCATGTGACGATGTTGGCCTTGATGGCGGCAGGCGCCGTGTCGTGGACGTGGCGGCGTTGCCGATGGCGGGACGTGCGTCCGGCTGAAAAACTGCCAGCTCAATGGGTGGCTGCTGGCGTGGGGCTGGTGGTGGCCGCGCTGTATTGCATGCTGGCGGGCTGGGGTGTCCCCGCGCAACGCACTTGGCTGATGCTGGCCATCATGGTGGTTGGGCAATGGGGGCATCGCAGCCTTTCATTCTGGCAGCGATGGGTCATGGCTGCGGCGGCGATTGTGGCGCTGGATCCAGCCGCCGTGCTGGCGGTTGGCTTCTGGCTGTCGTTCGGCGCGGTGGCCTTGTTGCTGTGGAGTGGGGCGGGCCGATGGCGCAAGCCAGCCGCTGGCAAGCTGGGTCCGTGGCCCAGCCGACTTGGACAAGCGGCGTACTTCCAGCTTGCCGTGACGCTGGGCATGTTGCCGCTCGGCATTGTCTTCTTCAATCAGGTGTCGTGGATCTCCCCGTTGGCCAACGCCGTGGCCATTCCCGTCATGACGTGGTTGATCACGCCGCTGAGCTTGTTGAGTCTGTGCCTGCTGATGGTGAATGCGCCCGAGGCCTGGGCGCAATACGGCTTGAGCCTGGCCAACGGGATTTGCGATGCGCAAATGCGTTTGCTTGCGCTGATGGCCCGGATGCCGGGCGCCAGCCAGGACTGGCCGCAGATGCATCCGCTAGCGGTCTTGCCCGCCTTACTGGGCGTCATCATCGCCTTGGCGCCGCGCGGCGGGATTCCGCGCCGCTGGGGACTTTGTTTGATGATGAGTCTACTGATTCCGGCATCCAACCGGCTCTCCGAGGGTGAATGGGAACTGGTGGCGCTGGACGTGGGGCAGGGCAGTGCGCTGGTCTTGCGCTATGAGGACGGCGTGCTGGTATTTGATACCGGACCTGCCTCACGCAGCGGCTGGTCCGCCGGGCAGGGCGTCTTGCTGCCGCACTTCAAGGGCGAGGGCATCCGGCGTCTGAACTACGTGGTGGTGTCCCATGAAGATCAGGACCATGCTTCCGGTATCCCTGTGTTGTCCGATGCGTTGCCCATTGAGCGCGCCTACAGCTCCTTTCCCGTGCAAGGTCCGGACGGTCTTTGGCAGCTTTGCGAGGCGGGGCTGAGCTGGTCCGCAGGCGGGCTGCATTTTCGTTTTCTGCACCCGGATGCTGCGCAGCTGGCGCGCGTGGGGGAAAAAGGAGACAGTCCGAATGCGCGCAGCTGCGTGCTGGACGTCACGGGCAAGCATCATCGTTTGGTGTTGACTGGCGATATCGGACGGCAGCAGGAAGAAGCCTTGCTTGATGCGGGCATCGAGCCCGCCGATGTGGTCATTGCAGCGCATCATGGTTCGCGCTCGTCTTCCTCGGCGGCCTGGGTTCGGCGCATGCGGGCCCGCCTCGTGATTGTCCAGGCGGGCTACGGCAACCGTTACGGACATCCGCATCCTCTCGTGCTGTCGCGCTGGCAGGCCAGTGGCGCGCAGATCTACCGGACGGACTTGCACGGCGCGCTGCGCTTGCGTTCATCGGCGTCAGGCTTGGCCTTGACGGCCCGGCGGCAACAGCAATCCAGGTACTGGCGGGACAGAGAAGTGCCGCATTGATTTGTAAGTGCCCTTACCATATGATGACGCGATGACCAAGCCAAGCCCTGACCTCATTGCTGACTCTTCCCTCCACGATATTTATACGCGGCCCGGTTTCCTGATTCGCCGTTCCCATCAGATCCTGATGGGCATTGCGGATAGAGAATGCGCCAGCATCGGGCTGACGCCGCATCAACACGTTTGCCTTTCCGTGCTTGACCGCTGCGGTGCCTTGGATCAGATGAGTCTTGGCAAGGCCATTGGCATGGACCGGGCCACGGTCGGTGAACTGATCCGCCGCCTTGAAGTGAAAGGGCTGGTGACGCGCTCTCCGTCCGTGGAGGACAGCCGCAGAAAAATGGTTGAACTGACGCAGGCGGGGAAGGCCTATGTAACGCCATCAGAGGCGGTTGCCGATCGCATCTCAAACGGAATTACAGCGGCGCTTACCGAGAAAGAAAAAAAACAGTTGATCGCGCTGCTGACAAAACTGACAACGCAGATGAACCATCAGTGTTCCATTCCACTGGAGCCGCCGCCGGTGCAAGCGGCGGTCAGCGCCTCCCAGGACAATAGGTCCTCCTGAGCATTGATTCTGAGGGTTCCAGGTGGGCGGGTTGCAAACGGCCCGCTTTATTTATTTGTTTATTGATATGTGTGGACACATATTATATAGTGGCAGCAAACCTTGCTGATTCAAAGGAAAGACTGGCTCATGTCTGACATTGCGCGCATTTTTTCAACGCGCTCAACCCTTGAGCGGCACCTGGATTTTGAAAAGGCCCTGGCGCAGGAGCAGGCCGCGCTCGGCATGATCCCGGAGGCTGCCGCCCGGCACATCCAGGACGTGTTGCACGTTGACGCGCTGGATCTGGACGCGCTGTTCGAGGCAACGCAGAAAACCGGTTTTGCCATTGCGCCGCTGGTGCGGCAAGCCCATCGCCTGTGTGGCGAGGCGGGGGAGTACTTCCATTGGGGAGCCACTACCCAGGATGTCTTGATCAGCACGCGGGCCAGCCAGATCAATGACAGCCTTCCCCTGTTGGCACAGCAATTGAAAGGCGTGATCAAGCGGTTGGCTGAGCTGGCAAAAACCTATCGGGACTTGCCCATGGCGGGGCGGGGCTTCGGCGGCCACGCCTTGCCCATCACGCTGGGTTTGAAATGCGCCAATTGGCTTTCCAGTCAGTTGCGCTTGTCGCGCCGTCTGCGTGACTTGATGCAGACGCCGATTGAAGGAGAGCTGTGCGGCGCAATGGGGACCTTGGCTGCCTTTGGTGAACAAGGCAGGGCATTGCAGCAGCGTGTGCTGTTGCGCTTTGGTTTGCCGGAGCAATTGACAACGGCCTCGAGCGCGCGGGATGCGGTGGCTGGCGTGACGCAGTTCCTGGCCCTGTTGACGGCGTCGTGGAGCAAGATCGCGCATGATATTGCCACGCTTTGCAGTACGGAAATCGGCGAGCTGGACGAACCGGTCTCCGGTGCAAAAGACACCTCATCAACGCTGCCGCACAAAAGCAATCCCACGTATTGCTGGCAGGTGATGAGCGCGGCAACCCTGGTCCAGCAACATGCCGCCACGATGCTGTATGCAATGGGCCAGGAGCAGGAGCGCTCGGGTCAGGGTTTGCTGGAGGCGCAATGCGTCCCGCAGGCCTTTATTGAAACGGAGCGCGCCGTGCTCAAGCTGCGTACCGTTCTGGAAGGCTTGACGGTTCATCCTGCGCGGATCACCGCCAATCTCGCGTTGACGCGCGGGCTGGTCTGTTCCGAAGCCGTGCAGATGGCGTTGGCGCCTGTGCTGGGACGGTTGCAGGCGCACGATCTGGTTCATGAGGTGTGCCAGCAGGCCGCCAGCGCGGGGCTGTCCTTGGCGGACGCATTGAAGGCGGATGCGCGGATCACGCCTCATCTGGATTCTGGACGGATCGAGCGATTGACGGACCCAAGCCATTATTTGGGCCAGGCCGCTGACATTGTGAAGCGGGTGGTGGCCGCGGCCGAGGCGGAGCAAAGGCAGTTGACTGCCGCCCTGAAACACGGGGGCGGGTTGGCATGACGCGGATACCGGATTGCGCCGCGCCCGTTGCGCGCCCAACGGCAGTGAGCTGGAAAGCGCCTGCGGGCAGCTGGGACACGATCTTCCATGTCCTGGGACCGCAAGCGGATTACCCGTATTGGGCAGGGCGGCGCTATACGCCGCCCACGGCTCGGCTTGACGCGTACTTCCAGATGCTTGAGACCCTGGGCATCGATCACGCCATGGTTGCGCATGCCACCACGCAAGGGCCCGGCAATGAGATTTATCTCGACGCCATTGCCAAGGCGCCGGATCGTTTGGTTGGTGTCGTGCGACTTGACGAAACTTTGACGCGCGAAGAAGCGCGGCGTTTGCATGCCCTGGGGGTGCGGGGCAGTCGATTCGGTTTCCATCCGATGGCGGGCGGCGTATTCAATCGCGCCGCGCTTGAACATGTGGCGTCGCTGACGGCCGAGTTGGGCTGGTTCGTCCAACTGCATATTGACAGTCGGCTGCTATCAGAACTGCAGCCGTGGATTGCTGCGCTGCCGATCAATGTCGTGCTTGATCACTATGGTCGCGTCGATATTGCCGAAGGGATGGGTGGCGAAAACGTGCGTGTGCTGCTTCAACTGGCCGCGCTGCCCCATGTCTGGGTCAAGCTCTCCGGCGCGGATCGGGTGTCTTTACAAGGCTATCCCTATGCCGACTTGCAGCCGCTTGCGGCGGCATTGGTGCAGACCGCGCCGGACCGGCTCTTGTGGGGGACGGATTGGCCGCATACCGGTTATCTCAATCAGGCGGACATGCCGGATGA
>Ga0265293_10008565_pt1 | contig 15091 bp, 28 predicted proteins | sample Munlanlewell138R_FD_192505 | JGI IMG/M metagenome (GOLD analysis project Ga0265293, IMG submission 192505) | Leachate microbial communities from a municipal landfill in Southern Ontario, Canada - Leachate well 138R | ecosystem: Engineered > Solid waste > Landfill > Unclassified | place: Canada...
GATTGTCGGCAGGGCCGGGCCAAGGCTGCGAATGAATCCAGCCGTTCGCCATTAGCGAAATTTCGCGGTCGATTATGCCTTGTGCGATATTCGACGCCGAAAGCTTCAAACCTTTATTCGGTATGTATTCGCCCTTTTCGTCTTTCGCGCATCCGTACCATTCGAACAACTGAATAAGCGAACCGGGTTGCGGGCAAAACGTAAATTCGGTGCCATCCGAAAGAACTATAGTCGCTTCGGTGCCGTCCGCTTCCGCCCACCAGCCCACACTAAACGGATGCGAAGACCCGTCGTCGTATGTTCTGTCGATTCGCCAGCTTGGCGGAATGACGAAGCGCGGTACAACGTGTATATGCGATTGCCAAAGGTCGTCGATTGCGCCGCCTGCGGTAACGTCCCAATCGCCGTAAAGCCAAGCCTTCCGCAAGTTCGGTTCTTTGATACTTTCCAGTTCGGCGATATACGAAGCCGGAAGGTATGGGTTTTCCTTATACGAACCGAAGATAGCGATTTGGCTAATTACGTGCGTTTCTTCTTTTTCGGTCGCCGGGTTGTAAATCTGAATTTCGCGACGAACTACGGTGCCACGCGGGGCAATCGTAATAAAGCGACGTTTTACCCAATTGTGACCGGGGCCGCTTGGGTTCGTTGTGCTGAATACTTCGCACTTTATAGGCGGCAGCGGTTCGCCGTTCGGCGTCAAATAGCGCCCGGTTTTCGGGTCTTTCGGCGTGTCTTTTATCGGGTCGAACGTACAGCGGTTGACCGACATAAATTTGTCGTAAAGGTCGCCGCTTGGATGCTTCGTAAGTTCGTTCCAACCGATAAACGGGTATTCGTGACCGTGGAAGCCTTCGTAATCCGACAGCTTCTTAACGTGCCGAAACAACAGTTCTTCGCCAGTCGGCCAAACCCATTTATAAGCCGACGTTGATTCGTAAAACTTGCCGCCGTCTTTTAGCTTTCCGTTATCGCCGAACCATTTTTTCGATTCGGCAACAAGGCCGCCCAAATGGTCAAATTCCAAATCGAAGATAACGCCGCGCCAGAACTTGCCGTAGCCTTTGCCGACGTTGCGATAAAAGCGCATAAGCTGCGTAAGCGTCTTACCGGGGCCGCGTGCGCCTTCGTACAGCGTATGCGCTGCCATCGAACAAAGGGCGATAGTCTGCGACCCCGGAAGGGGCTTAAATACGACTTCATACGGAACAGGCTTCGCCCCGTTCGTATCAATGGCGAGTGCGTGCATTTTCTAACAATTCGCGCTGTTGCCGTGCGGCTTCCGCTTCCCATTCGCTTTCGTTAGCGAATACTGGCATTTCGACGACGCGGTTTACGTTCGTCGTTACGTTTACGTTCGTTTGCGGTTTTTCGATGAACCCGCGAACGTCGGCGTAAAGCTTGGCAAGCTTCGCGTATTCTTCGGGCGTCGGCGGAATGGTTACGCCGTTCGGAAGCGTCGTACCTTGCATACGCTGCCAAATGTCGCGGGCAAGGTCGCCTTTGCCCGGAAGAAATGCCATATCGCCGCCTTCGTCGGTAAGGCGCTTTTGTTCGGCCTTAACTTCGGCGTCGTTCGGCCAATGGTTCGCAACCCATAGCGCGCGATTCGTGTTGTTCGGAAACAGCGAAAGCGCAGCCTTAAACGGGTCGCGTTCTTTCAAAAGAAGGGCCGCGTATGCGGCCTTTTCTTCGCTTTCTTTCAGTTCGTCGGACATAGTGTCGGCCTAGTTTATACGTCGTTGGCTTCACTATACCGCAAGCCCCGCGTTCTGTTAAGGCTTGTCCGCAGATTTAGGCGGCGACTGCGGCCCGCAATTGCGTTCGACGGCTTCGTTATGGTTCAGAATTTGCCGGGCCGTGCCAGCGGTAAAGCCGTCGGCCTTCGAAATCCAAATAGGCGCAACCCATTTACAAGCCGTGTCGATTACAACGGGCTTCGTTTGTACTGCGTCGGCGATGCTTTGCGGTTCAGTCGCGCGACCATTCGTCGCGCATCCGCCTAGCTTCTTCGTCGTCGTCAAAAGTAGAATTATCGGAAGCAACGTCTTTCGCATTTTGTACCGCCTTTACCTGTTGTTCGGAAGCTTCGCGGGCTTCGTTAACTTGGCGAACTGCGATTGCTTCGCGGTCGTTTGCCCGTTCGTTTGCTGCGTTGGCTTCGGCCTTGGTTGCGCCGGACTTGCGACCGGCATAAAAAATACTTGCCAGCATGACAAGACCCGCGCCGATTGCGGCAAGCCATTTGCCAAACTTGGCCCAAATTACGGAAAACATACGATGCCCCTTTACGCTTCATTCGTCGAAAGTTCGCCGTTCGACTTCAACAGCGGCAGCGAATAACGTTCTTCAAACGGAACGCTTTTAACTGCGGTCTTGTTTCGCCAGAACGACGGCCAGAAATAGCCGGTTACGCGGGATACTGCGAACGGTGCAATACTTACGGCGTTCGACTGATTACCGCCAAGAACCATAAGATTTCCGCGCGCATCCTTGCCCACAATAAAACCGACGTGGCCGCCGCCGCTTCGCGTGAAGGTCACAAGCGCGCCGTATGCGGGCCGGTCAAGCTTGGTAAGCTGCGGGGCTTCCCATGCCCGCGCCCTGTACCATTCGCGGACGACGTAGCGCCCGGCTACGCCCAAGCAATAGCCGACGAACAGTCCGCACCAAGGCGTTTCGTCGTCGTGCCACCAAGCGCGGGATTCGTTGGAAAATTCGCCCATGCGGTCAAGCATGGCAAGAAGCTTCGGGTTATGCGAAGTCTTCGAAGTGTCTTCGCGAAGGCCGATATACTTTCGGGCTTCGGCAACCCAAGGAAGTTCGTTATTCATCGGTCGGCCCCTTGTGCAAGTTCTTTTGCTTGACAAGGCGGGCAACGATGGAAAGCGCGAAAACAACAACGCCGATAAGCGGCATATACTGCGGCGGAATCGACGACTTCAATTCGTGCGGAAGGATTGCCCAAGCGGCCAACGCTGCGTCGGGAAACGCAACAAGAAGGCCAGTAATTGCGGTGCCGACTGCGGCCAGTCGAACCGACCAAAAGCGCCAGCATTCGCGCCAATCTTCGATAAGTTCGGGCTTCTTCATTTGCATTATTCCTTCTTGGCAAGCGCGCCCAAAACTGCGTCAATTCGACGGTTTGTTTCGCGCTGTTCTTCGCGCATACTGCGAACGTTGTTTTCGATGCTTTGAATATGTCCGTTCAAATCATCGCGCCGAACATAATTTGCCTGAACGTTGTTAATACGGTCGTGTAATTTTTCGTCGCCGTCGTTAATTGCTTTCATTACTTGACGGTCGCGAACAATAAGCCCGCCGACTGCGGTAAACAATCCAATAAACGCGCCAATTAACCATTTTATTTCGTCGCCCATTTGCCCCGGCCCTGAAAAAGTGCATTTGGCCGAAGATTAACACGGATTAGCACAAATTGACAAGAAACGCAAAAGAAAACCCCGACACAATGGCCGGGGTTTCCGTTGAAGCGTAGGCGTAGGGCGGGCCGTAGCCCGCGCCGTTGCTTACTTGGTGCGCCAGACGCGCGCGCCGCCTTCGACCGAACGAACAACGAACTTGCGGGTTTCGACCATGACGGGCACGATTTCGCCCTTCTTGTTAACCTTGGCCGCGCCGTCTTCGGAAGGCACGGCGAAACGGGCGGTTGCGCTGGAAACGGTCGAAGCAAGCGACTTCGCGGCGTTCGGCTTTTCTTCGCTGTTCGGAACGAAGAAGCTTTGGCCGACTTCCAGCGCGTCGAACGGGTAAACGTTGCCGCCGCGACCGCGACCGCTGCCGGTCGGCATCGGTACGTTGTCTTCGATGGCGAAGGAAGTAGCAACCGGGGCGGAAGCTGCGGCGGTGCCGGTTTCGGTGTTCTGATTCATTTCGTCGATTCCTTTTTGGGTTGCGCGGGTTGCGATTTCGCCCGCTTCGTTGGTCATTGCCGGGTTGATTTCTACCATACCGGCTTCGACAAGCGGGCCATGTACGGCAGGCGAAGTATACAGACCATTCGGCCCGGCTGCAACAATTTCGGCAAGGCCGATAACCGGGGCGGCGGTGTTCTTCTTCGCGGTCGATTTCTTGGTAGCCATTTTGTGTAACTCCTTAACGTTAAGGTTATGTCGCGTTGTTGCGACGGGTTGATTTTACGCCGACCGTTCGTTGTGTCAAGCGGTCAACGCAAAATTTCTTCAATTTCTGCGATGCGTTCGGGCGTGCATTCAGAATTGTAAATTTTGTCGTAATCCGGCCAAACGCCGTTCGCTACGTTGTCACAATACAACAGGTGCGCGCGGGCTTCGTCTTCGAAGTCCATTTGCCCGGCCATTCCAAGCAACGCGACGAAGGCGACGATTCCAGCGATAACAAGAAGATTGCGTTTCATTGTGGGCACCTTTGTTCGTTTCGATGGTTCAAGCTTACGACCGCTTCGAACCTTTGTCAAGTGAATTTGCGACATTTTCGTAACCGACTTGCGCGATACGTTGGGCCATTAGGCAAGCGTTTTGCGCTTCGATTAACGACGACAACAGCTTATCAAGTTCGCCGACCCTTGGCAAGCGTTCGATTACTTCAATTTGCGCTTGCAAATATTCGTATTGCTTCGAAAGCGATTGGTACATTACAGGCGCGGCGGCAAGCAAGTTATACAATGCCGGGTCAACGGTAACACGCGGCCCGAATGCGACAAAGCTTCCGGCAGGGTTCAGCGGGTCGGCCTTCGGTGCGCCGATATAGTTTTGCGTCGTTGGGTCTTGATAGAACAACAAGCCTTCGATTTGCGAATGGTCTAGCGGTTTCATGTTCGTTAATCCATTGTAAACAGGCATTCGACGCCCGCTTGGTTAAAGATGCGTTCGGCTTCGTCGGCAGACGCGCGCCAGTCTGGCGATATATGCCCACAATAAGCGACAACGCGACGGATACCGGCCCGAACGATGCGGTCGGCACAAATGGCGCACGGAAACAGCGGCGAAACGTACAGCGTACACGCGGACAAGTCTTCGCCCGGCGCAGCCTGCCGAATTGCGTTGTCTTCGGCATGAATTGCGACCGCGTGTTGTTCGTCGCGCGTCATGTTCAGAAAAACGGCGTCGTCGAAGCCGCGCGGCGGGCCGTTGTACCCAAGTGACGCAATAGACCGATTCGGGCGCACGACAGCCGCGCCGACGCGCTTACGCGGCCCTTTCGACCATCCGGCGACGTGTTCGGCCAGTTCGATAAATCGCGCGTCCCATTTGGACAGGGCTTCGCGCGGTGCGTAGATTATCGCCATTACTGCGGCCAGAACTTGCCGGGGTTGTAATCTTCCGCCAAGCCCCATTCGCGTTCGTTGGCAAGCTTCTTGCCGCGAATTTCGCCGCGTGCCTTTCCAACCTGCGCGCGTTCGACAGCTTCGCGAATGCGGCGGTCTTGTTCGCGCTTGTTTCGCATTTCCCGCAGTTTAAGCCAAACGGCGGCGGCAAGTGCGGCAAGTCCAATCGTCATAAAAAGCGGGTCAATGTTCATAATAAGCTTCGTCCTATCGGTAGGGCTTCTATAAGCCGTTCGTATTCCTTGCGCTTATCTTCGTATAACTTTCGTTCGTCGTCAAGCTTCTTTTTCCACTTTCGCCAAAAATACGCAGAAACGGCGGTTTCTGTCACACTTACGACAATTAAAACAATTTCAAGGGTCGAAAGTTCCATTATTCGTAACCCGGTATAACTTCGTTCGGGTCGCCGCCTGCGGCCTTGTATCCTTGGCAGTATCGGAACGCCTGTACGGCGTCCATTGTTCCGCCGCAGTTCGAACAAGTGAACTTTTGCCCGAACGTGTACGGCGGGTCGCCTATTTCGAAACGATGGCGGGCGCAACCGTCAATCTTCGCCCGGTTGGCCTTGACAGCTTCGAACATTTCGCGCGCTTCGTCTTTATTCATCTTCGACCGCCCTTAACGACAAGTCGCCTTTGAAGTTTACGACGCCGTGCCCCAAGTCTTGCACGATGAAACCGCCCGACACGTATTCGAATTCGCCGCTTTGCAGCATTTCGCCCGCGTGGTACAGCGCGTCGCCCATGCGGGCCGCCTGCGCGGGCGACAGGGCCGTAAGGGTCACGGACGGGGCGTCGGGGCCATTGGCCCGGAACAGGGCCGCCAGCATGAAGCCAAGGACGAAGCCGCCGACAGGGCCGCCCAAACAATAAGCCAAGACATTTTCGTTACTCCTTCGTTAATAGTAATCGTAATCCGGTTCGTAATCCGGTTCGTCGCGTTCTTCCTTGTAATTGTATTCGCCGTCGCCAGCTTCGTAAAGCTTGTCGGCGATTGCGTCCAATCCTTTCGGAAGTTCTTTGTAATCGACTTCTTCGCCGTCGATAAAGTACGTCGGTTCGCCTGCGTCGGATTCGTCCGGGTAACAGTCTTCCCAAGGGCCGGAATAGCGACCGGGCGTAACCGACAAGACGTATTCGCACGACAGAACGCGCCCGTCTTGCATTTCGAATTCGGTTGTTACGTTATAAGCTGGCATGGTCGTTACTCCTTTGTTCGTTCAACTTACGAAGAAGTGTACGGCAGCTTCGAAGCTGCGTCAAGCCTTTTTCGCAAGTTGCAGCAACGCCGAAGCCGACGACCGTTTGCCGACGCATACGTTACGCGGCGTGCATTCGCGATACAACAGCCAATAACCCGGCTTCGTTACGACGAAACAGCGTTTCGAACGCGCAATGCTGCGGGCTTCGTCTATCAATTCTTCGTCGGTCTTTTTCATTGTTCGCCCCTTATCAAGTGCGGTTGATACGGCGGCAACTTCGACGCGCGATACAGCTTGCCGCCTTCGACGTAATACCGTTCACCATAGCAAACGGACAAATGCCCGGCGATGCGGTCAAGGGGCCAGCCCACAAGGGCCAGCGCCGCCGCTTTCAACCGGGCGCGGGTCAATTCACAACGAAGACAATTCACGACTTCGCGTCCGGGTCAACGATGCGAACAACGCCGTACAACGTTTCGACCGGCCAACAGTCGCGACCTTGCTTAATTACTTCGGCCTTAAATCGCGGGTCTTCTTGCGCAATATATGCGACGACGTAACCGCCTTCTTCGTCCGCTGTTACGCAGCGTTCGACCTTCTTTCCGTCAAGTGTGATTATTGCGCGCATACAAAGCGCGGCCTTTTCCGGGTCTGGCCCGGTCATATCGTCAACAGATAGTTTCATTACGAACCCCATTCGATATAGGAACGAAGGTACGACGCCGCTTGTTCCCAATCATAGCAGACGGCCCAACCATAGCCGACGCGCTTTGCGTATTCGCCGAAGCTTCGTTGTTCGTCCGATACGCCGCCCTTTGCGGTTTCCGACTTCGGACGTTCGGCCGGCTTCTTCATTTCGATATAAAGACCGGCCCATTTCATCATCATTATTTGCGGGTCGCTTGGGCACGGTTCGTAAACCGGCCAAGGCAAGAACGTATCGGCTACGCCCTGCCGCACGCCTTCGGCCTTCAACTGCGCGCCGCGTATCTTGCGGGACTTGTCGTCGTCGCCGCGACTGCCGCCGTTCGGTATGGCGTGGAACCATTCAAGGGCGGGCACCTTCGGCGGTGCGTCCGGGTCGCGCTTCGGTAGCTTGCCGGTCTTCGACCATTCGTCGGCAACGTCGAAGCCGTGCAAGTATGCGACGGCAGCATAGGCAAAAAGCGCCGTTTGGTGCGCGTGTTCGGTGCCAGACTTGGCAAGGGTTGCGGGCGTCATGCGATGCCCCTTCGGTCACGACAGCGACCGCAGCTTTCGACGACTTCGCCCGTTCGCGGGTCGGTCACTTCGACAACGCGCGCGAAGCGTTCGCCGCAAAAATCACATTCGCCCGGACGGCCTGCGGGTATCGCTGCGGCCTTTCGGCATAGTTCGCCGACCGTAAAGCTTATTTCGTTTTCTATTCGGTCGGCTGTTTGGTCTACTTCGTCCGCCATGTTCTTTCGTTCCCCATGTTAGAAAGAAGCCCCGACTATACAACAGCCGGGGCGCTTTGGTTAGTGTTTCGTTGCGGCCCCGCTTTCGCGTTCGGCCATTACACGCGCTACGGCCTGTTCTGGCGTTTCGCCTTCGCGCAGTTCGACGCGGATTGTTTCGACCTTGACGCCGCGCCCAAGGGCGGCCAACAGCAGGGCCAACAGGGCGTCGGGCATTTCGTCCCGGTCGTTCAGCAAGTCGGCGGCGTTCTGCAAGCGCGCGACGTGTTCCGTCTGGAACGCTTCGGGGTTGGCTTCGTGTACTTCCTGCGCGACTTCCAGAACATCGCCCAAGGCTTCGGCCAGCTTTTCGACCAAGCCAAGAATTTTGGCGCGGTCTTCTTTATCCGGGCCGGAAGCTTCGACGGCCTGTTTAATGTCGCATACGATGCACATTGTTATAACTCCTTCAAAAATGCCGGGTTGCGCCCGGCGCGCTGTTAATCAATCGAACCAAGCGCGGTCGATTTCCGGGGCTTTGAAAGCCGAAAGTTCGTGCGCCCAAGTCATAACCGAAAAGCCTTCGAAATTCGCGCCCGGATACTTGGCAACGATTGCCGCGATTGCTTCAACGGAAATTGCTTCTTTCGCCGATTCCAAAACGCTTTCGTCGAATTGGTTGGAAACGTTAACTTTCTTTTCGCCGTTGGCCCAAGCGGCCAATTCAATTTCAATTTTGATTTCGACGGCGGTTTTAAGGTTGGTTACGTTCATTTCGGCGGTTCCTTGTGTTCGTTGGTATGGGTATATAGTACGACGCCTTCGACGCTTCGTCAATACCTGCGAACAACTTTTTTCAGCCTTTGCGGTAACGAAGTTGTTTCGTCATTTCGCGCAGCCTTTGAACGCTTACGCCGCCGCTACTTTCGACACGAATAAAGCCGCTTTCGCGGTCATACGTGAACGACAGCGGGCGAACGCCGTAAACGGCCTTATATGCGTCGGCGTAGTCGTTGAACGCCTGTTGAACGGCCTTCGGTACGCTTCCGGCCTTGCGACGTTGCTTCGGCACTTTATGGCCGGTTTCGATTTCGTACATGCTTCGCCCCTTCTTCAATGATTACGACGGCTTGAAAGCCCGTCCGGGTTGGTTGAATGGCAAAGGCGTTCGAATACTGCGCGCGAAGGCCAAGGTACGACGACGCGAACACGCGAACCATTTTGCCCACATTGGGCCGCGCTTCGCCGTTCATGCTATCCGCACGCATTCGAAACAGCCGTATTCAGAATGCCGAATAACCGCAAACTTCTTGCCGGTCTTCTTGCTGAACTGCGACGCGCCGTTTCGCAACGATGCTTCGTTACCTTCGGCCAACGGCACGGCGAACGACTGGCCGATTTTCAGCAGCGGCCAAGGATACTTCGAACGTTGGTGCGTCAATTCGGCGTCAACGCCTAGCGCATCTTCGAACGACTTAATTTTGCTTCGCGCCTTCGGCGAACATTCGATTATTTCGTAAGACATTGCAAGCCCCTTTCGTTAGTGCGTGCCGGAATCATAGCCTTATAAAGTTTGTATGTCAACAACGTTATAACACAAAAAGCCCGTTATACGAATTGAAGGGTCTGTATAGCTGCTAAGTCCTTAATAAATAAGGAAATATAATAAATTTAATAAATATAATAACTAAAAATCAATCTATATAAAGAATGCTTAATTTATAACATTGGGTTGGGGTTTCAGGGTCAAGGGCATTATACGTTATACTTGTTATGAATCCGGCTAAAGCCTTGATACGTAAGGGTTTCAGCCTTATATAAAGCCCTTATACGACCCTTCGGCTATTATACGCGAAGACCCTTCGAAGCATTGGGCGAATGTTGTTCAATGCTAATAACTTCGAAGCTATCGAAGAACGAAGCAACAGGCGAAACAACCAACGCAAGCAACGCAACGCAGGTAAGGGCGCGCATTGTTGCCCGGAATGCCTTTCGAAATTCGCCGTTGCAGAACAGGTAATAAGCGGCTTCGAATTGGGAAGCGGCCAAGCGCGCAAGGGCCAACCCAAGCGCGACGCCAAATGCGATAAAATATGCGGTCATTTGTTCAAACTCCTTTCAAACTTGCGGATTGCATCGCAAATGCCTTCGTCGAATTCGTTGTAATCGCCAAAACAGCGCGACGAATCTACTTGCTGTTCCAACAGTTCCACGGCGGACGACCCGTCTTGCAACAGGCGACCGGCTGCGTAATCGAAGCCACGGCGGCGCAGGTTGGCGCGCTGGCGGGCTTTATGGTTGCGGATGAATGCGAACATACCGGGTAACTCCTTTCGTTGATTGTGGGCAGGCTGCGCGGCCCCTAGCGCGTGCCAAGGGCCGGGGCCGGGGTTAGAAGTTCCAAGGCTGCGCGTTGCGTTCCTTGGCGACCCTGCGGGCTTCGGCTTTACCGCTTACGGCGATTCGCTGGCCTTCCGGGCGGTTCGTTTCGCTGATTACAACGAACTTCGTTTTCTTGCTGGCGAAGTAATGGGCGAACATTTGTCGTACTCCTTGAAAGATGGCCCCGAAGGGCCGTTGTTGATTACTTGCAATCGACGTAAACGAAGGAACCGCATTCTTCGTCGTGTTCAACTTCGACTTTCGCTTGGCCTTCGAAGAACTTTGCCAGCTTTGCGGCGGCTTCTTTGTTGACGCTTTCGAAGCTGAAAGTAAAAGCGCGTTCGGCGCGAATAGTAAGTTCAACGGCTGCGCCTGCAACCTTCGACATTTTGGCTTCCATTGCTGCGACTTGTGCGTTCTTCATTTCGTTAACCATTCGTTGTTTGTTTCGATGGTTCAAATATACGATACCTTCGAAGCTACGTCAACAGGTACGACGAACTTTTTTACAGGCACGAAAAAGCCGCCCGAAGGCGGCCCGTTCTGCCCACACTGGCGGGCGCGCGTTACAGGCCGAAAACGCCCGGATGCGCGACCATGTATGCAACGGCGCTTGTTCCGTAATCCTTCGCCAGTGTGGCCCGGCTTACTTCCTGCAAATCGCCGCGTTCGCAAAGGGTCTTCAAGGCGCGCTTGATTGCCCCGCTTGCGCCGATGCGGTCTTTACGAAAGACGGCAACAGCGGCAAGCCTGCGTTGAACGTAGCTGTACGGAACAATTCGGTTCGAATGAAGGTTGGACATTCCTTCGCCTGCGTACTTCGCAACGTCCGGCCAAGGTGAAACGACGAAATCTTTAACGGTTGCAATAACCTTCGCAAGCTGTTTCGTTTCGTCGTTGTCTATGCCAATTTCGCCAGCATCGAACCGGGCAAGCAAGTTTCGAACGTCGGCGACGACAAGGTTAATCGCCCAAGACGCAACGTCGGCGGTAATGGTTGGGTCGTAAGGGTTGCAGCCAACGGCGATAATTCCGGCCAGCTTCAACGCCTTTACGTGCGCCCGGTTCCAAAGGTGCCGCCGAACTTCGCGGTCGCTTGTGTTAATGTTCGCGTCGCAATGCGCGTCGAATTGCTGGAACAGTTCGCGGGCGGTTGCGTCGGTTTGAACGTGAATCGCCTTATGCTGGCTGTTCAGCATTAGCGCATGGGCGCACAAGGTCGAAAGCCTGTCGATAAGTTCGAACGAAGGTTGGGCCGACAGGTGCCCCGGATTCAACACCGGGCGTTCGCCGTGGTATTCAATCATCGTAAAACGCGGCAACAGACCTTCGGAAATCAAACCTTCGTGTAAGCCTTCGTAAAACTTTTCGGGCGTCGATTCGCCAAGCAAGGTAAAAGACGGGGCCAATACTGCGGCGGTGTTCTTGTCCTTGTCTGAATAAATCGAAGGCCGAAGTACCTTGCCTTCGCCCGACTTGTTGTAAGCATCCAACAGGAAACGACGAAGCCCGGTAAGGTGCGGCGGTGCGTTGACGCTTGCCATTTGTTGAAGGTAAATGCCAAATTCGCCGACCAACGAAACGAACGACGTTGGCCCGCGCGACATATACTTAATAATCGCTTGCGACGAAGCAATTTCGCCGGGGCCGATAAAGTCCGACGCGGCGGGAACGGTTCGGATAACCTGCGCCATTAGCTTATCAATGCCGCTTGCGATGGCTTCTTTACCTGTTCCGGTCGGTGCCAACAACAGAACGTATTGATTAAGGCCAGTGCCGGAAATGTTGTACGCCCTGCCCACAATACCGGCGACCAAACCAAGGGCACCGGCCAACGCGATTTCGGGAACCGGGCGCGGCGCTTGTGCGTAAATGTATTGCGCGATTTCTCCGACTAATCCGGGCGGCACGCTATATACCTTTGAAGCTTCGTTAAGGTTCGGGGCCGGGGCTTGCGGATGCGGCGTCGCTTCGCTGTTCTGCGACAACGCGGCGGCCCTGTCGGCGGCTTCTTTCTTTGCTATTGCTTCGTCTAACTTGTTGCGCAATCCGTCAACGTCAACGGGCGGCAACATGCGGTCGAAACACTTGTTCAGCATGTACGAAACGTAATCGTCGCGTTTTGCTTTGTCACGCTGCCCCAAGCCCGACGCGCGAAACATTCGCGAAATCTGCGCCCGGTTCTGCGTATAAAACGCGATAATATCGACCAAGGCAAAGTCGGCTTCGGACTGCGAAGCGTACATGCCTTCCCATTTGCCCGCGTACAGTTCGGCGAACTTGTCGCCATTGGCTGCGGCAACTGCGCGGTTATAAACCTGTTCGTCGGTTTCCTTGGCTTCGGCAAGTCCGGCATAATGCGCGACGGCGACCGAACCTTGCCCCATTTGGCCCCAAAGAACGTTTAATAGTTCGTTGCAATCGTTAATCGGCGCGTTGCGGTAAACATCGCCGGTCATGGTCATATAACGAAGCGAAGAATAAACTTCGATAAACGAACGACGGCGGCCCGACGGAATCGCGCCCTTAACGATGATATGCAACCCCGAACCGGAAGGCGACCGTTCGGCGTAGCTGTTGAATTCGTTAAAAATCTTTATTTGGCGGTCAAGCGCCGTTTGGTCGCCTTTTGTGTCGTCAAGGTCGATAAACGAATAAGGGTCGTTTTCAGTCAATACGAAACCGATTCCGGCATACCAACCGGACGACATAGCGTTAACGCATTCGTCGAACCCGGCCCAAGTGTTCGGGTCGGTTACGCTGGCAAGGTGCCCGGTTTTTGCTGAATACGGAACCTTCGTCGGTTTCTTTGAATTCGTGTCTTCGTATCGCCAAACGACCCATTGCGGGTAAATCCGCATTTCGTGCGGAATGTTGTTAAAGTCCATTCTTTGCCAACCCTTTATCAATCTTGTTATAAGTCGTCGCCGTTATGTTCGGCGCAGAATTGGCAAGCAAAAGCTTTCTTATAAGTTCGTGCGAAACGTCGCATTGCGCGGCCAGTGCCCGCAGCGACCGCCCGACGCTTGCTTTCTTTACACGCTTCGTAAGTTCTTCAATGTCCATAACGCCACCTTCTAGCAATTGTGGGCAGCTTACCCGGCTTCTTGCTTGCTGTCAATTGTTGTTGACAGGAAAGGCGCGGTCGGTTACAGTGCTGGAACGCTGGCGCACGGTGCCCGGCCCTTTCAAAAGGTGAACGTATGAACGAACCCGCAAAGCCCTTCGACTATATCGAAGAAGCGCACGTAACCGCGTCGGACAAATACCACGGCGCACAAGTACCGCTTTCGTACTTTGTCGGCACTATTGCCGAAGCAATCGAAGCCCTTAACCGGCTTGACGAAATCAAGAAAACCCTTTTCTATGGTCGCGACTGCGGCGTTCCTGCGCCCGAAGTCGGCGCGCCTACGCTGGCGAACCTTCCCGCTTGGATTTCAGACCATCCAGAACACGACGCCGCAGCCGTGAACGTAATTCATGCAATTATCGGCAAGGCGACCGAAGCGGGCGAACTGTTGGAAGCGTTGGCCGCCGTTGCGAATGGCGAAGCTTTCGACGCTGTAAACGCAATCGAAGAAGTCGGCGACGGCTTTTGGTACGACGCCCTTTTGCTGCGTGCCATCGGTTCGAACTTCGGCGAAGCGCAGTCGGTCAACATCGCGAAGCTTCGTCGTCGCTTCCCGAACGCCTTTACCGAATTCGACGCCAACAATCGCGACTTGTTCGAAGAACGAAAAATTCTTGAACAAGGGGCTTGACAGCAACGAAGGGCCGCCGTATAGTTCGTACATACCGGCGCAATTGTGCGGCGGCCCAACCGAAGGAGTAACAACAATGTCTTTCAACGAAAACGCTAACCGCGACGCTTTGATTCTGCAATGGCAGGAAGCAACGAAGGCGCTTGCCGCAGCGAAAGAAGCCGAATCCGCATTGCGCGCCGAAGTTCTGAAAAATGCTTTCGCTTTCAACCCCGAAGCTTTGCGCGAAGGAACCGAAAACGTCGAACTTGGCGCAGGCTACAAGCTGAAAGCCGTTTTCAAGATTAACCGCAGCTTTGTAGGCGGCCAAGAAGCCGTCGAAAAGGCTTTGCAGAAAATCGAAAAGACCGGCCCCGAAGGCGAATTTATCGCCGAACGTTTGGTAAAATGGAAGCCCGAACTTTCCGTTACCGAATACAAGAACCTTCCCGACAAGTTCCGTAAGCTTATCGACGAAGTTGTAACGTCGAAGGAAGCAACGCCCGCGCTTGAACTTGTCGCGCCGAAGTCGAAGTAACAACCCCGCCCCGGTTGCCCACAAGCGCCGGGGCCATTCCCGAAGGTGCAAGTTATGCAAATGTCGCAATTAAAACCGGCGTCGCAACTGGCCCGCCGCTACGGCGTAAAGTCCGTCGTATTCGGTGCGCCCGGTTCCGGCAAAACGCCGCTTATCAATACTGCGCCGCGTCCGGTTTTGCTTGTGACCGAACCCGGTATGCTGTCCATGCGCGGTTCTAGCGTTCCCGCATGGGAAGCGTATTCGCCCGCGCTTATCGTCGAATTCTTCGAATGGTTTATGAAATCGCGCGAAGCTGCGAATTTCGATACGTTGGGTATTGACAGTATTTCGAACATCGCCGAAATTATCTTGGCCGACGAATTGGGCAAGGTCAAACACGGTATGAAGGCTTACGGCAATATGTCCGAACGTGTAATGAAAATCGCGAACGACTTGTATTACATGCCGCAAAAGCATATCGTAATGATTGCGAAACAAGCCCTTGTC
>Ga0265293_10008566_pt1 | contig 15091 bp, 17 predicted proteins | sample Munlanlewell138R_FD_192505 | JGI IMG/M metagenome (GOLD analysis project Ga0265293, IMG submission 192505) | Leachate microbial communities from a municipal landfill in Southern Ontario, Canada - Leachate well 138R | ecosystem: Engineered > Solid waste > Landfill > Unclassified | place: Canada...
AAATATTTTATTTTTGTCTACATCATCTCGGAGCATATTATGCGCAAGACACTACTGGCCACCACCCTGCTGGCCGCTGCTGTAGCCACCCCTTCTGCTTTCGCCCACCAAGCGGGTGACATCATTGTGCGTGCGGGCGCCGTAACTGTTACTACTCACGAAGACTCTTCAAAAATAAAAGTGAATGGTGCCGCTGTAGCCGGAACAAAAGCTAGTATTAACAACGATACACAGCTGGGTCTCAACTTTGCTTACATGGTTACCGACAATATCGGTATCGAGTTGTTGGCAGCCACTCCTTTCAAGCATGATGCAAAAGTACGCGGTTTGGATGCCGCTCTGGGCACTAATAATGTGGACGGTAAGCTAGGAAGCTTCAAACATCTACCACCAACTCTCAGCGCCATTTACTATCCTTTGGACGGAAAGTCTGCATTCCAACCTTATATTGGTGCCGGTATCAACTACACTTGGTTCTTTGATGAAAAAGTCAGCAGTAGCGCAAAAAACAGTGCTGCTGAATTCCGTAATTTTAGTGTCAAGAACAGCTGGGGCTGGGCTGCTCAAGTTGGCGCTGACTACATGCTGACCGACAACATCATGATTAACGGCCAAATTCGTTACATCGATATTGATACTACAGCGTATGTAGATACCAGTCTTGGTCGTGCCAAAGTAAATATTGACGTAAACCCATGGGTTTACATGGTTGGCTTGGGCTACAAATTCTAATTTTGTAACCTGCCAACAAAAATGGGCGCTCAGTTGAGCGCCCATTTTTTATGCCTGTGATTTATAGAGCACTATATCCACACAGGCTCGCTCACGAATAAACTTTCAGCTAACACAATACGCATAAGCATCGGCGGAATACAGATGGAGCAAACCCTGCAACGCCAAGGATGGCGTTGCGGAGCCTACATGGATGTACTTGCGGCGTGTTTGCGTAATCTGTATTCCGTTGATGCCAGTACAAAACACAGCACCTAACACAGCCTAATCAAAATCCTCCAGCTCAGGATCAGCCGGAATGCTGTGTTCCTCATTGGCCCATGCGCCAAAATCAATCAAGCGGCAGCGCTCACTGCAAAACGGACGCCACGGATTGTCCGTACTCCACAGCTGCTGCTTGCCGCACTGGGGACACTTGACCTGCGCCGCCTGCCTGTTCGTCATACCTCACCTCGTATCTGTCGCAAATACTGCTGATGCAATTGCATCACCTGCTGCTCCAGCAACTGCAAGCTGCCATCATTTACAATCACATCATCTGCATATCGCAGACGCTCTTCGCGTGACAATTGCGCCTGCACAATCGCCTGTACCTGCTGCTCGGTCACGCCATCACGCTGCAGCACCCTCTGCACCTGCAAGGCTTCCGGCACATCCACCACCAGTACCCGCTGCATCTGCTGATACTGCCCACGCTCAATCAATAGTGGGGACACCAAGATCGCATACTCGGATGTGGCAGCAGCCAGATTGTCCGCCAACGCCTTGCGAATCAGCGGATGCAACAGCTGCTCGACCCAAAGGCGCTGCTCGGGATCGGAAAAAATCTTCTGTCGCAGCGCGGCGCGATCCAGCTGGCCATCGGGTTGCAAAATGCTGCCGCCAAACCGGTCAACCAACCCATGCAAACCCGGCTCACCCGGCTCCACCACCCAGCGCGCAGCATCGTCGGCATCCACCACATGAATACCCTGTGCGGAGAAGTGCCGTGCGGCAGCACTCTTGCCACTGCCAATGCCGCCAGTCAATCCGACCAGCCAGGGAGCTTGCATATCTGTTACCCCAAAACCAGACCGCAACCGGGCCAAAAATGCCTGTTATCGCTGTACACCCAACAGGAAAATATGATCAGGGCTGGCCAGCAGAAAACCGGCCTGCCCATACAAGCGGATCAGCTACGTCCAAAAAACAGTCGTTTCAGTTCGGCACCCGGTTCTTTAGCCCGCATAAAGGCTTCGCCCACCAAAAACGCATACACGTTATTAATCTGCATCAGCTCGATATCGGCCCGCTGCACAATGCCACTTTCAGTAATGACGATCCGGTCTTTCGGAATCTGCGGCAACAGGTCCAGCGTGGTCGCCAGCGATACCTCAAAGGTATGCAAGTCTCGGTTATTGATGCCGATCAGCGGCGTATCCAGCACGTTCAGCACCCGCTCCAGCTCCCCGGCATTGTGTACTTCGGCCAGCACATCCAACCCCTGTTCCTTGGCGGTGGCGGCCAGTTCCTGCAGTTGGACATCGTCCAGACAAGCGGCAATCAGCAATACACAGTCGGCATTCAGCGCCCGCGCTTCGATAATCTGGTAAGGATCAATCATGAAATCCTTACGAATCGCCGGCAAGTCACAGGCTGCACGCGCCTCCATCAGATAGCGGTCTGCACCCTGAAAAAAATCAATATCGGTCAATACCGACAAGCAGGCAGCGCCGGCGGCGGCATAGCTTTTGGCAATTTCTGCCGGCTGAAAGTCTTCACGTAGCACGCCTTTGCTGGGCGAGGCTTTTTTGATTTCGGCAATCACCGCCGCCTGTTTGCTGGCCACCCGCGTTTGCAAGGCATCAGCAAAGCCGCGCACAGGATCAGCAGCCGCGGCCTGACGCTCTAGTTCATCCAGCCCGACAATTGAGCGGCGTTGAGCCACTTCTTCATGTTTGCGGGCAACAATTTTTTCCAGAACGGTAGGAACACTCATGCCTCAAGCTCCTGTTTGAAGACGGAAGTAAAAGAAATCAGTTCGGTCAGCTTTTCCAGCGCCAGTCCGGTGTAGATAGTGTCATGAGCACGCTCAACGCCCTCTTTGAGACTGCCAGCGATGCCGCTGACATACAGCGCAGCACCAGCGTTCAGGCTGATCATCTCGGCGGCTTTGTGCGCATAGGGTAATTCACGCTTGTGCAAGGCATCCTGAATCAGCGCAAACGATTCCTGTGCATTGCCTACCTCCAGCCCGATCAATGACTGACTGTTGATACCAAAGTCTTCCGGCTGAATACGATACTCACGAATTTCGCCATCTTTCAGCTCGGCAACGTGAGTCGGCGCACCCAGACTGATTTCATCCATGCCATCTTGCGCATGCACGACCATCACATGCTCGCTGCCCAGACGCTGCAACACTTCGGCCATTGGCCGGCACAGCTGCTTGCTGAACACACCAATCACCTGACGTTTGACCCGCGCCGGATTGGTCATCGGCCCCAGAATATTGAACAGGGTACGCATGCCCAGCTCACGGCGCGGACCAATGGCATGGCGCATGGCTCCATGGTGGGCCGGTGCGAACATGAAACCAACACCGACCGTTTCGATACAGCGCGCCACCTGCTCGGGTGTTAAATCAAGGTAAACTCCGGCCGCCTCCAGCAAATCAGCGCTGCCGCTTTTGCCGGACACTGCGCGGTTACCATGTTTGGCTACATGCCCGCCCGCAGCGGACACCACAAAGGCTGCTGCAGTCGATACGTTAAAAATATTCATGCCGTCGCCACCCGTACCGCAGGTATCGACCAGATAGGGTGCATCAATCTGCACCGGCTCAACCAGCTCACGCAAGACCTGTACCGCCCCGACAATTTCGTTGATACTTTCACTTTTCATTCGCAGCGCCACCAGGAAACCACCCACCTGGGCGTCGGTACATTGCCCAGTCATGATCTGGCGCATCACATCGGCCATTTGTTCGGTGCTCAGATCAAGGTTGCTGACCACCCAGTTGAGGGCTTCTTTGATATCCATGATCGCTCCTTACAACAGTTCTTTGCGCAGTTGGGCCGGGCTTTTCGGCGACAACAGGCCAGGCGCAACATCAAATACGGTTTTGGCCCCGATATCGCCCAGCCGGTTGAGTTTGTGTACCGCACGGGCATAAGCCACCAGCACACTGGCAGTGAACTCCGGATTGCTGCCCAGCTTCAGAGAGAACTCAATGACCTGATCATTACCTTGTCCGCTTTTCCCGCTGCGGATGACAAAGCCGCCGTGCGGCATGGCGTTGTGTTCACGCTTGAGCGTTGCTTCATCAATAAAGTTGACGGTGGTGTCATAGTCGGCAAAGTAGGCTGGCATGCTGACAATGGCTTCACGAACCTGCTCTGCATCAGCGCCATCTTCAAGAACCACATAACACTCACGCACATGCTTTTCACGGGTCGACAGTTCCGGCAGCTCGCCATTACGGACCCGTTCAATCGCGCTTTGCGAAGGAAGGGTGTACTGTACTCCGCCTTTGACTCCAGGCACACGGCGCACGGCATCAGAATGCCCCTGGCTCAAGCCCTTGCCCCAAAATGTGTAGGTCTCACCCTCGGGCAAAATCGCCTCACCCAGCAGGCGATTGATAGAAAACAGCCCAGGATCCCAGCCGCTGGACAACAGGTAAACATGGCCTGACTCCCGCGCGGGCTGGTCCACACTGGCATAGTACTCGGGAATACTGGCATGAGTGTCGTAGCTGTCCACCGTGTTGAACAGGCCCGCCATGTATGGGCCTTGCTCGGGCAGGTCAGACTTGGAGCCACCACACAGGATCATGACATCAATCTCGTCACAGAACTCTGCAACCTGTTGCAGGGGATAGACAGGCACTGTGCCATCCAGTAGTTGTACGCTGGCCGGGGCACGGCGACTGAACACGCCAACCAGACGCATATCCGGCGACTGGGCAATGGCCGCTTCGACCCCCCGGCCCAGATTGCCATAACCGGTAATGCCTACTCGAATTCGGTTTGTCATGTGTTTGCCTTTGTTTCAATGTGTATCAAGTGCCGCGCCCGCCAGCTCCAAGCTATCAGCGGACACAACCATATAAGTGTCAACGTCCGGTACCGGAGCACTGCGAGTGACACTGAGGACAATCAATCGTTGCTTTGTGCCAGTGCCACCGCTTTAAACATGGCGCGACGTTTGTTGAGGGTTTCTTCCCACTCACTGGCCGGTTTCGAATCAGCCACTATGCCAGCGCCCGCCTGCACATGCAAAATTTCGTCCTTGATCACGGCGGTTCGAATGGCAATGGCCATATCCATGTTGCCGTTCCAGGCCCAATAGCCCACAGCACCACCGTAGATCCCGCGCTTGACCGGCTCCAACTGGTCAATCAGTTGCAATGCCCGCACTTTTGGTGCGCCGGACAATGTACCTGCTGGCAAAATCGCCTTGAGCGCATCCATGGCGGTCAGGTCGTCACGCAATGTGCCGGTGACGTTGGAAACAATATGCATCACATTGGAATAGCGCTCGATCACCATGCGCTCGGTCACCTGTACGCTAGTTTTATCGGCTACCAGCGCAACATCATCGCAGCCCAGATCAATCAGCATCTCATGCTCGGACAGCTCTTTCTGGTCTGCCAGCAACTCACGCTCCAGCGCTTGGTCCTCCGCCTCGGTCACACCACGCGGACGCGTGCCGGCAATCGGGCGTACGGTCACCAGCTGGTCTTCCACCCTGACCAGCACTTCTGGCGAACTGCCCACCACGTGGAAATCACCCAGATTAAAAAAGTACATATAAGGCGTCGGATTAAAACAGCGCAGCGCCCGGTACAGGTCAATCGGTGCCTCTTTAAAGTCGACCGACATACGCTGGGAAATTACCACCTGCAAGCTGTCACCGGCGGCAATATCCTCCTGAATATAGGTCACCGCACGCTCAAATTCTTCGCGACTAAAACTGGACGTGAATTCCGGCTCGGCCAGATGCGGCTGATTCAGGTCCACGCCCAGCCGTGGCGTCAGTGGCTGGCGCAAACGCTCGGCCAGCTGCTCCAGCTGCGCCAGCCCCCTGGCATAGGCATCCGGCTGTTGCGGATCAGCCAGTACGATCAGGTGCAAAGTACCAGCCAGATTATCAAATACCACCACCGCATCGGAGACCAGCAGCAGGATATCCGGCGTTTCTATGGGATCAGGATTGGGGCATGTAGCCACTTCCGGCGTGACATAGCGTACCGTGTCATAGGCAAAGTAGCCCACCAGCCCGCCATTGAAGCGTGGCAAGCCCGGAATATCCGGCACTTTATAACGCGCCTTGAACTCTTCCACAAACGCCAGCGGTTCAGCACATTCGTGCTGTTCGAGTATCTTCCCGTCCTCTTCAACCCGTATTTGATGGCCGGTAACGCTCAAGCGGGTACGACTGGGCAAACCGATAATGGAATAGCGACCCCACTTCTCGCCGCCCTGCACCGACTCCAGCAAATAGGAATAAGGTGCATCAGCCAATTTTAGATAAATTGACAGGGGCGTATCAAAGTCGGCCAAGGTCTGGCGTGACAACGGTATGCGGTTATAGCCTTGGGCGGCCAGCTGGAAAAACTGTTCTTCGGTCATGGCAAAATCCTCGGGATGAGGTGGCAAAAAAAGAAATGCACAGGGGGACGGGTCGCCGCAGCGACAGGAGAAATGATCAGGCGCAGCAGCGCCAACGCTGCCAAAGCGTAAAACCAGATGTGAATTCCAGGTTGCCAGTGTTCACCACAACAAACCTTTTACCAAATTTGTAATCTGCTGACCTTAGCGCACAGAGGACCACGGTGCAAGCATCTATTAATCGACACAAACACATTGCACCAGGGCCGCCTCAGAAATCACACCCTGTACCAGTCATCAAGGTCCATGCTGACCCGCACAGCGGAGCAGAATTAAAATCACTCCTGCAGATGAGCCCAAACAGCTACTGCGTTACGCCAGCAATTCCTGCAGGCTGTCCACGACCAGAGCCGGTTTGTGCAAGCTAATATCTTCGCCGTAATTGTAACCATAAGTCAGCGCAACACAGGGTACGCCTGCGGCGCGGGCAGCCAGAATATCATTGCGTGAGTCACCGACAAACAGGCTTTGTCCCGCGTTGGCGCCTGCCTGTTCCATCACCCATAACAAACCATCCGGCTCGGGTTTACGCTTGGGGAAGGTGTCTCCGCCAACAATCCATTGAAAAAAACCATCCAGCTGCTGCTCACGCAACAATGCAGGAATAAACCGCTCTGGTTTGTTGGTGACCAGGCCCAGCGCAACACCGGCATCACGCAGTGCATTCAGGCATTCCAGCACACTCGGATAACGTACAGTGTGTCCATTAGCTTTGGCGTAGGCGTCCATAAACAACGGCAAAGCGGCCTCCGCTTCAGAATCGTCCACAGCGCTGCAGTCTACGCCGCCAGCCAGCGCACGGCGCACCAGCAACAAAGCGCCATTGCCTACCCAGTTACGCACCCGCTCCATACCAGCTGGCTCGCGCCCCAGCTGTTGCAACATTTCATCCACCGCCAGCGCCATGTCAGGCACCGAGTCAAGCAGGGTGCCGTCCAGATCAAACATCACCAGCTTAGGGAGCTCTCCGGCAAACAGGGTACGCAAAGGAGTCATGAATGAACTCCGGCCAGCTCGGCACGCATCTGGTCAATCACCTGCTGATAATCCGGAGCATTGAAAATCGCTGAACCGGCAACAAACGTATCCGCGCCAGCTTCGGCAATACTGCGGATATTCTGCACATTAACGCCACCATCAATTTCCAGCCGGATGTCACGTCCGCTGGCATCAATCAGTGCCCGCGCTTCACGCAGTTTGTCGAGCGTGCCGGGCAAAAATTTTTGGCCGCCAAATCCGGGGTTGACGCTCATTAGCAAGATCATGTCGACCTTGTCGATCACATGCTTGAGCACATCCATAGGCGTGGCCGGATTAAACACCAGCCCTGATTTACAGCCACCATCCAGAATCAGCTGTAGGGAACGGTCAATGTGCTCGGAGCCTTCCGGGTGAAACGTGATGTAACTGGCACCTGCTTCAATAAAGTCGCCAATGATGCGGTCAACCGGCTTGACCATAAGATGCACGTCAATCGGGGCAGTCACACCATACTTGCGCAAGGCACTACACACCATCGGACCGATGGTCAGGTTAGGCACATAATGGTTGTCCATGACATCAAAATGGACAAAGTCGGCACCAGCGGCCAGCACCTTGTCGACATCTTCGCCCAATCGGGCAAAGTCCGCAGACAGAATGGATGGAGCTATAACAAAAGGTTGCATCTTGACCTCAAACTAAAAATTACTGTTCACGCCAAAGGCTATCCAGATCCTTGAAATCCCAGTCTTCCGCTGACTCGCGCGCGGCAATCGCATCATTGCAATGTGCCGCGGCCAAATTGACTACCGCCTGTTCAATGTGCATGCCGGACTTGGTGGAATAAAATACTTTAACTTTGGGCGCCAGCAAGGACTGATCATTTTGCTCAATCACCACTGCCAGCCGGCCACTGCTCAGTCTGACCAGCGAACCTACCGGATAAATGCCTACACTGCGTACGAACGCCTGGAACACTCGCGGATCAAAATGGCCTTTCCACTGCGCCATTCGCTGTACCGTCACCGCCGGTCCCCAGCCCTGCTTGTAAGGCCGGTCAGACGTCAGTGCGTCATATACATCACACACCGCCGCCATCCGTGACAACAAGCTGATCTGCTCTTGTCTGAGCCCACGCGGGTAGCCGCTACCGTCTATTTTTTCATGGTGGGAGTAACAGGCTTCCAGCACTGCTCGTGAAATGGGCTCGGTGCCTTTTTGCAAATAGCGCACACCGAACTCGGGGTGTCGTTTAATCTGGTCAAACTCGTCATCACTCAGACTGCTGGGCTTGTTGAGAATGGCATCGTCAATCGCCATTTTGCCGACATCGTGCAGCAAGCCGGCCATGCCTGCCTCCTGCACTTGGTCATCGGTAAATTCCAGCTGGCGTGCCAAGGCAATCATTAATGCACACACTGCCACCGAGTGCATATAGGTGTACTCATCCGCCTGCTTGACTCTGGCAATGCTCAATAACGCATTGGGATGGCGCAACACAGATTCAGTGATTTCGGTAACAACCTGCTGGGCTTGCTCGGTATTGATGTTCTGCCCCATGCGTGCTTCGCTAAACATGCTGGCAACGGCTTCCCTGCTGCGCTCACATATTTGTGCTGCCCGGCGCAGCTCTTCAGCAATACTTTCACGCACGGGCCTGATCACTACTGCATCGGACAGCAGCTGCTCGCTACACTTGCTGACCTGTTCCCTTGTTTCGCCTTCCTGTGCATCCAGCCCTTTCGAGGTATCAATCCAAATCTCGGTAACCGAACTTTTTTGCAAACGCTCCAGATCGTGCGCGTCCTCAAGTAAAAAGCCGCTTTTCCAGAATGGATGATCCATCCAGGAACCGCAAAGCTCGTGCACATACATCCCCGGAATTACCCGGGACACAGGGATTTTCTTTAACATCGAACCCGCACCCCGCTATTCAACAGTACTTAAGCTCCCTGCCCGGCCAACAACGCCTGCACAGCAGATATGGCTTGCTGCAACTGCTCATTATTCGCACTGCGTACTGTAACATGCCCTACTTTACGGCCTGACTTTGCCGCCTTGCCATAGTTATGTACATGCACATCAGCCAACGGCAACAACTGCTGATTGGACGGCATGCTGCCAATGCAGTTGACCATGGCACTGCTGCCAACCAGCGCAGTACTGCCCAGTGGCAAACCAGCAATCGCACGCAAATGGTTTTCAAACTGGCTGCACTCGGCTCCTTCAATCGTCCAGTGACCGGAGTTGTGCACCCGTGGCGCAATTTCGTTGGCCATCAGGCCGCCATCCACTTCAAAAAACTCAAAACCCAGCGCACCGACATAATCCAGCTTTTCCAGTACACGCCGCGCGTAATCTTCAGCCAGTCCTTGCAACGGATGATTGGCACTGGCCACAGACAGTTCCAGAATACCGTCTTTATGGGTGTTGTGCGCCAGCGGATAACAGGCCAGCTCGCCATTACGACCACGCACGGCGATCACCGATACTTCACCGGTAAAATTGACAAAGCTTTCCAGCAGACAGGGCACACCGCCCAGTTCGGCATGTGCACCGGCCACATCTGCCAGCGTGCGCAGAACTTTTTGTCCCTTACCGTCATAGCCCATGGTGCGGGTTTTCAAAATGCCGGGCAGCCCCAGCCTGGCAACCGCATCATCCAGGTCTTGCTGGGACTCAATATTGGCAAATCCGGTAACCGGAATTTCCAGCTCACGGAACATGGTTTTCTCGTTCAGCCGGTCGCGGGCAATGCGCAGGGATTCGGCGTTCGGATAGACCGGCACATATTGCGCCAGATACGCGACTGTTTCCGAAGGCACATTTTCAAATTCAAACGTGATCACATCCATACTGGCAGCCAGGTGTCGCAACTCAATCGGCGCATCATATGCCGCCTGCAAGTGCTGGCCCAGCGGAGCGGCACAGGCATCAGCAGCCGGATCAAGAAAGCTGAACTCCATACCCAGCGGAGTGCCGGCCAGTGCCAGCATGCGGCCCAGCTGGCCGCCACCAATCACACCAACTTTCATGCCTCAGGCCTCGCGCGGGTCAGAATTGTCCAGCACGGTACGCGTCTGCTGCTCACGGTACTGCAATAACGCCTGGCGCACACTCTCATTACTGCCGGCCAGGATACTTGCGGCGAGCAGAGCGGCATTCACTGCACCGGCACGACCAATCGACAGCGTGCCGACCGGAACACCTGCCGGCATTTGCACAATCGACAACAACGAGTCAACACCCGACAACATGGAGGATTGCACTGGCACACCCAGTACTGGCAAATGAGTTTTGGCCGCACACATGCCCGGCAGGTGGGCGGCGCCACCGGCACCGGCAATAATCACCTGGATACCCTTGTCGTGAGCTTGCTCCGCATAAGTAAACAGCAAATCCGGGGTGCGGTGCGCAGAAACCACCTGCACGTCATGGGGAATACCAAGGGCTTCAAGGGTTTCTACCGTGTGGCTCATGGTGGACCAGTCTGATTTGGATCCCATGATAACGCCTACCAGTGCACTCATCTGTCTTGCCTCGTTACGAGTTGGCGCGTTTAACGCGCTGCACAAACAATAAACCACGCTCGAAAATCACGTTCTGCTCATGTTTTCCGGTGGCGTGGTTGCGAAAATGAAACGGGCATTATACTGGAGTTGCCGACCCATGCCCAGACGGATTACCGCTCACCCCAACGCGGCAGCATGTCCTGCGGTATTTGCAGCAAATTGAGGATTCGCGCCACTACAAAATCGACCAGGTCATCCACTGATTGCGGCTGATGATAAAATCCCGGTGAAGCCGGCAAAATAACCGCTCCGTGTTGGCTCAGCCGCAACATGTTTTCCAGATGAATGCTGGAAAACGGCGCTTCGCGCGGTACCAGAATCAGCTGGCGACGCTCTTTCAGCGCCACATCGGCAGCACGCTCAATCAGGTTGTTGCTGGCTCCAGTGGCAATCGCCGAGAGCGTTCCCATGGAACAGGGCACCACCACCATTGCGCCCGGCGCACCAGAGCCCGAGGCTACAGGTGCCATCCAGTCTTCCAGGCCGTGTACATGAATTTGCCCGGCTCCAGCCCCGGTATATTCGGTCAAAAAATGCTGTAAATCCTGCGTTCTGGGCGGCAGCCTAACGTCAGTCTCGGTCGCAGTGACCAGCAAAGCTGCCTTGGAAGCGAGAAAGTGTACTTCCCGCTCCTCTTGCACCAGACAGTCCAGCAAACGCAAACCATAGAGCGCGCCAGACGCTCCGGTCATGGCCAGAGTGATACGTTGCGGGCCTGTCATTTATGTCTCCAGCTCTTCTTTCAGTCGCTGTGGCAAGCCGGCAAAGCCGCCATTACTCATCAGCACCACATGCACGCCACGACGTTTTAGTTGCAAAACCTCCGTAACTATTGCCTCGACAGTGTCGAGCACCAGGGTAGGCACCGGCGCATCCTTTACCGCGCCTGCCAGATCCCAGCCCAGCCCGGCCGGAGCAAACCAGATCACCTGGTCAGCTGCTGCGGTGGATGGTGCCAGTCCTTCACGATGCGCACCCAGCTTCATCGAATTCGAGCGCGGCTCAATCACGGCAATAATATGCTCGCTACCCACCTGATGACGCAATCCTTCAAGTGTGCTGGCAATGGCGGTCGGGTGGTGGGCAAAATCATCGTACAAGCGCACACCATTACTGTCGGCCAACAGCTCCATACGGCGCTTGACACTTTCAAACCGCGACAACGCCTCTGCGGCCTGCTCCGGCAACACACCGACATGCCGGGCTGCAGCAATCGCCGCCAGCGCGTTGGCTACGTTATGTCCACCGGTCAATGACCAGTGCACCCGCCCCTGTTCCGTTCCTTCATGCAGAATCACAAAATCACTGCCATCAGGTTTGTTTAACCGTGCCTGCCATTGACCGCTTTCACCTGTGGTCTGCACTGGTGTCCAGCAGCCTTTCTCCAAAGTCTGCTCCAGCGCCCTGTCCTTCTGCGGATAAATTACCAGCCCATTGCCAGGCACCGTACGCAACAGGTGATGAAACTGAGTCTGGATCGCGGCCAAGTCAGCGAAGATATCCGCATGGTCGAACTCCATGTTGTTCATCACCAGCGTGCGCGGCCGGTAATGCACAAACTTGGAGCGCTTGTCGAAAAAAGCACTGTCATATTCATCAGCCTCAACGACAAAAAAATCGGTCCCGCCCAGCCGTGCCGACACACCAAAATTATGCGGCACACCGCCAATCAAAAAACCCGGTTGCATACCGGCATGCTCCAGAACCCAGGCCAGCATGCTGGACGTCGTGGTTTTACCATGAGTACCGGCCACCGCTAGCACCCACTTGTCTTGCAGCACATGCTCGGCCAGCCACTGCGGCCCGGACACATAGGAAATGCCGCGATTCAGCACATATTCAACCGCCGGATTGCCACGCGACAGCGCATTGCCAATCACCACCAGATCCGGCTGTGGCTGCAAGTGCTCCGGCAGATAACCCTGCATCAGTTCAATGCCCTGCTGCTCCAGCTGAGTACTCATCGGCGGATAAACATTGGCATCCGAGCCGGTCACCCGATAACCCAACTGCTTGGCCAAAATCGCCAGCGAACCCATGAATGTGCCGCAAATACCCAGGATATGAATATGTTTTGTCATGTTTGTTCCAGTCCAAATTGAAGGAGCAGTCACTGCGGCCCCTGCCAGTTGCACCCAGTTTACCCGAGTTTGTCTTGCCCACACACCGCCCGCACTGCTTGGCGCACAGGTTTAGCGTTACATATCGAGCCCGCTTTTGCCCTGCGGTTCCTGTTTCCGTACTTTTGTCGCTCAAGGCAGGCACTGATGCTTTGTCTTTAGTCGAGGGCACCATTATAATTCCTGCACAACTTTCTCAGATACGGATTCCCCATGAGCTATAGCAAAATCCCGGCCGGCAAAGACTTGCCCGGCGACATCAATGTCATCATCGAAATTCCGGCCAACCACGCCCCAATCAAATACGAAGTTGATACCGAAACCGATTGCCTGATGGTAGACCGCTTCATGGCTACCCCCATGTTTTATCCGGCCAACTACGGTTTCATCCCCAACACCCTCGCTGATGACGGCGATCCTCTTGACGTGCTGGTGGTCACACCTTATCCCGTCGCACCGGGCTCCGTAATCCGCTGCCGTGCAGTGGGCGTACTGAACATGACCGACGAAGCCGGTGGCGATGCCAAGCTGGTTGCCGTACCCCACGAAAAGCTGACCGAGCTGTACAACCACGTACAGGAATATACCGACCTGCCCGCCCTGCTGCTGGAGCAAATCAAGCATTTCTTCGAGAACTACAAGGATCTGGAAAAAGGCAAGTGGGTCAAAATCGAAAACTGGGGCAACGCTGAAGCTGCCCGTGCCGCGATCACCAAGTCGGTCGCTGCTTTCGGCAAATAATCGCCACAAACAAAGCCGGCCAGCGCGCCGGCTTTTTTATGCCAGTTCAGCCTTCACCGATTAAAAGAGTCCGGCATGTCCAGTAAAAAACCACCTTTTGACTTTGAGCAGTCGCTCGACCAGCTGCAATCCACAGTACAGCAACTGGAAAGCGGCGACCTGAGCCTGGAGGATGCCCTGCGCGCCTTCGAAACAGGCATCAGCCTGACCCGCGACTGCCAGCAAGCCCTGAACCAGGCTCAGCAGCGCATCACCATGCTGCTGGAGCAAAACGGTCAGCTGCAAGAAGTTGACCTAGCCGACAGCACTTCATCCACATCCAGCGGTAGCGAAGCTGATGACATTCCCTTCTGACCTGCCCGGCTTCCAAGCCTTTTGTGACGAACAGATCAATCCGCTGCTGGAGCAACTGTTCACTCCGCCACACCCCGACATGCAGCGACTGTATCAAGCCATGCGCTACAGCGTCATGAATGGCGGCAAGCGTGTGCGTCCACTACTGGTCCTGGCCAGCTGCCTGGCTCTTGGCGGCAAGACTGCCAATGCAATCGCACCTGCTTGCGCGGTGGAACTGATCCATGCCTACTCGCTGGTACATGACGACCTGCCTGCAATGGATGATGACGCGCTCCGGCGTGGTCAGCCCACCACCCATATCGCCTTTGACGAGGCCAGCGCAATTCTGGCGGGTGACGCCCTGCAAACTCTGGCCTTTGAAGTACTGGCCGAAGCCGAGCTAACACCAGACAGTGACGCCGTACGCCTACAGATGATCAGCACTCTGGCTCGCGCTGCCGGCGCCGCCGGCATGGTCGGCGGACAGGCGATCGACCTGGCTGCCACCGGCCAGCAAATTAGTCAGGAACACCTGGAGCGCATGCACCGACACAAGACCGGCGCACTGATCAGCGCCAGCGTACGTCTGGGAGCCCTTGCCAGCGGGCGGGCTGACAGCAAACAACTGGCCGCCCTGGCCAACTACGCCGAAGCCATCGGCCTGGCTTTTCAGGTACAGGATGACATTCTGGATGTGATCGGCAACACCGAAACTCTGGGCAAGCAACAAGGCAGCGACTCCCAGCACGACAAGTCCACCTACCCGGCACTGCTGGGCCTGGAGCAAGCCCAGCTTTATGCACGACAACTGCACGACCAGGCGCTACATGCATTACAGGGATTTGATGATCAGGCCCGCATTCTGCGTCTGCTGGCAGACTATATAGTGCAACGACTGCACTGACTGAATGCGCGCTCCAACGGAGCGCGCCCATAAAACCGGCCACAGCCTGCA
>Ga0265293_10008567_pt1 | contig 15090 bp, 15 predicted proteins | sample Munlanlewell138R_FD_192505 | JGI IMG/M metagenome (GOLD analysis project Ga0265293, IMG submission 192505) | Leachate microbial communities from a municipal landfill in Southern Ontario, Canada - Leachate well 138R | ecosystem: Engineered > Solid waste > Landfill > Unclassified | place: Canada...
GTTTAGGCTCGGTATTGGTGCCGCGATCTATCCTCGTCTTATACCCGTTATTGCTGCTTTTGATCATGGGTGGCGGGCGTTTGGCTTGGCGCATGTGGAAAGAGCACAATCTGTATCGAAATGACCAGCGCTTGGGCAAGCCTGTCGTGGTCATTGGCGCCGGTACGGCGGGGGCGATGCTCGTGCGTGAACTGGGCCGCAGCGCCGATTGGAACGTGGTTGCCTTGGTTGATGACGACCGTAGCAAATGGGGACTGGAGCTTGCAGGCCGGCGCGTCGAAGGCGGCACCATGGAGTTGCCGCATATTCTGCAGCGTTGGAATGCCAAGCACGCCATTCTGGCGATGCCCTCGGCAAGCCCCGAAGACCTGCAGCGGGTTACCCGGATCGCCACGCAAGCTGGCGCAAACTTGTTCACTGTGCCGGGCTTGGGCGAGTTGATGAGCGGTCGAGTCGCGATCAATGTGATGCGTCCAGTACGGATCGAAGACTTGTTGGGGCGTAAATCCGTTCGTATCGACACTGAGCACGTGCAAGCTATATTGACCGGCAAACGCATCTTGGTTACGGGAGCCGGGGGGTCCATTGGTAGTGAGCTGTGTAGGCAATTATCGCGGTTTTCGCCTGCCCAGATCGTGCTGGTGGAGTCCAGCGAATTTGCGCTGTATATGATCGAGCAATGGTTTCGCGAACATCGTCCGGAAATCGAGATCGTGCCTTTGGCCGGCGATGTAAAGGATCAGGACCGCATGCGGCAGATCTTCCAGCAATGGCGTCCGCAAGTGGTGTTCCATGCTGCGGCCTATAAGCACGTGCCGTTGATGGAAGTAGGGAACGCTTGGCAAGCAGTGCGCAATAATGTCTTGGGCACTCTGAATGTCGGGTTGTTCTCTCAGCAATACGGAGTAGAGCGCTTCGTATTGATTTCCACGGACAAGGCGGTAAATCCCACGAATGTCATGGGAGCGACCAAGCGCATGGCGGAAATGGTGTGCCAAGTGCTCCATTGCCGCAGTAGCGTGACGCGTTTTCAGATGGTGCGCTTTGGCAACGTATTGGGGAGCACAGGCAGCGTGATTCCTCGATTCCAATCGCAGATCGCTCATGGCGGACCCGTTACCGTAACTCATCCCGACATCACCCGTTACTTCATGTCCATCCCGGAAGCGGCACAGTTGGTGTTGCAAGCGGCATCCATGGGTGATGGTGGAGAAGTGTTTGTTCTTGATATGGGTGAGCCGGTCAAAATCGTAGATATGGCGCGGAATATGATACGCCTGGCGGGTTTCACAGAAGATGAGATCAAGATCGAGTTTACAGGGTTGCGGCCGGGTGAGAAGCTGTATGAAGAGTTATTGGCTGATTCTGAAGAAACGCTGGAAACGCGACATCCCGAATTGCGAATAGCTAAGTCTCGCGATACGCCTGAAGGATTCTATGAATATATAGATCGATGGATGGATCAGTGTATTCCGCTTGCAGATCATGAGGTGCGTGCGGCGCTTAAACGCTGGATACCTGAATACGTACCGATGGAAAAAATGGATAAATCATCCTAGGTTAGGTTCTTTGGAATGGCGATGGAAATAAAGGGCAATCGCTTGGCAATCATCGGCTTGGGCTATGTGGGTTTGCCTTTGGCCGTGGAGTATGGACGGCTCGTGCCCGTAGTGGGGTTTGATGTCAATCAAGATCGTATCGACGAACTGCGGCGTGGCGTGGATCATACGTTGGAGGTGCCGTCAGAAGATCTGGCAAGTGCGCCATACCTTTCTTTTTCCTCTGAGCGCGCGGATCTTGCAGGGTGCAACGTATTTATCGTAACGGTACCGACGCCTGTTGACCGGTTTAATCAACCGGACTTAGAGCCTCTTATCAAAGCGAGCCAAACAGTTGCGACAGCCCTTGGACGTGGAGATATCGTTATTTATGAATCGACAGTTTACCCTGGGGCTACCGAAGAAGACTGTGTCCCCGTGCTGGAAAAGCATTCCGGCTTGACGTTCAATCGTGATTTTTACGTTGGTTACAGCCCGGAACGGATCAATCCAGGCGATAGGCAGCATAGGCTGAGCACGATTAAAAAAATAACTTCCGGTTCGACTCCCGAGATCGCGGATTTCGTAGATGGTTTGTACGGTTTGATCATAAAAGCGGGAACGTATAAGGCTTCAAGCATAAAGGTCGCTGAAGCCGCGAAGATCATCGAGAATACGCAGCGGGACGTCAACATCGCCTTGATGAATGAGCTGGCGATTATTTTCAACCGGCTCGGGGTTGACACGCAAGCTGTGTTGGAGGCGGCGGGTACTAAATGGAACTTCTTGCCCTTCAGGCCTGGCTTGGTAGGTGGCCATTGTATTGGCGTAGATCCGTATTACCTGACGCATAAGGCTCAAGCGCTAGGCTATCATCCGGAAATTATTCTGGCGGGCCGTCGTCTTAATGACGGAATGGGTCGGTACGTATCCGCAGAGTTGGTAAAAGCGATGACGAAGCAGGCCATTCATGTGCAGGGAGCACGTATCTTAGTCATGGGATTTACGTTCAAGGAAAATTGCCCGGATATCCGAAATACCAGGGTGGTGGACATCGTGCATGAATTGGCGGACTATGGTGCGGATGTCGACGTGTACGATCCTTGGGCTGATTCCGAAGAGGTCTGCCAGGAATATGGCGTCAGCATGGTGGAAAATGTAGCCTTCGGAGCTTACGATGCTATCGTGGTTGCCGTGGCGCACAAGGAATTTGCCGATGCCGGATCAGCCGCGATTCGTGCCTATGGCAAAGAGAAACACATACTTTATGACTTGAAGTATGTATTCGAATCGTCCAGTGTGGACTTGCGTCTATAGTTCGTCGGTGCCGGGAGGGCAATTTGTCGATCAGGTGGCTAGCCCATGGTACTTTTGGCCAAAGGCCATTGTTGCCTTGAAGAAACCTTCCTTACTGCCGCAATCATAACGTACGCCGTCATATTGTTGGCCAAAGACCTTGCGCTCCCGTAATAGGCTGGCGATCCCGTCAGTTAGCTGTATTTCTCCGCCTACGCCCGCTTGGGTTTTACGCAAATGATTGAATATTTCGGGTTCTAAAACATAGCGTCCCACCACCGCGAGCGTACTGGAGGCATTTTCAGGGGCGGGTTTCTCAACGATGTTCTCGACCCGAATGCAATGCTCGTCGATCTGCTCGCCGGAAATGATGCCGTACCTGGATGTTTGGGCTCGCTCCACGTTTTGGATGGCCAGCACGCTACCCTCGTGCTGTTGAGCAGTCGTGACGAGCTGTCGAGTCGCCGAGATGGGCGCATCGATCAGATCATCAGCCAGCAGTACGACAAAGGGTTCGTTGCCAACGATGGGGGCTGCGCATAATACGGCATGCCCAAGGCCTAGAGGCGCCGCCTGACGAGTATAGATGCAGTTGACGTGGCGTGGTATGACATTTCGGACCAGGCCAAGGAGATCGTTCTTGTTCTTGGCGGCAAGGTCGGCCTCCAGTTCAGGAGCGCTGTCGAAATGATCTTCGATGGCTCTTTTATTTCGGCCGGTGACGAAGATCAGATCAGTGATTCCCGCAGCTATTGCCTCTTCGACGGCATACTGGATTAACGGTTTATCCACAATCGGCAGCATTTCCTTGGGCATCGCTTTGGTCGCGGGCAGAAAGCGGGTCCCCATGCCTGCAACTGGAAATACAGCTTTTCGAATCGGCTTCATGATGTGGAGCTAGACAGAGTGTCTGATAAAAAAGGAGCGTGTCAAGACGATGAACACCCCCAGCATGCCGCCAAGTATCACCCCCAGCGCTAGGATCAAGATTCTTCGTGGTTTAGTGGGGTTCTCGGGGGGGCTGGCAATTTCGTCGATAAGCGCGACGCTGACATCCTGAGGACTGATAAGACTAACGGCTTTTAATAAAGTCTGTATTTTTCTTAATTCGGATAGTTTGGGAATGAACGGATCATCGCTTTCACGGTTCTTCAATTGCTCCAGCTCTGCGCGTAGCGCCTTGGCTCCCCGTAAATAGTCATTGCTTTCATTGTTGAACGACAAAATCAAACTGCCTGTATTGACAGGCGTTTCCAGGCCTGTTGCTTCAGCCACTGCCAGAGCTTCCGTCAATTGCGCAATACGATTTTGCCTATCGATTCGGGCATTCTCGCGCAGGACTTTTATTTGTTCTTCTGCGCTGCTAATGCGCAAATTGATGGCGCTTTTGATGGTGTCCAACAATTGAGTGCGTGCCGCTGAAATGGCCATTTGGGTATATTCATTGGCCCACTGCGCGATTTCTTGCGGTTTTTCGCCTTCCAATGTCAGCACCATGAGCTCATTGTCCTCTGGCTTGCGTGGTAGCTTGACCGTCAGCTGTTTGTTAAAGCGCCTCCATAGCCTTTCACGATTTGCCGGCGTTTCATCGTAGTTAGCTTGAGCCGGCAAATAGATGTCATTAAAGAACTCTTGGCGTAAGCTCACGGACGCGACATGACGTAAGAAGACTGCATAAGCGCAGGAACAGCATTGTCCCTATTACCCGTCAAGGTTGCGATCGCCGGCCCCGACAATTGGTTCGCCATGTTGTATTCCGCCAGCCCGCTCGGCGGCGGAGGCAATGTCTGTACGCGCGTCTCGTATATCGGCGTGCTCAAGAACGCATATGCCGCAGCAGCGGCGGCCACGATCAACGTAAACAACGCTATCGTCCACTTGGACGACCACAGCGTTTGTATCAGATCGCGCAAGTCGATTTCGTCGGTCGATGAGGATGTATGGGGAGACTGCATACGGGAATCTATCCTTCTATTTTGAACGGTGTCGCTGCGTAGCAAGGGACGCCGGGAATGTAATTGTAATTATAGGAGTGAAGAGCGAAGACAAAGCCTCCATGATGCGGCAAAACGTTTCTATTTACCATACCGGCATTATGGCTTTCCCCGAAAAAACCCGATCATGTTACTAAATAATTCCCATATGTCAATAAATATTATGCAAGTTACAAGTCTGTCCCTTTCCTCCACTATGGATCAGGTTGGCTCCATGCCCGCAGGCTGTCTTCGGATTGAGAGCAACGCCGCGCTGGGAAACAGTCTGGGCGCGTTAACACGGAAATGAGGGCGACAGGAAAACCAAATGCATAGCAATGAATATCAATATTCTTTTGGAATTACAATAAAAAAAGTTTACGTTTGCAATAAGTTGAATTTGTTGGCTGCTGTAGGAAGAAGAGGAAAAGATGGCAGAAGCGGGTGAGCGGAATGGTGCTGTGCGCAACGACGAAATCGATCTGCTCGAGTTGCTGCAGGCTTTTTGGAATGGGCGTTACATTTTGCTGGCGTGTTGCTTGGCGGGCGTAGTGTTGGCGGGGATTTATGCAATTACCGCGAAGCAGCAATGGACTTCCGTTGCCTTTGTGAGCGAGCCTCATTTGGAGCAGATAGGCGCTTACCTGGATCAGCGCCGCGCGATGGCCAGGGTGGATGGTAACAGGCAGGTCGATACCGAGACGCTCGCTGCGACCTTGTTCAATGGGTTTGTTTCGCAAGCGGTGGCAAGGAAGAATCGCCTGGATTATCTGTCCGGGACCGATTACTACCGGAAACGGATCGCTGGCATCGATGATCCTGCCGCTGCGTGTTTACTTTTGACAGGGTTGGCCGATCAATTGCAAATCAAGGCATTCAACGATCAGATAGCACCTTATTATCAGTTTGGGTTTAGCGCGGAGACCGCTGAGCAGGCTCAAGAACTGCTGGCAGGTTATCTTTCGACGATGAATGATCTGTCTTTCAAGCTGGTGGACGAAAGCTTCAATAATCATTTGGACGCGGAGATTTTGTCTCGCCAGACCGAGCTTGCCAATATCGAATTCAAATTGGAGGCTGAACGCAGGAATCAAATCGAAATTCTTGAGAATGCCCTGCACGCGGCTCGGCTTGCCGACATCCCTGATTACGTGATGGCTCGCCGGACGGAGGGTGCGACGGTCATCGAGCTTAGCAACAGCAACCGGCTTTTCATGTTAGGAGAAAAGTACTTGACTGCCGAGCTTGAAACCGCCCGTGACATGCCGCTGATATATCCTCCTCGTTACTATGAAATGGCGCGCGAGCTGGAACAGCTCAAGCCCTTGCGGCAATATGACATCAAGACACTTTCCTATTCGTACCAACTTCCACCTACCCTTCCCGTCAAACCCGATAAACCCCAACGCACGTTGATCGTCATCCTTGGCGCCTTGGGTGGCGGTTTCGTGGGGGTGTTTTGGCTGCTGGCATCGATGTCATTGCGCCGCAAGAATGTCAGAGTATCGCCTAGATTTCAAGCGTGAAGGCAGGTCGCTTTCGACAGCGCATATCTTCAAAGCACCGCATCATCCGTGCGGAACCATCCCGTGAGGCTCCAGCGAGCCCTCTTGCCGGGCAGGACGGCGTGAGCAGTGATGTCGCTGCGGAACATGACTAGCCGGCCCAGCATGGGCAAGACACGCGCGGTCTCGATGTCGGGATTGTCCGGATCGTGGATGGCCAGCTCGCCGCCGTCCGCGGCGGTCCAGTCGGGATTCAGGTACAGCACGAGCGACAGCTTGCGGTGCGGCGAGCCCACGTGCTGGTCGATGTGCCGGGCGTAGCCCGCGCCGGATCCGTAGCGCGCATAATGGCATTCCAGGCGCCTGAGTCCAGCGAAAAAATGGCGATTCAAGGCGTGGAGCAAGTGCGCGGCCCAAGCCTGGAAGGCCCGGCTGCCGGGGTAGGGGTCGTCGGCTTCCAGCCAGCAGATGGCGTCGCCGCGAATGGCGGTGTTGCGCGCCTGGGATTGTCGGCGCCCGATGCGGGCGTCATGGAAATGGCCGAGTTGCCAGCGTTGTTCGCTTTCCGCGCGTAACCGATGTGCCAAGTCTGGCGGGAAAATGTCATCGGACACCGCCCAGCCTTGGGTTTCGAGATCCAGTAGCAACCGTTCCAGTGCGGGCATGGCGGTACTGGGCCCCTTAGCGGGGCGCGCTTTGGATTAAGCGGATTTTTTGGCTCCTGCAAGCGGGGTTCAACGAGCCGCGGCTCGTGGCCGGAGCGAGATTATACGTCTATTCCGTGCCGCCCAGCCTGGGTTCTTGACGGGGCGGCATGATGGGCTCGCTGGCGATGCCGGGTTCGGCGCCGCGCGCGGGCTCGGCCGGACGCGTTGTCTGCTGGACGGCCGCCGCGGTGGCGAACGTATCGTGAGACGGCGTAATATTCAGAAGCTCGGCATGGCGCCGGGCGAGAACGATCTTGTCGGCGCGGGCCTGGCTCAGTTCCTGGGCGGTGCGTTGCAGATCGCCGACGGTAATGGGGTGGGCGCGATCGCGCCACGTCCAGCGCAGGACGGCCTTGGCCGGCTCGGACAGCCGGGCGCTGAGATCGGCGATGGTGTCCTCGTCGACCAGCTTCATCCGGCCTTTGCGCTGCATGGACAGCACGAAGCCGTACAGGAAGTAGGCGACGATTAGCCAGCACAGTATGACGATGCCCCACCAAAAGAACGGGTTGTATTCCTGGAGCAGGGTCACGGCCTGGGGTCCCAGGGCGAAGAGGCCCGTGTAATCCAGGCTTTGGCCGAATGCGCTTAGCCGGTTGAGCAAATGGTAGGCGATTAATGCCACAATGACGACAACGGCAACGCAGATGATCTTGTTCAGGGCGGTTAGCCTAAGCAGAGTATTGCGCAGCAAGGCGGCGTCGTGACGGGATGGTTGCGACGAAATAGTTGGTTTCATAAGTTCATTTTACCTATATGCAATCGCGTCAATCTTTGGAACTACGTCAGCACCAGCAGTTGACGTTGACCCCCCAACTGCAGCAATCGCTTCGATTCCTGCAGCTGTCGGCGCTTGAGCTCGAGCACGAGGTCCAGCAGGCGTTGATGGACAACCCGATGCTGGAACTTGAGGAAGAGTATGACACCGAAGCCGAGGCGGTGGCGACAGATGATACGCGGGAAAGGGAAGAAGCATGGTCGATGTTGGGTTTAGCCAACCGTGGAAATCATGAGCCGCACGAGGGGGATGACTTCCCGGAGCGGAGCGCCGGGCCGTCGTTGCAGGATCATTTGCTGGAGCAGCTGCATCTGACGCAGGCTCTGGCGCGCGACGTCGCGCTGGTCGAGCTGCTGATCGGCGAGCTGGACGATAACGGTTATATGGCCTCGTCCCTGGACGAGATCGCGGCGAGCCTGCCGCCGCAGCTCGACGTCGATCCCGATGAATTGCGCACGGCATTGCGTTTGCTGCAATCGTTCGATCCGCCGGGCGTGGGAGCATCGTCATTGTCCGAATGCCTGGCTTTGCAACTGCAGCACCGGGATACGCCGCTGGATCTGCCGCCCGAGGTGCTGCAGTGCGCCCTGGCGATCGTCCGGGACCATCTGCCCTTGCTGGCAAAAGGCAACTTGGCCCGCTTGCGCGCCGAGCTGAAGTGCGGGGACGAGGTACTGCGCGCCGCACACGGCGCGCTGTTGCGGCTGGATCCGCGCCCCGGCCGGAATTGGACGGGGTCCGAGGCGGATTATGTGGTTCCCGACGTGGTGGTGCGCAAGGTCAAGAGCGAATGGCGGGTGAGCCTGAATCCGGCCACCATCCCGAAGCTGCGCATGAATGCGGTCTATCAAGCCTTGCTCGAACGCTCCACGACCTCGCCCGGGCTGCACCAGCAGGCGCAGCAGGCGCAGGGCTTGATCAAAAGCGTGAAGCAGCGCTTCATCACTGTGCTGCGCGTAGCCGAAGCGATCGTTGAGCGGCAGACCGCCTTCCTGGAGCACGGCATGTCGGCGATGCAGCCCCTGGTGCTGCGCGAGATCGCCGAAGCGCTGGCGCTGCATGAGTCCACCGTGTCCCGGGCCACCAAGCAGAAGTACGCCCAAACGCCGTGGGGCGTCATCGAAATGAAGCGCTTTTTCGCCACGGGCTTGCAGACGGAGACGGGGGAGTCGACGACGGCATCGGCGGTGCAATTGCGGATTGCGGAAATGGTTGCGGCCGAATCGCCCGCCAAACCCTTGTCGGACAGCCAGATCGCCCAGCGGCTGGCCCAAGCCGGCGTAACCGTGGCGCGCCGCACGGTGGCCAAATACCGGGAAGCCGCGGGTATCGAGATTGCAGCCGTGCGCAAGGCGCGGGCCCAGTCGCTTTGAGATATATGAGTATGAAAATCGCGGTCCCCAGCCGGGGCTGCAACAAGAATGTAATTGAGATTGATTTTTATCTTGCTATGGATAATAATCAGTCTCATGTATATCTGCATCTGTAATGCCATCACTGAACGTCAGGTCCAGTCGGCGGTTGCCGACGGGGCCATGACGTTGACGGATCTCCAGGGTCAACTGGGGGTCGCGTCATGCTGCGGATCTTGTGCAGAGACGGCAATGGAGTATTTGCCGGGCGGTCGCTACGCCGAGGAAACCATCATCCAGCACGAAGGTGCGGTTCAAGTGGGCGATGCGGCAAACGATCCGTCCATCGCAGTGGAAGTCTCCAGGCGCGAATGGGCGGCGGCGCAACGCTGAATCCCATACGAGCTGATCAACGTAGATTCTAGGCGGCCCAAGGGCCGCCTCTTTTTTTTGACTGATCGTCGAATGCGGCCGTCTTCGGCCTAGAATGCGGCTGTTTCTGATCTGCGCCGCAGCTGTCATGCGCGCCATGTGTCAAGAGCCTGAAGGAGGCGAATGGCTACGGCGCAACGCTGAATTATTTTGTTTCAAATTGGCCGAAGTGGTTTTTTCAGCGGTGTCGCGCCGTTTTTCTTCCGGTTTTGCTTTGCGGACTTTCGGTTTAGGCCATGATTTTCGGGATGTTGGCGGCTTCTACATCAATAAACATCTCAATTGTCTGTAAAACGCGGCAATAAACAGAGTCATTCCTATTCTCAGCCCTAGTTTTTTCTCGGTTCTCGTCACTCTAACCGGGCGGCGGGCCGGCGTGTTCAACCCCTGTTCGCTTCATGGTAGCCTGTCGAGTATCCCGGGGGCGGCAATAGCGCATCGCGCCCTCAGATTGGTCGCGCAACGTCGTCAACCGTCCATTCCAGAATTCAGGAGAACAGCTATGAAGGGCGATCCCAAAGTCATCCAGCACTTGAACAAGCAGCTTAAAAACGAGCTGACCGCCATCAACCAGTATTTCCTGCATGCCCGCATGCTGAACCATTGGGGCTTGAACAAGCTGGGCAAGCACGAATACAAGGAATCCATCGAGGAAATGAAGCATGCCGATCGCTTGATCGAGCGCATCTTCATGCTGGATGGCTTGCCCAATCTGCAGGACCTGCACAAGCTGTTGATCGGCGAAAGCGTGCCTGAAATTCTATCCTGTGATCTGAAGCTGGAATTGGTCGCTCAAGAGACCCTGAAGGAAGGGATCGCCTACGCGGAATCCGTGCGAGACTTCGTATCGCGGGATTTGTTCCTGGAAATCCTGGACGATACCGAGGAACACATCGACTACCTGGAAACACAGATCGAGCTGGTGGACAAGGTGGGGCTGCAAAACTATCTGCAATCGCAGATGGACGAAGAGTAGAACCCGGATGGCTCGGGCCTGGACGGCTCGTGGAGCACGGCGGTACCCGCGATGCGGCGGCCACCGTGTGACGGCCACCGTGTGACGGCCACCGTGTTTGCGTGAGGCGGCCATCTTGGGCAAAATGCAGGCGTCTCAACACAAAAAGAAGCGCGGGCATGACTTGTTATCGCTTGAATGATTTGGTGCCGACCATAGACGAGTCGGCCTATGTCGCGCCGCAGGCGACCATCATCGGCAGTGCGGTCGTGAAGGCATCGGCGTCGGTATGGCCCGGCGCGGTGATTCGCGCCGACAACGACACGATCACGGTCGGCATGCGCAGCAACGTGCAGGACGGCGCGGTCCTGCATACCGACGAGGGCATACCGTTGACCGTCGGCGAGGATGTGACCATAGGCCATCAAGCCATGCTGCATGGCTGTACGATCGAAGACGGGGTCCTGGTGGGCATCCAGGCGGTGATCCTGAACGGTGCGATCATCGGCAAGGAAAGCCTGGTGGGCGCGGGCGCCCTGGTCACCGAAGGCAAGGTTTTTCCGCCCCGTTCGCTGATCGTGGGCGCGCCGGCGAAAGTCGTCCGTACATTAAGCGATGCCGACGTCGCGAATATGCGCAAGAACACCGCGACCTACCTGACGCGGGCACAGTTGTACAAAACGGGGCTGAAGGCCGTGGGCTAGCCTATTGGTTGCGCGCCGGGCAGTTGTCGGCGCGTCCCCAGGCGTTATTGGGACCGCAGTATTTATTGCGGGCCGCCCAGGCGCAGCTGGGCCGGCTGAAGAAGCCTTCGTTGCTGCATGCCTGGATTTCGCGGGCGAGCGCGGCCTGCCAATCCTGATCGCCGGCCACGGGCGGTGGCGCGGGAGGCGGTGGCGGCACGGTGATATCGATGGGCTGGATCGGTTGCGTTGCCGTGCCGTCGCTTGAAATGGAGCCCGAGTTCAGCAGCCCGCCGACGTCGCCGATGCCCATCAAGCCGTCCGTACCCGCGGAAATCTGGCGGGCTTGTTCCATGCTGATTTGCGTCGTGGCGATGGCGATCGTCGGGTTCTTCTTGACTTCTTCCAAGGCGTTTTCGGCGATTTCCCAGTTGACGGGCTCGTCGGGGGGCTCCGGCACGCCCAGGCGGCCGCTCACCAGGGGTTGAGGCGGTTGGGCGACGAACGGCAGGCCGTCGGCATCCAGCACCGGTACGTCCCGGAGTTCGGGCGGCTCTTCGATCACAGGAGCCTCCGGGCTATGGGCCACCAACCAGTCGCCCAGGCGCAAGCCGCCCCAGGCCGACAGGCCCGCGGCAAGCAGTAGCAGAGCGATCAGAAAGCGCCAGGACATGCTATTCCCTCAGTAACCAGCTAGGCATTTTGCCCGAAAACGTGCCCGCCGTGTTCGCGCAACGCGTGGAACGACACACCTGGATACAGTTCTTGGGCGACTCGGAGCTGGGCGGGGGAGCTGGCAAGGAAGGCGACCGCGTCGACGACGTCATGGGCAATATTGGCTGCATTGGCATCCATGAATTTTCGCAAGACACGCGGGTCTTCGGCTGTAATCCAACGCGCCATGTTGTAACGCGATGGCATCATGCGGGCGTCCACGCCATACTCCGTCTTGAGGCGGTGGGCGACCACTTCGAACTGAAGTTGGCCGACCGCGCCCAGCAATATAGCGCCGCCCGCTGCGACCGGGCGGAAAACCTGGATCGCGCCTTCCTCTCCCAATTGCGTCAGGCCGGTGCGTAGCTGTTTGATACGCAATGGATCTTTGACTTCGACGGCTTGGAACAGCTCGGGCGCGAAAAAGGGCAATCCCGTGAATTGCAGGACTTCGCCCTCGGTCAGTACGTCGCCCAGTTGCAGCACGCCGTGATTGGGGATGCCGATTACGTCGCCGGCATAGGCTTCGTCCAGCAACTCGCGGCGTTGGGACAGGAACGACACGACGTTGTTGGGGCGGATTTCCTTGCCGGTGCGCGACACTTTCAGGCGCATGCCGCGCGTGAACTTGCCGGAACTGACGCGGATGAAGGCGACGCGGTCGCGGTGCGCGGGGTCCATGTTGGCCTGGACCTTGAACACGACGCCGCTGAACTTGGACTCGTCCGGTTGGACTTCGCGCTGCAAGGCGTTGCGCGGACCAGGGCGCGGAGCCAGCTCGACCAGGGCGTCCAGGACTTCCTGAACGCCGAAATTGTTGATGGCTGATCCGAAAAAGACCGGCGTTTGCTTGCCGGCCAGAAACGCGGCGTGGTCGAAGGCCGGCGCCGCGGCTTCGATCAGTTCCATCTCTTCGCCGGCCTTTTCGTAGGCTGAGCCGAAGCGTTCGGCGATGGCGGGGTTGCGGCGGCCTTCGATCAATTCGTCGCCGTCGCCGCGCCGTTCCTGACCAGCACGAAATACGCGCATGCGATCGCGGCGCAGGTCGAAGACCCCGCCGAAAGCGCGGCCCATGCCGACCGGCCACGAAAACGGCACGGCATCCATGCCCAGGTGGCTTTCGATTTCGGAGAGCAGGTCCAGAGGCTCCTGGACTTCGCGGTCCAGCTTGTTGACGAAGGTCAGGATGGGCGTGTTTCGCGCCCGGCAGACTTGCAGCAGGCGTATGGTCTGGGGTTCGATGCCGTTGGCCGCGTCGATCACCATCAGCGCGGCGTCGACGGCGGTCAGCACGCGATACGTGTCTTCGGAGAAATCCTGGTGGCCGGGCGTATCGAGCAGGTTGATCACGCAGTCGCGGTACTCCATCTGCATCACCGATGACGCAACCGAGATGCCCCGCTGCTTTTCGATTTCCATCCAGTCCGAGGACGCATGGCGGCTGGCCTTGCGCGATTTGACGCTGCCCGCTATCTGGATCGCGCCTGCGAACAGCAACAGCTTTTCGGTGAGTGTGGTCTTGCCCGCGTCGGGGTGGGAAATGATGGCGAAGGTGCGCCTGCGCTCGACTTCTTGTTGGATGCTCATGGACGTAAGTTTAACGTGTCTGGACGAGGTGTTTCGTGTGGCGGCTATTTGCTTTGCTGGCTGTATGTCGCCAGTACGGTGCCGGCCAGGATGAACAATGAACCGAAGAGCCGGTTCATCCAGCGGATCTGGCGGGGATCGCGCAGCAGTGCCAGGATGCGGGAGGCGAAAGACGTGTACAAGCCCATGGCGACCAGGTCGGTCAGGGCCAGGGTCAGGGCGATGATGACGTACTGCGGCGCCAACGGCGCGGACAGGTTCAGGAACTGGGGCATGACGGCCAGCATGAACACGGTGCCCTTGGGATTGATGACGTTGACCAGCCAGCCGCGCACGAGCAAATCGCGGACGCGAAACGGGCTCGTGTCCTGCGATTGCACCGCCACGGGCATGGCGTTGGTGCGAAACTGTTTGTAGCCCAGATAGACCAGATAGGCGGCGCCCAGCCATTTGACGACGTTGAAGGCCAGCTCGGAGGTGGCCAGCAGCGCGCCCAGACCCAGGCCGACGATCAGCACCTGGGTCCAAAGTCCCAGTATCAGTCCGGGGCTGATCCAGTAGCCGCGCCTGAATCCATATTTGAGCCCGGAAGCCATGGCGCAGAGCGCGCCCGGCCCGGGTGATAGGGAAATGGCCCACGCGGCGGCAAAAAAGGCAAGCCAGAGGGAAAACGTCATGGCATCGCTGACCGCGTGTGGATGTTATCTGCCCAGCAGCGCCGCGCGTTTGGCATCGGGGCGGGCGTCGTTTGCGCGCGTCGCGGCGGGCTTGGCCGGCGAGGCGTGGGATGCGGCGGCGTGGCGAGCCGAGGGCGCCGCCGGACGTGCCGAGCTCGCGCGCGGCGCGCCCGAGCGGGGCGAATCATCGTTGCGGCGGGCAGGCCTGCCCGCGCCGTTGCCGTTGCCGGCATGGCCCGCGTTGGCGCCTCGCCGTTGGCCGCCATTGCCTTTGCCGGAGCGGCCCGGTTGCGCCGAGCGGAAAGGCCGGTCTTCGCGCGCCGGACTGGCGTCGGGCTTGACCATGTCGGGCGACCAGCCTGCGATCGTGGTGCGCTCGATGGGGCGTTTGATCAGCTTTTCGATGGCGGTCAGCAGCTTGATTTCCGAGCGGTCGACCAGCGATAGGGCGCGGCCTTCGCTGCCTGCGCGTCCCGTGCGGCCGATGCGGTGCACGTAGTCTTCGGGCACGTTGGGCAGCTCGAAATTGACGACCTGGGGCAGTTGATCGATGTCCAGGCCGCGCGCGGCGATATCCGTGGCCACCAGCACCGCGACCTTGCCGTCCTTGAAGCCGGCCAGGGCCCGCGTGCGAGCCGCCTGACTCTTGTTGCCGTGGATGGCGGCGGCGCTCAGGCCGTCCTTGGTCAATTTTTCAGCCAGGCGGTTGGCGCCGTGCTTGGTGCGGGTAAAGACCAGCACTTGATGCCAACCGCTTTCGCGAATGACGTGGCTGACGAGATCGCGCTTGTGGGCCTGCTCGGTCAGGACGACCTGCTGGGTGACCAGCTCCGACGCGGTGTTGCGCCGGGCGACGGAAATTTCGGCCGGGTCGTTGAGCACGCCTTTGGACA
>Ga0265293_10008568_pt1 | contig 15090 bp, 8 predicted proteins | sample Munlanlewell138R_FD_192505 | JGI IMG/M metagenome (GOLD analysis project Ga0265293, IMG submission 192505) | Leachate microbial communities from a municipal landfill in Southern Ontario, Canada - Leachate well 138R | ecosystem: Engineered > Solid waste > Landfill > Unclassified | place: Canada...
GCAGCCGAAGCCTTGACAAATTCAAGGTCAAAAGCACTTTCCTTGACATTTATGCGACTGAATGGATCCAGTAGCGCCACAGGCATATCTAACGAATGTTCAAACTTGTCCATCAGTCCAGAAGTGAGGCATACGCCGCCGGTAAGATATACCTTGGAGATTTTTTCAACGTTAAAAGTGGCCGAAAAGAAATCCAGCGCGCGCGCGATTTCCTGGACCAGGTTCTCGTTAACCTGATCGATAACCGTGCGTGCTTCTTCACTATCCACCCCTTCAAATGAACCGCCTAACTTGAGCATTTCAGCATCTTCGTTACTGAGGCCAAAGTGTTTCTGCAACTCTTCGTTGTACGCAGCACCACCCATTTGGATCTCACGCGTAAAGACCGAAATATTATCCTTGAGGATGCTTAACTGGGCGGCACTGGCACCTATATCTATCAGTGCAACTACATCAAGAAGCTCGTCGGAGTATAAAGAACAGTAGATATTTTCGACGGCGAAACTTTCAACATCTACAACCACGGGCACCAGCCCGCTCTCTCTGATTACACCGGTATATTCGTTGATAAAATCTCTTCTGGCTGCAACCAGGATCACCTCCATCTGCCCCTGATCAGCAGGATCAGGGCCGATAATTTGATAATCCATATAAACATCCGCTATATCAAAAGGGATATACTGTTCAGCTTCCCACTGAATTGATCCATCAAGTTCTTCCTCTGTCATCAATGGAAGAGATATTTTGCGGATGATTACAGAATGCCCCGAAACAGCGATGGCAACCTCTGCATTCTTGCCAAGATTGTTCCGGACGATCAAATCTCTTATAGCCTGTACCACTATGTTGGAGCTCATAATGGAACTGTCCACGACAGCCTCAGGTGGCAGAGGTTCCAGGTCAAGAGCTTTGAGCGTATAGCCCGACTTGGATTCCTTGAGTTGGGCCAGTTTGACTGCGCTGGCACCAATGTCTATTCCAACAATCGATTTTTTAGATCTAAACATAATTATAAATTCCCGTCCTGAAACAGCAGCCTTTTGGTTGCCCCGACATCTCCGACAGAAAAGCTGGCCTTGACTACCCAGGGGCGAGACCAGGCCAGAAACGGAAGAACCCTGAAGTTGAACATCCATGATGGATGTTTTCATGCCTTACAAACACTCGGAGTACTATACTAATGTAGTACTATCGACAACTGGTCAATAAAGTTTAAAAGCGCTGCATTCGCATTTAAAACGTCCTGGTTCGCAGAGGGTAAAGTTAACGCCTTGCTTCGGCTAAGAGCTATGCATCTACTCCATTGCCTGCCCCACTCTGGCTTCTGCCCCTGTCATATTTCTTCTACCCGGCACAGAAAAACTTACACTCTTGTTGTTATAAATTAAATTTCGCATAACATCAACGAAAACATACTTAAAAGCATACAGTTCGTTTCATAAATTAGCGCAATACCAAATATTATCTTTCGGTTATCTTAGTACAGCAGGACCTGGCAAGAGATCTGACCTGGCTGCTTAAGCCGCATTTTAAGCAAGTTAAGAAATGAATAGGTTCAGATACCAGCGGATTATCTGTGCTCCGGCAAACAAATACACCAGGGTCGCCGCCGCAATAAATGGTCCAAAGGGAATCGCCAGACGTCCGTCTGCCTTTTTTATCAGCATAAGGGGAACACCTACGGCGGTCCCCATGAGTGAACTGAAAAATATCACTGGCAATATTGCTTTGTATCCAAGAAATGCGCCAACCATCGCCAGGAGCTTGATATCTCCTCCACCCATGCCCTCTTTACCGGTAAAGAGGGCATATACATAGGCTACTGCGAATAAACTTCCACCCCCCAGAAGGGCACCCAGAATTGAATCCTGCCATGAAACCCACGGCAGCACAAATGAAGCCGCAACTCCGGCAACAACCCCTGGAAGACTGATCACATCGGGGATTATATGATGGTCTATGTCAATAAAGGTGATCACGATAAGGGCAGAGATAAACAGAAACAGCACTATTGTCGTCAGCGAAAAAGCTGAGATATGGAATACCGCCAGATAAAGCAGGGCATTGAACAGTTCTACCGCCGGGTAGCGCCAGCTTATGGGCTTTTGGCAAAACCCACACTGGCCCCTGAGAACCAGAAAGCTGAGCACCGGGATATTGTGGTACCAGCGCAACGCCAAATTACACTCAGGACAATGCGAAGCGGGAAACACAATGGATTGCTGGAGGGGGATCCTATAAATACATACATTCAGAAATGACCCCACAACTGCGCCGAAAACAAATACAGCGACGTAAGCTATAATATTTTGTTCAGGCATTGAACCAACTCCTGCAAATTAAAGTCATGGGCAATAACATTTGGGCATTATTGCATATTTTCGACTCCGGGCCCAGTGAGTTTATTGATCTGCTTTGCCGGCCGAAACATTGTCTGGGCAGGACAAAAAAGGCCGCCCTCAGATTACAAGGACGGCCCACATTTTCCATTCACACTATGTAATATTTTATTTTACATATTTTTTATTCAAGCACCAATATAAGTACATCCTGCTGCACCCGAGCACCTTCGCCCAGCAGAATCTCCTTGACCACACCATCGGTTTTTGCGCGGACGTTGGTTTCCATCTTCATCGCCTCGGTGACCAGAAGGGTATCGCCAACCTTAACCTCATCACCCACGGAGACATTCATTTTAAATATTTTGCCCGGCATCGGGGCGCCAACATGTTTGTCGTTGTCCAAATCTGCCAGGACAATCTCTGCGATATCGGTATCAACAGAAAGATCTTTGACGATAACCTGCCGTGGCTCGCCATTGAGTTCAAAGAAAATACTGCGAGCACCATCCTTGCTGACCTCTCCGATAGCTGTAAGCTTCACGATCAGAGTTTTACCTGCCTCAATTTCTATACTCACTTCATCACCAGGTTCCAGGCCATAAAAATACAGCGGGGTGGAAAGAACCGAAGTGTCGCTGTACTGCTGGCGGTGTCGATCAAATTCCTCGAATACACCTGGATAAAGTACCGCAGAAGAAACATCACGATCCTTCACTTCGTGCCCAAGTTTATGCTCCAACTCCTGTTTTTTGGCACTAAAATCCACCGGCTCCAGGAACTCGCCCGGACGGTGGGTAAAGGGGACCTCATCTTTGAGAATGATTTTCTGCAACTCCGGGGGGAAGCCCCCATACGGCTGTCCCAGCATCCCCTTGAAAAAGTCCACCACTCCCTGAGGAAAGGTCAGTTCATCCCCACGCTGCATAACATCATCGGGTTCAAGATTGTTCTGCACCATAAACATGGCCATATCTCCGACAATCTTGGAGGATGGAGTAACCTTCACCAGATCGCCGAACATATCGTTAACCTTACGGTACATGTGCTTGCACTCATCCCAACGATCACCGAGACCGAGTCCCTCGACCTGGGGTTTGTAATTGGAATACTGACCGCCGGGAATTTCATGATAATAGACCTGGGCGGTGCCAGCACGCAGCTCCGACTCAAAGGGTTCATAGTAGGTCCTCACCGTCTCCCAGTAGTTGGCCAGCTGCTGCATCCCCTCTTCATCCAATTTTGGATCCCAGATGGTTCCAGCGAGGGTAGCGAGCAAAGCGTTCATACTCGGCTGGGAGGTGAGCCCGGAAATAGATGACAGTGCCGCATCAACTATATCAACCCCGGCTTTAGCCGCCATCAGCAGCATAGTTCCCCCGTTGCCTGAGGTATCATGGGTGTGTAGATGGATGGGGATACTGATCTCGTCTTTAAGCGCCTTTATAAGTTTTTCCGCCGCAAACGGTTTCAGCAATCCGGCCATATCCTTGATTCCGAGGATATGCGCCCCCATCTGTTCCAGCTCTTTGGCCATCCCCACGTAGTACTCAAGAGGATACTTGTCCCGTTTCGGATCGGAAATATCGCCGGTGTAACATATGGCCGCTTCGCAAATGGCGCCCTCATTCTGCACCGCTTCCATAGCCACCTTCATCCCTGTTGTCCAGTTGAGCGAATCGAAGATGCGGAAGACATCAATACCACCCTGAGCGGCTTTGGTGACAAAATCCTGGACTACATTATCGGGATAATTGGTGTAACCAACGGCATTGGAACCACGCAGCAGCATCTGAAACAGGGTATTAGGCACCTTAGCGCGCAGACGGTCCAAGCGCTCCCACGGGTCTTCGGTCAAAAACCGCATAGAAACGTCGAAGGTTGCGCCGCCCCACATCTCAAGGGAAAACAGTCCCCCCGCGAGGTGGCTGGTCGCTGCGGCTATCTTCTCCAGATCATACGTGCGTACCCTGGTTGCCAGCAACGATTGATGCGCATCACGCATGGTGGTGTCGGTGATAAGCAGATGTTTCTGGTCTTTGACCCACTGTGCCAACCCCGCGGGGCCCTTATCCAGCAGAATATCCCGGGTTCCACGCGGACAGGTGGCTGATCCAGGGATTTCCGGCACACACGCTTCGCGCAGGTCTTTCAGACGAAGACGTTTCTTGATGTTGGGATAACCGTTAACGGAAACATGGCCGATATACTGCAGCAATTTATTGCCGCGGTCTTTTTTCACCGGGATATTAAACAACTGCGGATTGTTGTCCAGATACGAGGTGTCACATTCCCCCTGGATAAACTGTTCATGGTTAATGACATTTTCGAGAAAGCCGATATTTGTTTTAACCCCTCGGACCCTGAATTCTTTCAACGCACGATCCATGGTGCGGCAGGCATCGACAAAATTGATCCCCCAGGTGGAAACCTTGACCAGCAGCGAATCGTAATAAGGGGTTATTTCAGAGCCGGCAAAGCCATTGGCCGCATCCAGACGGACACCAAATCCAGCGGCGGTGCGATACGCTTTTATGGTTCCAAAATCGGGGGCAAAATTGTTGGCAGGATCTTCGGTGGTGACGCGGCACTGGATAGCATATCCGCGCAATTCTATATCACTTTGCTGTTTGATCCCGATCTGCGGATCAGAGAGTTTATACCCCTGCGCTACCAGAATCTGGGTCTGCACCAGGTTGCGCATGGTGACCAGCTCGGTCACGGTATGCTCCACCTGAATGCGCGGATTGGTTTCAATAAAGTAGAACTTACCTTCTTTATCCATGAGAAATTCGACGGTGCCAGCATTGACATAGCCAACCTCGCGCACTATCTGCATGGCATACTTGCACACCTCTTCGCGCTTTTCCTGACTCAGAGATGGCGAAGGGGCCAGCTCAATAACCTTCTGGTGTCGCCGCTGTATGGAGCAGTCACGCTCGAAATAATGGACTAGATTGCCATGATGATCCCCCATAATCTGCACTTCAATATGCTTGGGGCTCTCTATGTATTTCTCCAGAAACACTGTTCCGTCACCGAACGCAGCTTTTGCCTCGGAGGATGCCGATTTAATACTTTCTACAAGCTCTTCACGCTTGCGCACTACACGCATGCCCCGGCCGCCGCCACCGGAGGCAGCCTTGACAATAAGCGGATAACCGCACTCCTTGGCAAACAGCAGGGCTTCCTCCTCGGTCTGCACCGGGCTTTCTGTCCCCATAACCACCGGCACCCCGGCTGCCACAGCTACTTCACGCGCCGCCACCTTGTTCCCGAGGCGGCGCTGAATCTCTGCAGTGGGCCCGATAAAGGCAATACCTGCGCGCTCACATGCTTCAGCAAATTCAGGATTTTCCGACAGAAAACCGTACCCCGGATGGATGGCATCTACCCCTTTAGCGCGCGCCAACTCTATGATTTCATCAATACCCAGGTAAGCATCAATCGGGCCCTTACCCCTCCCGATCATGTAGGCCTCATCCGCCTTGTAGCGGTGCAAAGCGACGTTATCTTCCTTGGAATATATCGCCAGGGTGCTGATCCCCAACTCCGTGCATGCACGAAAGATTCTTATGGCGATTTCACCCCGATTAGCCGCCATAATTTTCTTGAACTGCTTTATAGCCATATTGCCTCCGTTTTTTGCTTAGAAAAGCTTTTAACTTCAGGTAAAAAACTGGCCTGTTTTTTAGCCATACTTTAAAATATGTTTTATTTCAAATACTTACGTAAGTAAAGCAGGACAACCAATAACATGTCAAGCACAAACACCTGCACCCATCCAGGCAATTCCAGTCTGTTGCATGGATAATAATACCAGATATCTAAACATTATTCTGGAGATGGACGCTCTCTTGACGCTGTGCCGCAGTGGCGTCTCAAAGTTATTTTATCTAGCATAGTGTCAACGTGGCTGCTATTGTAGTCAAAAAAATGACGATAAGTGCCTTAAGGGGCTAACGTAGAGGGGAGACGCAGTGGCCAATATGACTGACATCCTGCTTATTGATGACGATATCCAGAGCAGCAAACTACTTCGCATCGCATTGAAACGCGCCGGATATAGTGTGACAAACACCTTTTGCGGCGAAGCCGCGCTTCAGGTTCTGGCGCACAACTCCTTTACCATTGTCATTACTGACCTGGTTCTACCCGACATAAGCGGACTGGAGATTCTCAAACATCTGCAGGAAAACGCGCCGCAGACAACTGTAATTCTCATCACAGGTAATGCTTCAGCCGAAACCGCCGTTGAAGCGATGAAAAACGGTGCTTTTGACTATATAACCAAGCCTTTAAGTATCGACAAGCTCAAACTCATAATATCCAAGGCTCTGGAAAAGAAAAAACTGATTGAAGAAAACCTGTTCTTGCGGCGCCAGCTTCACAACAGACACAGCTTTACTAATATTATCGGAACCAGCCCCGCGATTCAGGCCGTTTTTGCCCGAATGGGAAAAGTGGTGGATACCGATTCATCCATTCTCGTATTGGGTGAATCGGGGACTGGTAAGGAGCTGGTAGCGCGTGCGTTGCACTACAACGGTCCCCGACAGGATAAGCCGTTTGTAGCTATCAACTGCGGAGCCATTCCGGGCGATTTGCTCGAAAGTGAGTTGTTCGGCCATATGCGCGGGTCGTTCACCGGGGCGGTAAAGAACAAACCGGGGAAATTTGAGCAAGCCAACGGCGGCACTATTCTTCTGGATGAAATAGGTACCATGCCGGTGCATCTACAATTAAAGCTGCTCCGGGTTCTGCAGGAACACGAGATTGAACCAGTCGGTTCTACCCGCTCAATTAAACTGGATATCAGAATTATTTCTGCTACCAATACTAATCTGAAGGAGATGATCGAGGCAGGAACCTTTCGCGAGGACCTGTTCTATCGTCTCAATGTGATCCCGATAAACCTGCCTCCCCTGCGCGAGCGCAAAGAAGATATTTCTATCCTGGCTCGGCATTTTCTTAAAAAGAGCTGCAAACAACTGAAGCGTGCTCCACTTAGTTTCGACAATGCCGCATTTGAAGTACTGGAGCAATACAGATGGCCCGGAAATGTGCGGGAACTGGAGAATATCGTTGAACGCACTGCGGCGCTGTGTGACAACGACAGAATCGGAATTGAAGATCTACCTGCGCACATATCCGGGATTGACAAACCGCACTATCGCGTGATCTCCACCCTGCCAAGCACCGGACTGAATATGGCATTTCAACTCCAGCAGATTGAGCGCGACTGGATACGCCAGGCGCTGAATCTAAGCGCTGGAGTGAAGACGCGAGCTGCCGCTCTGCTCAATATCAAACGCACAACCTTGGTAGAAAAAATGAAACGCCTGGGAATCGAAACCTGAACTTTACAGCTCACTACTCTTCCTCACTGCTCTTCCTTGCGGCCGCCTATGCCACGACCACAAAACATATCTAACGGACAAGCCCGCATCAAGTATGGCTAAACCCTAAAGCCTGAAGCTTAGAATGTGCACATTTTTCATCTAATACATACATAGCACTTAAATAAGCATACTATTAATTCCAACACTCTCAGAGAACACCCCCTAACGCTCCAGAAACACTTCGAGTGCATCTTCGCGCCTGTGATTGGCTGTGATAATGCTTTAAATATCTCCAAGGAGGTCACCAGCATTCGCAAAAGTGCCATCCTCGTAGCCAGGGATAATTTCCGCTATTAATTGTATAAAAACATGGCTACTTATCATGTCGGTTGCGCTTCCACGCCGATCTGGTTATTCGGCCGAGCGTGCATAGTCATTTGGCGTGACTGTGCGGCGTCCTTTTGAGATGGCTGCAGAAGTATATTTCATTTGACTCCAAGGCAAAAATGCTACTAAGGTACACACATGTCAAGCCGTAGCCAAATTTGACAAAATAAGAGCTATATGGAAGAAGATGAGTTCAGGCGAACGAATTGGCCCTGCGGGATAAACCTGTGCGGATAATTCTTAAGAAGCTGAAATGTCCGAAAAACCTGATAGACCTGTACCTGTGGAAACAACTGGCCTCAGGGATTTTGATGGAGCTATAGATAAGATAGGAGATATATGTACGTCAACGTCAAGGAGACCGCCAAGCTGCTGTCTGTATCGGAAAAGACTGTCTACCGCTGGATCAAACGCAACCTGGTTCCCACCTATAAGGTGCATGGCAGCTATAGATTCAAGCGTGCGGAACTGCTTGACTGGGCCACTTCCAAGCGTCGCAATGTCATTGAAGAACCCTTTGAGATTACTCAGGGTGAAAAAGAGCCGCTCCCGAGCCTGGCGGACTCAATCAGTGCCGGGGGGATCATCTACAGGGTGGTAGGCAACAACCGGGAAGAAGTCCTCGCGGACTCGGTAAATCACTTGCGGATGCCCGATGAGGTAGACTTGAAAGCACTCAAGCGGGTACTGCTCATTCGGGAAGAACTCTCCTCTACCGGCATAGGAGACGGCATCGCCTTGCCCCATCCGCGCAACGCGCTTCTGGACCACCTTCTCCGTGCCAAAGTCAATATATGCTTCCTGGAGCACCCGATTGAATTTGGGGCTCTGGATGGAAAACCGGTGCACACCTTGATTATTGTGGTGTCCCCATCGCTGCGTATTCAACTGCACCTTTTATCGCTGTTGCACCTGGTGCTGCGCGATCCAGCTCTCAGACAGATGCTGGCCGCCCAGCCAGGGCGTGATGAAGTTATTGCCGCGATACAGGCCGCTGAGAGAAATCTTGTTTCCAGGCAATAATTAGAACTTCTACCTTAAATCCCTAACCTGCAGGACTTGCCCCCATGTATTTATATCTAGCTCATTCAGGAGTGCTTTTGGCGTTGTTGGCGGCGGTGGTATCTTTGCCCATACGCAGCATAAGCACCGGAGCGCGGATGGCGTTTGCCTTGTTGGGCTTATCCGGTCTGGCCACAGCTGCGAGCGGATGCATGGGGATGCTCACCGGGTGCAGCCTGAATCTGGTTTTACCCATCGGTCTGCCATGGCTTAACAGCCATCAGCACCTTGACCCTCTGGCGGGCTTCTTTCTCCTTCTTGTCGGGGGAGTCACAGCTATCGTCGCGCTGTTCGGACCAGGCTATGTCATAGGCAGCGTGAGTGATTCCGCGGCGGCGCGTACTCTGGCCTTTTTCACCGGGCTATTTGTGGCCGGGATGTACCTGGTCATCCTGGCGGCCGATGCGTTCTCGTTCATGGTTGCATGGGAGTTAATGTCGGTCGCGAGTTACTTTCTGGTCGCCCACGACCATCACCAGAAAGAAAATGTCGCAGCAGCATTTATCTATCTGCTCATGGCCCAGGCCGGAGGGCTGTTCATCCTGCTGGGATATGGGGTACTGGCTGGTTTCGGCACCGGATTTACCTTCGCTGACATGCAGGCCGCGGCGCTGCCAGTGCATTGGCAACATATCGCCTTCATCCTGGCCTTTATCGGCTTTGGTATGAAAGCGGGGATCGTCCCCTTACATGTGTGGCTGCCCCAAGCTCACCCTGCAGCGCCTTCGCATATCTCTGCGCTGATGTCGGGCGTGATGTTGAAGGTGGCGGTCTATGGATTTATCCGTTTCTGCTACGATCTGGTTGGCACCTTCCATTGGCAGTGGGGGGTTATAATACTGCTGGCCGGGTGTGCATCGGCCTTGCTGGGGATCCTGTATGCCCTGATGCAGCACGACCTGAAACGCCTGCTCGCGTACTCCAGTGTAGAAAATATCGGCATCATCTACATGGGGCTGGGGCTGTCGGTGCTGTTTGCCAGCAACGGTAATCCTGCCCTGGCGGCTTTGGGTCTAGTGGCGGCGCTGTATCACTGTATGAATCACGCTCTGTTCAAAAGCCTGCTGTTTCTTGGAGCGGGCGCGCTCATCAGCCAAAGCGGCCAGCATGATTTAAACCGCATGGGCGGACTGATGCGCCTCATGCCCATAACTGCCATTTGCTTTCTGGTGGGGAGCATCAGCATTTCGGCGTTACCTCCGTTTAACGGCTTTGTGTCGGAATGGCTCACATTTCAGACCGCCCTGCAGGGCACAGTGCTGGATAGTGGGATCACCAAGTCGATCATAGCGGTGGCCGCCGCCTCTCTGGCCCTTACCGGGGCTCTGGCTGCAGCCTGTTTTGTCAAGGTGTTTGGTATTGCCTTTCTGGGACAGGCGCGCAGTAAGGATACGTTACAGGCGCATGAAGTTTCCTTTGGGATGCGCGCAAGTCAGGTTCTTCTGGCGTCCGGGTGCCTACTGCTGGGAATATTCCCCAGCGCTGTAATCAACAGCATGCAGGCTATCCCCACCGAATTGCTGGGGATCGGGCTAAGTCAGGTTGAGGCGGGGGGCTGGCTGTGGCTCACCCCTATTTCAGCGCGTGCCTCCTCATATGGTGCCCCCCTGGTCCTGTTTGGGATAAGCATTGCCTGGGCGGGAGCCTATCTACTGTTGCATCCACGGCGGCGAAAAACTCCGGTGCGTTTCAGCCCCACGTGGGACTGCGGGTTCGGCTCCCTGAGCACCCGTAACCAGTACACGGCAACAAGTTTCTCCCAGCCGATACGGCGGATTTTTCGCCCAATCTGGCCTATAGATGAGAGGGTTGACCCCCCTGAAACTGCTGCTGAAGGGGGACGCTACTCCATTCACATTGGTGACTGGGCCTGGGAAAAGCTCTACCTGCCTCTGGGCAGAATGATTCAGCGCAGCGCGAAACTAGTGACCAAAATTCAAGGGGGAAATATCCGCACCTACTTGGCGTATTCCTTTTTTACTCTCATCGTTATGTTGTGGATTGTGATATGAGCGGCTGGATTCTTGCCTTAGTACAGACAGCACTTCTGGTATTGTTCGCCCCGCTGCTGAGTGGGTGGATCAAATGGGTGAAGTGCAAATTTCAAGCTCGGCGCGGCCCCGTCCCGTGGCAACCCTACCGCGATCTGGCCAAGTTGTTTCGCAAAGAGGTGGTTGTGGCGCAGCAGGCTTCGCCGCTGTTTCGGGCCACGCCGTATCTGGTGTTCAGCGTGACCGTGCTGGCCAGCTCAATTGTCCCCGCCTTTGCGGTGGGTCTGCCCACAGCTGTCATTGCCGATGTCATTGTCATGGTGGGCTTCTTTGCGCTGGCACGCTTTTTCTTGAGTCTGGCGGGGATGGACCTCGGCACCGCCTTTGGCGGGATGGGGGCCTCGCGTGAGGTTACGGTTTCATCTCTGACGGAGCCGGCTATGCTGCTGGCTATTTTCACCCTGGCCATGACCTTTACCAGCACCAATCTGGACGCCATGGTGTACTACACTCTGACCCAACCGTTCCACATCTATCCTTCGTTTATCTTTGCCGGCATGAGTCTGTTGCTGGTGGCTGTAGCCGAATGTGGGCGCATTCCCATCGACAACCCGGCCACCCACCTGGAACTGACCATGATACATGAGGCCATGATTCTGGAATACAGTGGGCGCCACCTTGCGCTGCTGGAGTGGGCCTCGATGTTGAAAATGCTGATATTCGGGATTTTAATCTGCAATCTGTTCCTCCCCTGGGGTACCGCGCTACACATAGAGCCCGTTGCCCTCAGCATCGGAGCATTCACGCTGGTGGGAAAATTGATGGGACTCGGCCTCGCGCTGGCGCTAGCGGAGTCGGTTCTGGCCAAGATGCGCCTATTTCGCACCCCTGAGCTTTTGAGTCTGGCTTTTATACTCTCCCTGCTGGGAATGCTCGGCCACGTCATATTGGAGGTGCACTGATGGATATTGTTGTCTTAACCATGGCGGAACAGGTGATCCTCACCCTGGCGGCCCTTATGTTATTCACCTCTTTCCTGCTCCTGGCGCAAACACGCCTGGTCACCCTTATCCATATATTTGCACTTCAGGGTGCTCTGCTGTTTGCCACCACCTTGGTAATCGCATTTACCTACGGACGCCACCATTTATTGATCTCTGCCGCTCTGACCCTGGGATTGAAGGTGTTTTTTATCCCGTTAAAGCTGCAAAAACTGGTCACTCATCTGGATATAAAACGCGAAGTAGAGGTGGTGGGGAATCCATCCTTGATTATGTTTGGAGCTGCCGCACTGGTACTGTTCAGCTATTATGCCGTACTGCCCATCCGTGAACTCTCGATGTTGGCAACCCGCAACACCATCGCCGTATCACTGGCGATTATTCTACTGGGAATGCTGCTCATTATTTCACGCCGCAAAGCGGTAGTGCAGGTGGTGGGCTTTATGTGCATGGAAAACGGTCTGATGTTCGCTGCAGTGGCGGCAACACAGGGGATGCCCATGGTGGTAGAGATGGGGGTGGCACTGGACGTACTGGTGGCGGCTATTCTGTTCGGTATCTTCTTTTTCCAGATCCGCACGGAATTCGGCACCCTCGATGTCGACAAACTCAATCTCCTGAAAGAGGTTGAATAATGGTTGCGCTTTACTTAACTCTGTTGTTACCGCTAGCGGGTGCGGTGGTCCTTGCCTTTTGCGGACATCTGCGTATCGCCGGCAGGCTGAATCTGCTCGTTTGCATCGCCACCTTCATCACAGCCCTGCAACTGGCGGTTGATGTATTTTTCAACGGTGTCATTCTCACCCCGCTGAACTTCTTTTATGTGGACGCGTTTAACGTCTACCTGGTGCTGCTTAACTCCTTTGTCGGCATGACTACGGCTATCTTTTCCTCCCCGTATATGGCGCACGAACAGAGCATCGGCAAAGTTAAAGCTGGAGGAATGCGCCTGTACCACAGTATGTATCAGGGCTTTTTATTTACCATGCTGCTGGCGCTGCTGACCAACAATCTGGGGATTTTATGGGTCGCGGTGGAGGGGGCAACCCTGGCCACAGTACTGCTGGTAAGCCTGTATCGCACCCCGGAATCCATTGAAGCGGGGTGGAAGTATTTTCTCCTGTGCGGGGTTGGTATTGCGCAGGCCCTGTTTGGCACGACTCTGATCTATTTTGCCGCTGTGCAGATTATGCCGGACAACAATCAGGCGCTGATGTGGAGTGTGTTGTATGAACATGCGGCTGAACTTGAGCCCACCGTTTTGCTCCTCGCATTTGTGTTTCTGATTGTGGGATACGGCACCAAGATCGGTCTGGTACCCCTGCATAACTGGCTTCCAGATGCCCACAGCGAAGGGCCGACCCCGATGTCTGCCATCCTCTCCGGGCTGTTGCTGAATATCGCGCTGTACGCGGTGGTGCGCTTCAAGATGCTCATCGACCCGGCCCTTGATTCCAATATTGCCGGATATATCATGATGGGGTTCGGGCTGCTCTCCTTTCTGGTGGCGGGTCTGCTTCTCCACCGCCAGCGTGATGTGAAGCGCATGTTCAGTTATTCTTCCATCGAACACATGGGTCTTATTACCTTTGCCTTTGGCATTGGAGGTCCACTGGCGACATTCGGGGCCCTGTTGCATATGATTGTCCACTCTCTGACCAAATCGGCCATCTTCATAACCGTTGGCCATGCTGCGCAGGTATGCCAAACCCAGTCCATCGACAAAATTCGTGGTTTAATAAAGACCCAACCGGAAATCGGCTGGGGGCTCCTCATCGGCACTATTGCGATTGCCGGATTGCCCCCATTCGGAGTATTCACCAGCGAATTTCTCCTCTTCAGCGCTACCATTAAAAGTTTTCCATGGTTGGTCATTACCCTGCTGTTCGGCCTGAGCGTAGCTTTTGCCGGTCTGTTCCGCCATGTACAGCCCATGGTGTTCGGCGAATGCCCCCTGGGGCAGGTAAAGGTAAAGGCGAATATGTGGCCGGTGGCGGTGCATCTATGCATTATTCTGTGGCTTGGCATTGCGGTGCCTGATGTTCTGGCCGGCTGGATTGATCAAGCCACCATAATGATTACGGGGAAGGGTGTGCTATGACAAGTTCGCAGCTTGAAAAAGAGCCGCTGGAGGCGCCGGGGGTTGAAGCGTACATAGAGGCATCGATACAGGCATGCAGCTGGCAACTGCGCCGGAGTAACTTAACCGCGCCAGCAGACTATACGGTTCCAAGCGGGGCTGCTGCGCACATAGCAATCGCCGCTGCAGCCTGGGGTGACGCGGCGGTTATAGCAAAACGCTGCGGTCTGCGCTGGGCAGGGGTGTGGGCCGACCATATTCCGGAGCGCATGGTGCTGATGGCGCTGCTGGCAGGGAAAGATGGACATCTGCTCCTTAGCACTACCGTGCCGGACTCGAAGCCCGAGTTGCCCTCGCAGGCAGAAATCTACCCCAATGCAAATCGACCCGAACGCCATCTCCACGATATGTTCGGCATAACATTCAGTGCTCACCCCGATCCGCGCCCGTGGACACGGCATCAGGGATGGAAGCCTGACGCATATCCGCTGCGCAAGAATTTCCCTGTGGCTGGTTTTCCAGTGGAAAACACCCCCGCAGATGACACCTACCCGTTTATCAAAATGGAGGGGGAAGATATCTACGAGGTTCCCGTCGGACCAGTGCATGCTGGTATTATTGAACCGGGGCATTTTCGTTTTCACACCATCGGTGAGAATATGCTGCGCCTGGAGGAACGCCTGGGTTATGTGCATAAGGGGATTGAAAAAATTGCTCAGGGGCGCGATATCCCGGGGTTGATTCGTCTGGCTGCCAGAGTCAGCGGCGACAGCAGCATCGCCCACAGCTGGGCTGCGTGCCAGGCGGTGGAACACGCCCTGCAGGTTGAGGTGCCTCCGCGGGCCCTGGCACTGCGCGCTGTTCTGGCGGAACGGGAACGGATCGCCA
>Ga0265293_10008570_pt1 | contig 15087 bp, 11 predicted proteins | sample Munlanlewell138R_FD_192505 | JGI IMG/M metagenome (GOLD analysis project Ga0265293, IMG submission 192505) | Leachate microbial communities from a municipal landfill in Southern Ontario, Canada - Leachate well 138R | ecosystem: Engineered > Solid waste > Landfill > Unclassified | place: Canada...
TTTTGTGGGCATGTTTGAAAAAATTGTCACCGAAGAAGTGACAGACGTATTAGTTGCATTTGACACCAAAGAACCGACCAAAAGACATCTCGCATATGAAGGCTATAAAGCAGGTCGTGTTAAAATGCCTGAAGAACTTGCGCAACAAATTCCACTCATTCATAACTATATCGAATTATCAGGTGTTAAGGCTTACTCTAAGCCGGGCTATGAAGCAGACGATATTATTGGCACCATGGCTAAAAATGCTGCTTCGGAAGGTATTGATGTCAGTGTATATTCAAGCGATAGAGATTTACTGCAATTAGTTGACGATCACATAACAGTTCACCTCTTGAAGAAAGGGATGACAGAAGTTCATTCCTTTACACCCAAAGCCCTTTTAGAAACCTATGGCTTAACCCATGAACAAATGATTGATCTCAAGTCATTGATGGGAGATCCTTCGGATAATATACCAGGAATACCCGGTGTAGGTGAAAAGACAGCGGTTAAACTTTTACAACAGTATCATACACTCGAAGAAGTGCTCAGTCATAAAGATGAGATTAAAGGTAAACTTGGAGAAAACATTCGTGAAAACGAGCATCTTGCTATAATGAGCAAGGAACTAGTAACTATCGATACAGCTGGTGAATTTGATTTAACAATTCATGATTTGTCAAAACAACCAACGAAATCCCAGGAGCTTATGTCATTTTTCCAATCGCTTGATCTCCATGTCTTTGTTAAAAAAATGGAATCGCCAGATGAAAAAAAAGCAGAATGGAATTATGAAGTCATCAAAGATGAGAAGAAACTCAAATCTATTCTAAAAGACAATATGGCTCTTCATTTTGAGTTTTCAGATTATAACTATCATAAAGCAACCCTTTGGGGTATAGGTATTGCAAATGAAAAAGATTATTACTACCTAACGCCTTCATTTGCGCTAAATTCAACTGTCTTCAAATCTTATCTACAAGATGATAAGATGACCAAATGGGTCTATGATTTTAAAGCCATCAAAGTTTACTTATTATGGCTTGGTTTAGACATATGTGGCGTCACATTTGATCTACTATTATCAGCCTATCTCATCAATTCCCATTTGGGGAAAGAGGAATTTAAGCGCATTGTATCAGCCTTCAACTATGAAGATATTCTCTATGATGATGTCGTTTATGGTAGAGGTGCGAAGAAAGGACTTCCAGAGAGCGAAGTCTACGAACGACACATCGTTTCAAAGGCTAAAGCGATATTTGAACTCTATCCAACACAGATCAAGACGCTTAAAGATCAAGAACAACTCACTTTACTCACCGATCTTGAGATTCCATTATCAGAGGTTTTAGCTGAAATGGAATATAAAGGATTACTCGTTGATCAAGAAGAACTAAAGAAGCAAGCCAAAGATTTATCAAAACGTATTCAAATGATTGAAGAGGAAATCATCGATCTTGCTGGTGAATCATTTAATATAGGATCTCCCAAACAACTCGGTGAAATCTTATTTGATCGACTCAATCTTCCCAATGGAAAGAAAACAAAAACAGGTTATTCGACATCCGCAGAAGTGCTAAATGAATTAAAGGATCATCATCCCATTGTTGAGAAAATATTAGATTATCGTCAGTTGACCAAACTGTACTCAACCTATATCGAAGGTATCAAAGCCAACCTGTTTGAAGATGGCAAAGTCCATACCATCTACATGCAAGCACTTACAACAACAGGTAGATTATCTTCACTTGATCCCAATCTTCAAAACATACCGATCCGTAGTGAAGAAGGAAGACAGATCAGAAAACTGTTTGTTCCTGAAAAAAACCATGTTTTCTTAGGTGCAGACTATTCCCAGATTGAACTGCGTGTGTTAGCCTCAATGGCTACCGTTCAATCTTTAATCGATGCGTTCAACCATGACTTAGATATTCATACAAAAACTGCACAAGACGTCTTCCATGTTGAAGAGGTAACATCTGATCAAAGACGTGCAGCTAAAGCGGTAAACTTTGGTATTATCTACGGTATTGGTGCTTGGAGTCTATCTGAAGATATCAAAGTGACTCCGAAAGAAGCTCAAGCGTTTATCGATCGCTATTTATCAATCTATCCAGAGATTAAGACCTATATGGAAGATATCGTTCAATTTGCAAAAGAACACGAATATGTTGAAACGATGATGAAGCGAAGACGCTACATTCCCGAACTCAAATCACCGGTCTACGCACAGCGCTCCTTCGGTGAACGCACTGCACTGAACGCTCCGATTCAGGGAAGTGCCGCTGATATTCTAAAAAAGGCAATGGTTGATCTCTATGCTTACCTAAAGAAAAACAACAAGAAATCACACATACTCCTACAGGTGCACGACGAACTGATTTTAGAAGTTCCAGAAGATGAAATTGAAGAAATGAAAGAAATCGTACCCAAGATGATGGAACAAGCCATCAAACTTAAAGTTGACCTAAAAACATCTTGTGATGTGGGTTCAACTTGGTATGATTTGAAATAGATAAATATGCCAGAACTTCCAGAAGTTGAAACGATACGTCAATCGTTAAGCAAGCTCATTGTAGGAAAGAAGATCCAAAGGATAGAACTTAGATATCCTAAAATCGTCAAAACGGATAAAGAATATTTTATTCAAAACCTGATCAACCAAAAAATTGTTTCTATCGAACGTAAGGGAAAACATCTCTTCATCGTCTTTGACAAAGATGTTTTACTCATACATCTTCGCATGGAAGGTAGATTTTATCTTAAAGAAAAGAGAAGTATACCATCCAAGCATGAACATGTTATCTTTTATCTAACAAATGATCAAATTTTAACCTATCACGATGTTAGAAAATTTGGTACGATGCATGTTTATCCAAAGGATTCATATCAACAAATAGAGCCTTATCAATCGATAGCTGATGAACCCTGGCAACAAGATCCAAGCGTATTTTTTGAAAAGATTCACACGAAAAACACGGAGATCAAAGGTCTATTATTGGATCAACGCATCATCAGTGGTTTAGGAAACATCTATGTTGATGAAACACTCTTTCATGCACGAATACACCCAAGGAGAAAAGGTATTGATATCACGAAAGATGAAGCAAAGCGATTGATTGAATCTGCTTGCTATATCCTTGAAAAAGCTATTCAGCTTGGTGGAACAACAATTAGGACGTTTGAAGCGATGGAAGGTATCCATGGCAGATTTCAAAACGAACTCTGTGTCCACACAAAAAAGGGTCAACCCTGTTTAATTTGTGGTCATGAAATCCAAAAGATCAAAGTAAAGGGACGTGGAACCTATGTCTGTCCAAACTGTCAAACATAAACCCTATCTGATTGGATTAACCGGTGGCATCGCCAGTGGTAAATCAACCGCATCAAACACCTTCAAATCACTAGGTATTCCTGTTATCGATAGTGACGAAATCGTCTCTAATCTATGGAAACAGGATATCGATATGGTTAAAGAAATTGAAGAAGCATTTGGTTATTCAATGGATGGCAAGGGTAAAAAACAACTTGCCATAGACATTTTTCAAGATGATCTCAAACGCGCAAAACTGAACCGCATTGTTCATCCAAAAGTTTTCTATCAGATTGAGGAATTGAAAAAACAATATGCAAACGAACCCTACCTTGTGATTGATATGCCCCTTCTTTTGGAAGTTGGATATCAAAAACAAGTGGATATTGTTTGTCTCGTCTATGTCGACCAAGAGACACAACTAAAAAGGTTGATCAACCGTGATCAACTTGCTTATGAAGACGCTTATATGCGCATCAACAGTCAAATGTCATTGGAGGAGAAGAAAAGTCTTTCGGATGTCATCTTCGATAATACAGGATCAATCGAATATCTTAAAACATCCATCAAAGATTTTCTAAAACATTTAGAAGATGAAGAATAGTAGCCAATTTCGAATTCAATCACAAACCGATTTGTCCGCCGCTGATTTTAAAGTATTAGCGCTTCTTTATCAGCCACTTATTGGTTTAGAAGCTCACGCACTTTACACCACTTTCTATCAATTGGTCAATAAGACGGGTCGAATGAGTTATACACATTCAGAGCTCTTCGATTTACTCAACTTAAAACAACTTGATTTTTTAAAGATGAGAAATCGATTAGAAGCGGTCAACCTTTTATTCGTCTACCAAAAAGAAGATCAATACATTTATCAATTGAAAGCACCATTAACAGCTAAAAGCTTCTTAGTTGATACCGTCTTTGGATCATATCTTCAAAGCGAAATTGGTGAGAAAAACGTCTTATTGTTAACCGAACTCTTTAAGATGGAAGCCATCTCTTTAGAAGGTTATGATAACATCACAAAATCGTTTGATGAACTCTATGAGTTCAAGAGTTTAAATCTTTTATCGGTGAGTCACCCACTGCAGGGTAGAACTACCAATGGTGGATCTCACATCAATTACAAGTTTAACTATGATGCATTCGTTGAACACTTACCAGAAAGACTTAAAACGTCACAACTCTTAAACGAAAAATTCAAAGAACAAATCAGCAAGATTGCGTTTGTCTATCAATATGATGTTCAAGATATGGTTGAAATTTATGAAGCAGCTAGTAGATCAAATAAATCGGTAACATTTGCTCAACTCAATCTCAAAGCTAAACTATACTATGATACCAAAAATCAATTGTTAACAGTCAAGAAGAAAGAAACGTCACCGCAGATGATTGATCAAGTTGCACCACAAGTAATCATTCAAAAGTACGCAAAAACAGATCAACAGGGATTGGCACTACAAACAGCAACTCAACTCTTGGAGAGAAATGCAGTTGAACCAGGCATTATCAATGTCATCCTCATGTTGGTGCTAAAGCATAAAGAAGGTATCTTACCGAATATCAACTACATGGAAAAAGTGCTTCATGATTGGTTGAATAAAGGTGTTCAAACGACTGAAGATGCCATTAAATACTCATCATCGCTTGAAACACAGTATGAATCAAGAAAGAAAGTTCAACGGGTTTCTGTCAAAGAACCCGATTGGATGGATGAATACATTCAAGAACTTGCTAAATTGGAGGGATAAAGATGACTCTCGATGAAATGAAGAAGGTTGTCCAAAACGACCCGGAGACTAAAAATTTAAGTATTGCTGATGTGGATGTCTATAAGATTTATGTCTATTTACAAGATCGCGATCAACATACCGTGATCGATGGATATCGTCCAGTCCTAAAGACGGATCCATACATTGAAATCGTGTATGAACCGACACAGGAAAAAGAAATGGAACTCAAAAAGAGTCGTATCCGCAAACATCTCAAATTTTATGATAGTGAAATCTACATTCAAGATGCTTCACTCTCTCGTTTTGATGTCTTCAATGAAGAAAGAGAAAAAGCCTATCGTTTAGCTATCGATTTTGTTGAACACTACAAGCGAGATCACTACATGAAAGGCTTATACATCTACGGCAAATACGCAACGGGTAAAAGCTATTTGTTATCAGCCATTGCTCAAGCACTTGCAGAAAGAAACATTACCGTTCTTTTCGTCTACATGCCGGACCTTGTCAGATCCATTCGTCAAGGCATGAACGAAGGCAATATGGAAGAGCGTATCAATCAGTTGAAACAAGCAGATGTTTTGATGATGGATGATGTCGGTGGAGAAAATATGACACCTTGGTTTAGAGACGAAGTCATGGTTCCTATTGTTCAATACCGATTATCTGCAAAATTACCCGTCTTTATGACATCCAACTATGAATATGTTGGTTTAGTTGATGTGATGACAGTGACTAAAGATGAAACTAACCGTGTCAAGGCTGCTCGTTTGATTCAACGCATCAAAGATTTAATGAGTTATGTCAAATTGACATCAGATCAATATCCAGACAGATAACACTTGCAATTTAGGTTCAAAGTGATATAATAATGGTTAGAACGATGATGGGGACAAGACAACATCAAAACTAGCGACGCAGGAAGGTGAAAGCTGCGAAAGATGATTGTTACTACCTCTGAGTTGACCTCGAAAGAGATGTCCGGTTCGTCCCGTTAAAGATAGGAGAAGTGCTAGCATAGCTAGAACTAAGGTGGTACCACGCGATTTCATGCGCCCTTGGCTAATCCAAGGGTGTTTTTTTATTTCAAAAGGAGTGAAGTAGATGATTAAACTAGCCTTTCCAGATGGAAGTGTAAAAGAGTTTGCTAAAGGAATCAGTGCACTTGAAGTAGCTGAAAGTATTTCGAGTGGACTTGCAAAAAAAGCTTTAGCAGCTATGTTCAATGACAATTACATCGAGCTTTCAAGAAAACTCGAGGAAGATGGGAACATCCATATTTTAACCGATAAGGATCCCCGTATTTTGGATGTCATCAACCACAGTACTGCGCATTTAATGGCACAGGCAATTAAACGCCTTTACCCAGATGCATGTTTTGGTGTGGGTCCAGCGATTGAAGAAGGATTTTATTATGATGTCGACTTTAAGGATGCTAAGGTAACCGATGATGATTTACCGAAGATTGAAGCCTTAATGCTCGAATTAGCTCAAGAAGATTTCGAAATCATTCGAAAAGAAGTATCCTATGAAGAAGCGAAAAAAATCTTCAAAGATGATCCCTATAAACTTGAATTGATCGAAGGATTCAAAAATGAAGCATTAACTGTTTATCGTCAAGGAGAATTCGTTGACTTATGTCGAGGAGGTCACGTTTCATCAACCAAGATACTTAAGCATTTTAAACTGCTCAACCTAGCTGGTGCTTATTGGCGTGGTAATTCAGATAATATCATGTTAGTACGCATCTATGGTACGTCTTTCCTATCCAAAAAGGATTTAGATGCCTATCTTAATCTATTGGAAGAAAGAAAGCAACGTGATCATCGTAAACTCGGTAAGGAACTTGATCTTTTCTTAATTTCTAAAGAAGTCGGTGCAGGTCTTCCCTTTTGGTTACCCAAAGGTGCAACCGTAAGACGGACGATTGAACGTTATATTACCGATAAAGAAATCTCTTTGGGTTATATGCACGTCTATACCCCTATTCTAGCCAACGCAGATCTCTACAAAACCTCAGGACATTGGGATCATTATCAAGATTCCATGTTTCCACCGATGGATATGGGTGATGGTGAAATGCTCGTTATCAGACCCATGAACTGCCCACACCATATGTTGATTTATAAGAATGATGTTCATAGTTATCGTGAACTTCCTTTACGCATCGCTGAGCTTGGCATGATGCATCGCTATGAAAAGAGTGGAGCCCTATCAGGTCTTCAACGCGTGCGTGAAATGACGCTTAATGATGCGCATATCTTCGTCAGACCTGATCAAATCAAAGAAGAATTCAAGCGTACGGTTGAACTGATGTTTGCAGTCTATAAGGATTTTAATATTACGGATTATTCCTTCCGCTTAAGTTATCGCGATCCTAATGATTCTCATAAATATTTCCCAGATGATCAGATGTGGAATGAAGCAGAAAAAATGTTAAAGGAAGCAATGGACGATATTGGAGCACCTTATTATGAAGCGATTGGTGAAGCTGCATTTTATGGTCCCAAATTAGATGTTCAAGTCAAGACTGCTTTAGGTAATGCAGAAACGTTATCAACGATTCAAATCGATTTTCTATTGCCACAGCGTTTTGATTTAACCTATGTTGGTGAAGATGGGAAAAACATTTATCGACCTGTTGTCATTCACAGAGGTATCGTATCAACCATGGAACGCTTTGTCGCCTATCTCATTGAAGAATACAAAGGTGCTTTCCCATTTTGGTTAGCCCCAGTACAAGTTAAAGTGCTCCCCGTCAATGTATTGCACCACAAAGATTATGTCATGGATGTTCACGAGCAACTTAAACAACTGGGTTTTAGAGTCGAAAGCGATTTAAGAGAAGAAAAACTGGGTTATAAGATCCGTGAAGTTCAGACGATGAAAATCCCTTATTCACTGGTTTTAGGTGATCGTGAACAAGATGAAAAGCTTGTCACTTATCGCAGATATGGTGAAACGAATCAAATCACGGTACCACTTGAGCAGTTTATTCAGATGATACAACAAGAAAATAAAAAATAATTAATAATAATAATATTGCATTTAAAATAATTGTGATATAATAAAGGTGATCATATCGAAGGGGGAGTATGCATGTCATTGAATCTTGTTTTTGGAGGTATCGGTATAATCATCTTTATTGTTATCGCATATTTTGTTATCTTTAGTCATAAGGATGACGAAAGATAGTTATTTTAAAGGAGAGAAGATAATGCTAGAAGTTAAAAATGCACGCATGCTCTATGGTGATCTCGTAGCAGTCGATCGACTGTCTTTTACCATTAAACCAGGAGATATCTTTGGTTTGCTTGGAACCAATGGAGCAGGTAAAACAACGACGTTTCGCATGATAATGGGTCTTTTAGAACCGACAGAAGGAGAAGTGCTCTATCAAGGTCAACACGTGGGTTATCATAACGTCAATGAAATTGGCTATATGATTGAAGAAAGATCCTTATTGACCAAAATCACGGTCAAGGAACTCATGCTTTACTTTGGTCAATTAAAGGACATGGATCCTAAAGTTATTTTAGAGAGACTCGATTATTGGCTTGATCGTTTTCGCATCACGGAATACAAAAACAAGAAGATTAAAGAACTCTCAAAAGGTAATCAGCAAAAGATTCAATTTATCTCAGCGATTATCAATAACCCCAAACTACTCGTACTAGATGAACCTTTCTCAGGTCTAGATCCCATCAATACCGAATTGTTTGTTGAAGTCATCCGTGACTTTCAAAAACAAGGTGCAATGGTTGTTTTTTCATCACATCAACTCGATCACGTGGAATCATTTTGTGAAGAACTAATCGTTTTAGAAAAAGGTAAGGTCATCATCGAAGGTCGAATTGATCAGGTTAAAAAAGATTTTAAAAAACAAAACATCAAGATCAAAGGTGATGTGGATCCAGATCAATTGCGTGCCATCAAAGGCGTCTATCAGGTCGTTGAAAACGCAAATGAGACGATTGTAAAAATCGAAACAGATGAGGTTGCTAACGATGTTTTTAACTATGTTAAAACATGTCAAAACATTACCAAATATGATGTTGAACAAGCATCCCTATCTGAAATCTTTATAGCAAAGGTAGGTCAGTCACATGAAGAAGTTTAAATTTCTCGTTAAATATGGTCTACTCAAACGCATTGGTAGAAAATCATTTATTATCGCTAACTTAGTGATTGCTATCTTATCGATTATCATTATCAACCTTCCAGCTATTATTTCATTTTTTGGCGGTGGTGATGATGAGATCACTGAAATGAATATTCAAATTGTCGATGAAATTGATCTAGCAACGCTTCAAAGCGATCTATCAGATAAGTTCAATTTAGGATTAGATGACCCCTTTTATCTCTTTGAAACCTATAGTGGATCATCCTTTAATCCTACAGCATTTTGGGAGGATGAGAATCTTGATGTTGTCTTCAAATTTGAAGGCAGTGTTGAAGATCCTGTTGTCACACTCTACAGTAAATATCCTGATATGAATTCAGTATTCATCAATCAGATTGAACTCCAACTGATCAGTTATCAGCTCGGTGAAGCTTATGAAAGACCACAGTTTGGTACCGTTTTAGCACCTGATTATGAAGATCCAAATGAAGGCATGATGATTGGATCAATCGCAAGCCTACTGATCTTACCACTCTTTATTTTAGTGACGATGGCGACTCAGTTTGTCGGTGTTGATATCATTGAAGAAAAATCAACGAAAGCCATTGAAACAATTATTGCGAGTGTACCATCCAATACACACTTCTTATCTAAAATTGTTGCAGCCATACTTTTCGTTATTATTCAAGGAGGTCTCATTCTCCTCTATGGTTTAATCGCAACACTTGTTGCTAAAGTATTCTCGAGTTCTCCTGCCATCAATTTACCACAGGGTGAAGGATCACTTCTTGATTATTTAGCAACTATCTTGCCAAATTGGCCTATCTTACTGTTGATGACTGTTTTATTCATCGTTATTGGAACACTCTTTTATTTGGTCGTTGCAGCACTCTTTGCATCCATGGCAGTGACACAAGAAGATTATCAGCAATTTCAATCACCACTGATGCTCATGCTTTTAGGAGGATTCTATATTGGTATCTTTGCACCGATGGCAAATGGTGAAGGTTTTATGCGTATCATGGCTTTTGTACCTATCTTTGCACCGATGGTTGCTCCAGTTGCGATAGCAGGTGGTTCAATGACAATTCTACAAGGTGTTATTGCACTTCTCGTCCTCGTCCTTTTCTTCCTGTTATTGCTCTACTTTGCATCACCTGTCTATAAGGTAGCCATATTGAATTATGACCAAACGAAATTTTTCAAACGTATTGGTGATAATTTCAAGAAAGCATTTAAGAAGAGCAAAAAATAAAAAAGGGTTCATAGAACCCCTTAAAGTAGGCACTTATGTCTACTTTTTTTTATGAAGCGATAAATCCATGCTCCTTAAGATACGTTTCAATTTTATCAAGATAAGCTTGATGTTCATCCAAGATGCGAATGTTAAAGGATGCTCCTTTGGCTAACCCAAGGCTCATAACCGCCATGATGGATTTTGCATCTGCCACAAAATCTTTATGTACAATCCACACATCAATGGGTAGTTCATTGATGAACATAACGAATTGGGTTGCAGGTCTAGCATGTAGTCCTGTCTCAGAAATCAAAGTAAACGATTTTTCCATTACGACACTCCTTCATTCTTAATCCATTTTTTTAATTCTTTTTGTACCTGTTCTTCACTTTCATATTTTAACACAGATTGTGCAGCTTGTTCTAAATAATGATAGGATTGAAAACTGAGATGCTTTCTCATTCTTAGAATTTCACTCGGTGTCATCGATAGATGATCGATACCTAAACCGAGTAGAAGTGATCCCTGAGTGAGGTGTCCTGCCATCTCACCACAGACAGACACTTCTATGTTTGCTCTTTTCGCTGCATCGACGACGATTTTAATCATTTTGAGAATCGAAGGATGAAGCGGTTGGTAAAATTGATTCAAAGCTTCATTGGTACGATCAGCTGCAAATACATATTGGATAAGATCATTTGTACCAATTGAAAAGAAATCGACTTCTTTAGCAAGTGCATCAGCTATCATGACGGCTGATGGAACCTCAATCATAATACCCAGTTTATAATTGGATACAAAAATATCATTGTTCATTAAGTCCTCTTTTACCTCACTGATCATTTTTTTGATCAATAAGATTTCCTCTTTGGTCGATATCATTGGAACCATAATCGATAATTGACCGTATACGCTTGCCCGAAGAAGCGCACGAATTTGTGTCTTGAAGACCTCGGGATGTGCGAGTGATAACCTAACTGCACGTTTACCTAAAAACGGATTTAATTCATGATCAAAACTCAAATAGGATAAAAATTTATCACCACCAATATCGAGTGTTCGAATGGTGACAGGTTTCGGATTCATGCGTTCAAGAACAAGTCTATAGGCTTGAAACTGTTCTTCCTCAGAAGGCAGTTGATGAGAATCCATATAGAGCAATTCTGTTCGAAAGAGCCCAATACCTTCAGCATCATGTTTGATCGCAAGATCGATATCTTTAGGTGAACCGATATTGGCGTAAAGATGTGTTTGAACATGATCACTTGTTTCACTGGGCTTACCAATAAAGATATCTAAGGAAGCTAAATGATTTAAATAAGTTTCTCTTTTCTCAAGATAACTTAATCGTGTCTTGTCGTCAAAGTGATAAAACAAACGTCCACTAAAGCCATCAACAATGACGTCATCTCCGTTTTTTAACTTATTAAAAATATCTTTTACTCCAGCGATTGCTGGTATACCTAAAAGACGCGCAATGATGGCACTGTGTGATGTCATACCCCCTTGTTCCATAACAATACCCTTAATATAGGTCGTATTGACATGTGTCATTTCTGAGGGTGTTAAATCTTCACAAACCAATATGACATCTTCATCGATAACGGATAAATCTTGTCCCTTAATATCTAATGCAAACGATAGGATGTGATAGGTGACATCTTTTAAATCAATGGCACGCTCTCTTAAGTATTGATTGTCTAAGTCCTTAAAAAGCGATAAAAAACGATCAACCACTTTATTGAGTGCATAGGTTAGGTTACATTTTTCACTACGAATCAACGCTTCAACAGAGGATATAATCTCTGGATCTTCAGCAATCATTAAGTGTGCATCAAAGATCTTTGACGTCTCTTCTGTAAATCGTTCTAACGATTTTTCTTTCAGTTTCAAGATATTTTCTTTTGTTTGTGCGATAGCCTGATGATAATGTTTGATCTCAAGTTCTGGATCACTGATGAGTTTTGTCTGTGTATCGATCTTGACTTTTTCAAACTTGAATACCTTTGCAATCGCGTAACCTTTACTGACGGGAATACCTTTGATCATCGCTTCATCCTCTTATCCACTCGTGCATCACTTGTGATGCATCCTAGTTCAATTATAGCCTAAGATGGGTTAAAATGCATGAAAAACCACAATTTCTCGTTTTCGTTGTTGATATGAACAACATTTGTTATAATGAGTTCGAGGTGAAACTATGACATCATATGATGAATTACGCAAACGACTTGATGAAATGATTGATCCAGGATTTAATCAACCTTTCAAAGAGGTCGGAGGTATTAAAAAACTTGTTGTGGGACCAACAGGTGTTGTTGAACTTGAACTAAACATCAAGGACAAGACTAAACACGAACAAGCCCTTAAAATCCAAGTCATAAAAATGGTCAAAATAGAGTTAGGTTTTCCAGGTATAAAAATTGATTTTTTTGAATCAGAGTTTGTACCTGAAGGAGAAAAACCTATTAAGTATTTAGCCATCGCATCCGGTAAAGGTGGTGTGGGTAAATCATCGGTGACAGCTAATCTAGCGGCTGCCATGATTCGTTTAGGTAAGAAGGTTGGGATTATCGATGCCGATGTGTATGGTCCTTCGATACCTAATATTTTAAGTATTGATATTAAACCACTGAGTTCAACAGAAGACGAGAAGATGATTCCACTCGTTAAAGAGGGTATAGAAGTCATATCCACTGAGTTTTTCATGCCACCGGAAAAACCATTGATGTGGCGTGGACCAATGCTTGGTAAGATGCTTGTTCATTTCTTTAGTGGTGTGAAATGGCAAGATGATATCGATTTAATTTTAATCGATCTTCCACCTGGAACAGGTGATGTAGCTCTCGATGTTAAAACCTATGTTCCAAAGAGTAAAATATTGGTAGTAACAACCCCACATACCAATGCATCACATATTGCTGTCAAGGCAGGTATTGGTGCACAAAACATTGGTCATGAAGTGATCGGTGTTGTTGAGAATATGAGCTATTATTTAAATCCCTGTTCGAATAAAAGAGAATATATCTTTGGACAGGGCGGAGGAGATATGGTTGCTAAGAAACTAGGCGTTCCTGTCTTAGGACAAATCCCTATTGGACAACCTGAAAAATCTGGATATCTTTTCTCAAAAACAGATACTGCAGGAAAGATATATAATGAGATTGCTCAAAAAATTATTACCGAGATGGAGTTATAAAAAAACGAGTTTTCACTCGTTTTTTTTATACAATATCTTTAAATTTAACAATGGGATGTCTTGCAGCTTTCGCCTCATCAAGTCGTCTTACAATTGTATTGTGTGGAGCAGTTTTAAGCAGTTCAGGTGTTTCTTTAGCTTCCTTAACGATTTGACGCATGACGTGAATGAATTCATCCAATGTTTCTTTGGATTCAACTTCTGTAGGTTCAATCATCATGGATTGACTAAAGATTAAAGGGAAGTAAATCGTTGGTGCATGAAAACCATAGTCAAGAAGTCGTTTAGCAATATCTAATGTTTTAACACCACTTGATTGATCTTTTAAGCCATCGAACACAAATTCATGTAAACAATGTCCATCAATGGGTAGTTCAAAGACATCTTTGAGTGAATCCTTGATATAGTTTGCGTTGAGTACAGCCATGGGACCAATATCTGATAAATGTTCATGCCCAAAGCTCATGATATAGACATAGGCACGAATATAGACAGATGCATTACCAAAGAAGAGTCCAAGGGCACCAATGGAATTCTTTGCTTCACTAAAGACGTAGCGTTGACCTTCCTTTAAAACGATGGGATTGGGTAGGAAATCAACAAGCTTTTCACACACACCAACAGGACCTGAACCAGGTCCACCACCACCGTGTGGTGTTGAGAAGGTTTTGTGTAAATTGATATGAGTGATATCAAAACCCATGTCACCAGGTTTCGCTTTACCAAGAAGTGCGTTTAAGTTAGCTCCATCATAATAGAGCAGTCCACCTGCTTGATGAACAAGAGTTGATATTTCAGTAATGTCTTTTTCAAAGACACCTGCTGTATTGGGATTGGTGAGCATCAAACCTGCTGTTTCATCACTCAAAGCTGATCGAAGTGCTTCAAGATTAATGGTTCCATCAGGATTTGATTTAATTTCAATGGTCTCAAAACCACAGACAGAGGCTGACGCAGGATTTGTACCATGTGCAGAATCTGGAATAATGATCTTGTTACGCTTGAAATCTTTATTCTTCTCATGATATGCCTTGATAATCATGAGACCAGCAAGTTCGCCATGGGCACCTGCAAAGGGATTAAGAGAATAAGCTTTTAATCCGGAAATTTCAGATAACATCAGTTGTAGTTCATAATAAATTTTTAAAAGACCTTGAAGGGTTTCTTGCGGTTGCAGAGGATGAATATTGGCAAATCCTGAAAGCGATGCGAGTTCATCATTGATTTTTGGATTGTACTTCATGGTACAAGAACCTAGAGGATAAAATCCATTTTCTACACCAAAGTTTTTCTGACTGACATTGGTGTAATGTCTGACGACATCAAGTTCGGATACTTCTGGAAGATTTGCTTTGGTTTCTCTTTGCAAATGTTTAGGTAAGGATACTTCGGGAATATCTTTGGACTGTAAATTATAGCCTATACGTCCTGATTTTGACATTTCGAATATCAGTTTATTGTAATATTTCATTTGCAGCTCACCACCAATTCAACCAATTG
>Ga0265293_10008571_pt1 | contig 15087 bp, 13 predicted proteins | sample Munlanlewell138R_FD_192505 | JGI IMG/M metagenome (GOLD analysis project Ga0265293, IMG submission 192505) | Leachate microbial communities from a municipal landfill in Southern Ontario, Canada - Leachate well 138R | ecosystem: Engineered > Solid waste > Landfill > Unclassified | place: Canada...
TGTCTTTTGATTATCCAATGAATACTGTTTACATATTGGATCATTTGATGATGTCCTTTTCTGTTCTATGAGATTCTCCATAGAATCAATTAGTATCATAATATCTAGTCGAAAAACGAAAGTATATAATTTCTTCTAAAGTTTAGATATACTAAACATACAATTTTAACATATAAAAAGCCCCTGTGTTTTTGCAGGGACTCTATGAATGTCATCATTCATCTAAAAGAAAAGTGGATAACCCCTTATTCGATAAATGATAATATATCTTTTGTTAGTTGATCTGGAACATCCACAAGTGGTGAATGCCCACAGTTTTCATAAACAACTAATTTCGATTGCTTCTCTAACACCTTATAATTTTCAAGTACCATATACTCTGGAACGATGATATCCTTCTTCCCCCATGTGTGAAGTATTGGACATTTCACATTATGGATATTGTTTGTTCCAGCATTGTAAAAGTTGTGTTGACTTGACATATTTAAATTGGCCAAAGCCCAGTCTGCATCGATTAAATTTCGCTGTTTGAGTGCTTCATTAATCCACATTTGATTTTGCTCGTTGGTTGGTTTATTCACCGTATAAATTGTCTGATCATAAACAAAACTCATGACTGCAAAATTCTTATTTTTCTGAGCTTCCAATAGGGGTATAACTTGCACTGGATCTGTAGCTAATTCTTCAGGTGATTGATAGACTTGTCCAACCAACATTTGGTTGTTTTTATCTTTCTTAAAGACGGGATATCCACGATGTGTTGTTGAGTTGATTAATACCATCTTTTCAATCATTTCTGGATAGGCTGCAGCGAGTTCTAATGCAACACCACCACCGAGTGACCATCCAACCACACTACTCTTTTTTATCTGCTTAGCATCCATGAATAATTTCATGTCTTCAGCAAAATCTTTGAGCGAATTGATTCGGCGGTAATAGCTCGAATCTCCATAACCTCTTAAGTCAGGAGCGATGACATGTAGATCACTAGGCAATCTTTCTAATAAAGGTGTATAAAAGAGCGATGATGAGAAGTTGCCATGAATGAGTAACAGTGTCTTATCACCTGCACCTTGTTCTAGGTAATGGATCACTTCACCATTCTTTAGAACGAGTTGTCTTTTTTCCATGTTTAAATAACCTCCTTCTAACGTCATACTTCGTTATTAAACAATCATTGTTGACATTTAGAGAACGTTTTAATCATAACACATAAAACAGATCATCTTCATCATATATGATATCTAAAAATGTATAAACGTCTAATTGCTTTTTGTCAGTATAGAGCAAAGAGTGGAAACAAGTCTCCTTGAACCACTCTTATACTCAGTTTAATTATTTTGCGTTAACTTGTGCAATTGATTCGATATCTCTAATCTTACTGAAATTCCATCCTGATGTAGTTAATTGGAACTTAGTGAGTGCGAGTGTGTTTAAACCAACACGTTGTCCATTAGCCCAATTGATTGTACCTGCAAGTGGAAGTTCGATTGGTTCAGATTCTGCAAGTTCAATAAATGATTCCCATGTGAGTTCATCAAAATCTTCAACACGTTCAAGGATTGAAACGAATGTCTTAGCAGCAACATAACCAGCCATTGCATAAGCATTTGCCCAAAGTGATTTAGCGGTTGTAGTTCCATCTACACGGTCAGATGAATTGAGATCATGAACGAAACCTTCCCAGTATTCAGCAGTAAAGCCAGCAAGAAATGTTAATGGATAATCAAAACCAACAAGTGTACCATCACCACCGATTTGTTCAGCGGTTGGAGCTGGTGCAGTTGCATCAGAGATGTCAACCCATGCGTTTGCATAAACTTGATAAGGAAGTGCTGCACCTTCAACTTGTGCTGGAGTAAATACAGCTGCGCTATTGACATAAGATGATAATACAGGAACTGTTGAGTTGTTTGCTCTGAGTGCGATTGCAGCTGCAGTTGCAGGTGCTTGGTTAGATGACAATAGAATAACTGCAGGATTTTCTGCTAATGCAACAGGAATAACAGCATTTGCTGTAGCTGCACTAAATGGAATATAAGTTACACGGCTTGTTGCACTTTGTGCTGTGACTTCATCTTGGATACCTAAACGGATGGATTGACCAGCGTCATCATCTGAATAGAGAACAACGATCTTGTCTGTTGCACCTAATTTAGCATCACCATTTGGACCAAAGAGTGATTCATGAAGTGCTCTAGCAACCATCATACGTCCTTCTGTACGATAGATAGGTTGAACAGAGAGGATGTTGTTACCGGGTTCTTCTTCAAAATAAAGTGAGTTAACGCCTGTAACACCGTAAACCATGGGAACACCATTTTCTAATAGATAGTCCATTGTTGCATTAACTGTGTTTGTTCCAAAGTGACCAACAAGTGCAAAGACCTTATCTTCTTCAACGAGTTTCTTTGTCAATGTCAATCCTTTTTCACCATTAAATTCATCATCATAGTGAATGAACTTAATGTCACGACCTTCATGCGTTGCATTGTATTCATCGAATACGACTTGCATTGCTAAATTAAAGGGTACACCAACACCTGCAAATGCACCAGTGGTAGCTGCAGTGTTACCAACATAGATATATTCATCATCGATACCTTGTGTTGGGTTACCTGTTTCTGTACATCCAAGCAATGTTAAACTTAGAAGTAATGTAAACGCAATAACTAAAAACTTTTTCATATTATTCTCCTTTTTATTTTTAAGTGCGCTTTATGCACCGTTTACCAAAGTTTAGTCAACCCTTATTTTTGACTCTCACCTAAATAGGCACTGATCAAATCTTGATTGTTCAAGAGATCTTCAGCTTTACCTTCAGATTTCACCTTACCGATCTCAAGGACATAAGCATAATCAGCAATCTTTAAGGTCTGTTTCGCATTTTGTTCAACGATCAAAATCGTTCGTCCATCTTCTTTAATCTTGCTGATGATCTTGAAGATATCACGGATAACCAGTGGAGCAAGTCCCAAAGAGGGTTCATCCAATAACAACAATTCAGGTGCTCCCATCAGCGCTCGACCAATGGCTAACATTTGCTGTTCACCACCTGAGAGCGTTGAAGCCTGTTGTCTACGACGTTCCGATAGAATAGGGAAGTAACTATAGGTCTCTGCGAGAAGTTCATTGATACGCTCTTTTCGTGAGATTTTTCTTCCATCTCTTTCGATACCTTTGATCGTGTAAGCACCAACCAATAGATTTTCTTCTACCGTTAGCCCTGTTAAAATCAATCGTCCTTCAGGTGACTGCAAAATACCTTTTTGTACAATCTTATAGGGAGGAAGATTTTCGATACGTTCACCCTTGTAGATGATTTCACCTGATTTGACTTTCGTCATACCAGAGATGGAACGAATCGTCGATGTTTTACCCGCACCGTTTGCTCCAAGTATCGCAACGATTGAACCTTCAGGAACAACCATGTTGATGCCTTTAACAGCTTTAACGATGCCATAATCTATTTCAAGATTGTTGATTTCCAGAATAGGTTTATTCATCGCTATCATCTCCTAAGTAAGCTTTACGTACGTCTGGGTTTTGTTGAATCTCATAGGGTGTACCGATACCGATCATTTTGCCAAACGAAATAGCACAGACGGTATCACAGATACTCATCACCAAACCCATATCGTGTTCAACAAGGAAAATGGTTATGCCATATTCATGGTTGATCTTTTGAATGATACGTGCGAGTTCTTGAGTTTCAGCATCATTTAGTCCAGCTGCAGGTTCATCAAGAATAATGAGTGAAGGATCTGTCATCAGGGTACGAGCAAGTTCAACTTTTTTCAAAATACCATAGGGTAATCCATAAGGTGATCGATATGCATATTCTTCAATACCCAGATTTTTTAGAATACTCATACCTTTGGTACGAAGTACTTTTTCTTCACGCATCATCCGTCTGGAATGAATCATGTGTTCAAAGTAGTTGGTAACAAGCAGTGAATGTGCAGCAACCAATAGATTATCAAGGACGGTTAATTCCCAAATGAGTTCAACATTTTGGAAAGATCGTGCGATACCTTCGTGGATCATGTCATGTGTTTTTCTCTGGTAGAGATTGACGACATTACCTTCTTTATTGCGAAAGACCATGCTACCCGCAGTCGCTTTATAAAACTGCGTTAAACAGTTGAATACGGTTGTTTTACCAGCACCATTGGGACCGATCAAACCAAAGATTTCACCTTTTTTAACTTGGAAGCTTAAATCATTGACAGCTTTGACACCACCAAAGAACATTTTGAGTTTTGAAACAGATAGATGAATCGATGGTTGTTCAATCACTTGTTTGGTTGTTTCAATCAAGTCGATTTGATCTTTTAGCTTCTGATGTTTTTTATGATGTCTTTTCTGTGAATCAGAATGGTCTTCAAGTTCTTTCAGTGCAGCCCTGAGATTGAAGATAAGTCGTTCATCTCGTTTAACCTCTTCATTATGGAAGTCTTCGATGTATGTGGAGAGTTTCTCATTTGCTTCAGTTAATTTCAGAATGCGTATTTTGTTTTTATCAATCGATTTTATCCAACGGATATGTTTTTGATGATAGATCGTTTGAGCACGTTCTTGACGATGAACAAGTACGTTCTTTCTTTCTTCAATATGTTTGGTGTATAATGCTTTTTCGTTGCTATCGAGTAAGACATTAGGATATTTAGCATCCAGGGATGCCAAATACTCATGACGCTTTTGTGCTTGCTTTTGATCATAGGTGTTTAGCAATTCTTGAGGTATCATACCATGTGATGTTCGAGATAGTTTGGTTTGATATGCTCTTCTTTGCCAATAAGCTTTCTTATCATAGCTAGCGATTGCTTTCTCTTTTTTCTCGAGATCCTTGGTGTAACCACCTAATCTTTTCGTAGCAACCTCTACCTCTTCTTGATAATAGGCTTCAAGTTGTTTAAAGCGTGTGTCTAAATACGTTTCATCCTGACGTATATATTCAACTTCTAGACCGCTTAGGTAGTTGATGAGCAACGTTAACCTGCGGTGCTTATTCACGCGATAGGCGTGTCTGATCATATCGATCATGGAGATTATTTTATTCTGTGCCATACTTACGTTCTCTCCATTTTGCTTTCATCTTCTTGATGAACTTTTTAATATCTCCAAACAGTTGGATGAGACCGCCTGGATAAAACATAACGACTAAGATGATGAGAATTCCATTGATGATCACGGAGTAATTTCCGAGTTGAAAACGCTGAAAGATCGCAAGGTCGAGTCCAAAGATAACAAATGTTCCCATCAAGATACCCCAAATGGATTTGGTACCTCCGATGATTACGGCTGCTAAGATGTTTAATGCAAATGTTAAACCGATTTGATTGACACTTGCATTTCGCACATACATAATCGATAAGACACCAGCGAGTGTTCCATAGACACCTGAGATGACAAATGCCAATAGGCGATATTTGAGTAGATTGATACCCATGGTCTGTGCAGCGGTCTCACTGTTTTTAATGGAGAGGAGTGCTCGCCCGGTTGCTGATGTGATCAAGTTGTGAACAACGATCATACCAAGCACAATGAAGACAGCCATGAAGAAGACAGCAGCATTCGCTGAGAGCTCCATACCGAGAAAGACGAGCGGTCGTCTCGGTCCACCCGATAAGAATCCACCGGTTGTTCCTGAAGCGTAATTTGGAATGTTTTTAATGATTTCAATCACGATTTGAGATAAACCCATCGTAACAATTGCTAAATACATACCCGATATTCTTAGTGATACAAACCCGAATGCTATACTGATAATAATCGATAAGACAATCGCAGCTAATATCGCTATCAGTAAGGGCATCGTCATAAAGCGATAAACATAATGCAATGTGAATGCACCAATACCCACAAATGCACCGGTACCAAGGGAAGCTAATCCACCGTACCCGAGCAATAATGCAAAACCTAAGCCTGCGATGTAATAATATGACGTCGTTACGATAGCTCCATAGAGATCGGGTGGTAATACGTCAACGAGCATGCGAACAGTAATTAAAACTAAACCAACGACGATAAAACCGAAATGAGGTTTTTTTAGAAACGGTTGAAGATGTTCTTTCATCCATATTTTCATTGAGCTATACCTTCTTTACAATCTTTTTGCCAAAAAGACCGACCGGTTTAATTAAAACTGCGACGATAATGGCAAGATATAATACTGTATTGCTCCATTGAGCTAAATTGAATGATACGAGTAATTTTGGAAATACTGCTTGTCCTGCAGTTAACAAGAAAGCACCACCTAAAGGACCAAAGAAGGTACTAAAACCTCCTAAGATCGATGCATAGAATGCATTGACTTGAATGTCGATCATCGACATGACAGACATTGTTCCAATCGCAGCTGTATAGGTCATCGCTGATAGTGCACCGAGTGCTCCAGCGATTGCCCAGCTAAGTGCGTTGATTACGTTGGTATTGATACCCATTAAACCAGCTACACGTTCATTGGATGCGACCGAGCGAACGCCAAGTCCCCATTTGGTATACTTGAGCATGATAAAGATGAAGATAATCAATATAAATGAGATTGCTAGCGTGATCAGTTGATGGACGGGTAGTGCAACGCCAGCTAACATCCATGTCTTTTGTGTAAACGCAAAACTCACGCGTGTCGTTGAACCAAAGATTAAAGGAATCAGTCCTGTGATAACGATCACGAGACCCATGGTGATAATCTGTTTGGTTCCCGCATTGGTGTATTTAGCATTTCGAAAGATGAAGACATCGATGAATAGTCCAGCAATAAATGAAATAGCAATACCTGCAAGCATCGGTAAAATGAGTTGCCAAGGACTTGAAATGACGACACTGGGTAGACCTGTTAGGTCATTGACACCTTGTTTATCGATAAAATAACTGGTTGCATAGGCACCAAGGATACCGAGCATCCCCTGAGCAAAGTTCGTCGTAGAACTTGTCTTGAAGATCAGCACGATACCGAAGGTAGCAAGCGATAGAAAACTAAAACTAATAAGTGCGCTTGCGATGATACTTAATAAATCGGTTGTAAATGACATTTTATACCTCTCTTTTAGTATGTGGGATTGATCGAGTACGTCCTCTTTGAATCATATGGTCACATACTAATCAAAGAATTTTTTAAACTGTATAAGTGATATCCTTTGCGTTGATAAAACCTAATACGATAGTTACAAATAGCATAGGTACTTCATACATTGAAGCGTGACCAACACCAGGAAGAATGACGTGATAAGATCCTTTAATCGCTTGATGTAGTTTCTTTTGATCAGCTAAAGGTGTCAAGTAATCCTCATCACCTGAGACGATCAGTGTTGGAGCAGTGATCTTGGATAAATATTCTCTTGCGTCATAGGACTCAGCAGAAAGGGTGAGTCTCTCCATGGCATCAAGAAATTCAGGATTTGAGAAAATGGGAATTAAGTAAGCTTCACGTTTTTTCATCCAATCCAATCGTTTTTCATAGAAACTTGGACTGTAGATGATCGGAATGGTTGCTTGATAATAGTTTTGTCCATTTCTCGTTTTTCCTATATTGATCCATGAATGTCCAATTTCAGCTAACCAAGGTGATGTATAAGATGTTGTGTTAAAAAGGACAAGACGGTCAATGACATGTGGATGAAGATATGCCAGTTTCACAGCAATCTCACCACCATATGAAATACCGACGACATTGACCTTAGCTAAATTGAGTTCGTGCAAGAGGGTCATAATGATTTCAACTTGCAGTTCTTGCATATAGAGACTATTGGTTAATCTATCTGATTGTCCTTGGTCAATAAAATCAAGACGGATAAACATATTTTTATCTGAAAAGGATGAAACAAAGGGTTCCCATGATTTGGTTGACATCATGATGCCATTGAGGATGAGGATAGGTTTGCCCTCACCTTGGACGTCATAATAGATGCTTCGTCCCTTATAATCGAAAGTTGCCATTAAAAGATCCACTCCAATGCTTTCGCTTCTTCAAGAAGCTGTTCTCTAAACTTCGGATGTGCAATTGAGATGAGTAATTTGACTCGTTCTTCAATCGTTGTACCCTTGAGGGATACACAACCGTATTCAGTAACGACATAGTCGACATCATTTCTAGAAAGTGTCACTGCAGCACCAGGTTTAAGGGTTGAAACGATCTTAGAGACTTCTTCACGTTCACCTGTCTGTTTGTTCTTAACCATCGCGGTTGAATAAAGGGTGATAAATGATTTACCATTTTTAGCATTTTGAGCACCGATCGCTGTGTCAGCTTGTCCACCTGTTCCAGAAAACTGAACATGACCGATCGATTCAGAGGCTACCTGACCTGTCAAATCGACTTCGATGGTCGTATTGATTGATATTTGATTATCATTAAGACCTACGATATGAGGGTCATTTGCTTGTAAACCTCTCATGAAATAGACATCAGGATTGTTGTCTAAATAATCGTAGAGTTCTTTGGATCCAAAAGCGAAGGCACAGACATGTTTACCAGGCATGTAGTTTTTCTTCTTACCGGTAACAACACCAGCTTTGATTAAGTCCATCATACCGTTTGTAAACATCTCTGTATGAATGCCCAAATCTTTTTTATCCATTAAGGAAGCTGCTACTGCATTGGGTATACCACCAATACCTAATTGGATGGTTGCTCCATCGGGTATATGTTTAGCGATTTCTTGTCCGATTTTCATGTCCTTTTCATTGGGTTCTGCGTTGACGATGGATGGTACGGGATAATTGGCTTCAATCAAGTAATCAATTTCATCTAGATGGACTTGATTATCACCAAATGTTCTTGGAAAATTCGGATTGATCTCTACGATAACAATATCGGCTATATCAACAGCATCACGTTCATAAACGTTTTGAATCGATAGGGATACATAACCGTTTTCGTCTGGCATAGATCCTGCTGTTATGAAGATATTGGGTTTCATATGTTCAAAACGTTTTTTACCAGCAAGATGTAAGTGATTGGGTATAAACGATATGTTCCCGTTATGATGGTATTTTCTAAGTGTCGCTGTATAGAACCAACCCGCAACCTTGAAGGAATCCTTATAGATGGGATTGGTGAAAAATTCTGCTTCTAAAATAGGTAAACAGTTGGAAACAACCACATTTTTCACCTTATCTGCAACCGTATGCAAAATACGCATAAAGTTTTGGGGTTCAGCTGCTGTCATTCCGACAACGATGTGATCGTTTGATTTTACGAGTTGTACTGCTTGTTCTGCAGTGATGTACTTTGGCATGTCTACACCTCTTATGTTATTTTGCGCACACATGTACGCACACAGGATACCGAATAGGACCGCAGTATAAACCGCGATCGCATCGTTATTCTACTATCTGGGATAGGATCCCCATTTGATAATATTTGCAGCCCACACATAACCGATGCCTGCTGCAAGCATGCAGATGACCGTACCGTCCGTGACCTGACCCGACTTAAGGGCAAGATGCAAAGACAGTATCTGGTCAATCTGTCCAATATGACCGTAATCTTCAAGGTAAATCGATTGTTCAGGCTTTAAATTGAGTTCACTCAGCATACCTTCATGTCCTGAACGTTTGATATGCAAGATATCGAGATATCCAATATCGCTACGCTTTAGATTGGATTTTCTAAGGGATTCATCGATGCATCGATACCAATTGGGCATCGATACTTCGTTTAATCGTTGTTTCATCTTGAGTGGATCCATCAATCGAAGTGATTTTTTAGCTTCATCAATATTTGCTAGGGTAATCGGTTGACAAAGTCCTCCGATTTCAACACCTGCGGTTCTAGAAAGCGAACCATCACCAATGATGTGTGATCCAAGCAGTACGTTCTTGCCATAATTCTTCTTCAAAATGATCGCACCACCACCAGCTCCGAGATTGTACATCATCGACATATCCTTATCGGTATAATCGACAAAATCACCGTTTCGATAACCACCAACGACCATGACGACATTGATTTCTTCATCTGATATTAACATGTCTTTTGCCATCTTCATGGCTGAGACGGTTGTGCAACAACGGTTTTGAACATCAATACCCCATGCATTGGTTGCACCGATACGATCTTGGATATAAAGTGCAGATGTGGTGAGTGGATATTCTTTCCACTCCTCAGTTACACTTAAGATCACATCGATAGCTTTGGGATCTATTCCAGTATTTTTTAAGGCATCTAGAGCTGCTAAAGCACCCATTTCTTGTGTCCCATCTTCTTTTGTATCTGATGCGACAACTTTTTCACGAATACCTAGTTTATCGATAACTGCTTGTTCACTCCAAACACCTTTGGTTGCATCCGCAATTTCTCGTGCGCTCATGCGTCCTTTGGGTAGATAGATACCAGTTCCTACGATACCTACATGTGTTTTATCCATGAGGAATACCTACTTTCTACAAATCGTTTTTATAGACGCATACCGCCATTAACGTTTAATGTTTGTCCTGTGACATAAGATGATTCTTCAGATGCTAAGAAGAGTGCAGCGTTTGCAATCTCATGTGGTTGACCTAAACGACCGAGCATGGTCAATTTCGCAAAGCTATCAAGTAAGTCTTGTGGGACTGTCTTGAGAATATCTGTCATGATGTATCCTGGAGCGATCGCGTTGACACGAACGTTTGCACCTTTTCTCGCAAATTCTTTTGCCCATGTCATGGTTAAACCGATGACACCAGCTTTTGTTGCAGCATAGTTTGCTTGACCGATATTACCAAACACACCAACAACTGATGAAATATTGATAATGGAACCATAGCCATTCACTTCCATATGTGGACCGATCAAACGTGTCATATTAAAGACGCCTTTGAGATTGACATCTAAAACCATATTCCACTGTTCATCTGTCATTTTTCTGGTCATTGCATCGCGGGTAATTCCTGCGTTATTGACTAATATATCGATTTTACCGAAACGTTTAACTACATCATCAAAGAATGCTTGTACACCTTCGGTATCTGTGACGTTTAATTTGTAGTAATGAACATTTTCATGTGTGTAGGTGAGTTCACCCATATCACAGGCGATGACGGTTGCTCCTTCTTCAGCAAAACGTTCTGCCATGGCTTGGCCTAATCCCTTAGCTCCACCTGTAACAACAGCGACTCTATTTTCTAATCTTTTCATTGTTTTCTCCTCTTAATTCACTTTCTTTAAGATAACTGCGGTTCCCATACCGCCACCGATACATAGACTTGCTAAGCCTATATTGAGTTTAGGTTGCTTTAGCATTTCATGAAGTAGGGTAACGATAATACGATTTCCACTGGCTCCAACGGGATGACCGAGTGCAATCGCACCACCATTTGGATTGGTTTTATTCATGATTTCTTCTTTTGAAATATGGAATGCTTCTGTGAGCTCTTTAACGACACCAAGTGATTGCGCAGCAAAAGCTTCGTTGAGCTCAAAGGTATCAATTTCTTGAATGCTTAATTGAGCATGTTTGAGTGCTTGTTTGATCGCTGGTGTTGGACCTAAACCCATGACGGATGGGTCGACACCACCTTGTCCTATACCAATCACTTCAGCAAGTGGTTTGAGGTTGTGTTTTTGTACATAGTCTTCTGAAGCTAAAACGATAAAGCTTGCTCCATCGTTGATGCCTGATGAACTACCAGCTGTAACTGAGCCATCTTTTTTAAATGCTGGGCGAAGTGTAGATAGCTTTTCAAGTGAAGTCGTGCGGTTGATATATTCATCTTGATCGAATATGATATCACCTTTACGGCCTTTAATGACAACAGGAATGATTTCATCTTTGAACTTACCTTGATCTTGAGCTGCCATTGCTTTCTTTTGTGATTCCCATGCAAATGCATCTTGTTCTTCCCTGGTAAGATGATACTTTTCAACAATGTTTTCAGCAGTGATTCCCATGTGATAGCCTTCAAACGCATCGGTTAAGGCATCATAGAGCATATGATCTCGCATGGGTTGTTCTCCCATTTTTATACCGCTTCTCACTTGTCCTGAAATTAAGAAAGGAGCAGTACTCATCGATTCGACACCACCTGCAATCACGAGATCGTGTAATCCAAGAGTGATGTTGACATAACCATTCATCACCGTTTTCATGCCTGATCCGCAGACCATATTCACTCCATAAGCGGGTACGGATGAGGGTATGCCTGAACCGATGGATATTTGACGAGCGAGTCCCTGTTTTTGACCTGCAGGTAAAATATTACCAACCAGTACTTCGTTGATGTCATTGACATCGATCTTGGTTTCATCCAAGAGACCTTTTAAAACTTGTGCTCCGAAATCTGCTGGATGTAGAGACGAAAGCGTCCCCATAAACGATCCAATTGCACTTCTCTTAGCACCGACAACATAGACTTTTTTCACTTTTTATCCTCCTAAAAGCGTTTTCATGATCTTCAAAAAAATACATTACATGAGAATGAAACCCTCGCGTTGGCTTAATTAGGTCATTGCATTTCATGTAATCGCTTTTTTATAACGTGAATAGTTATTCATATTATGCTCCTATTTTATCATATAGAAAACACTTTGTCAATAACTGTGAATATGAATTCATGTTAGATTAAATAAAAAAGAAAAAAGGGTGGGAGAGACACCCTTTAGAAACAGATTGTTTCTATCTTTTTATCAAGATTATAGAGGAGTAAAATTTGAGAAGATATGAGATATTCATCAGGACTCTCTCCAAACTTAAGATGAATCATCGCATAAAATATGAATATATGTTCGCGATAATTTTATTGTATATGACAGAGGATCAAAATGCAATCATTTTCAAACATTTTTCTTTTATCAAGCGATTAAAATGATTCATACTATTATGGTATTTTTCATCTTCGCTGGACTAACATGAATTTTTTTTCATTGTCTTTTTATGACTTTTGATATACACTGAATATGGGTGATACGATGAATCAGATGAATTATAGACTTCCCAAGAGAAAAGATGGTCAAAAAACGTTTGATCATATTATTGAAACAGCAAAGAAATTATTTTCCAAAAATGGGTATCAGGCTACTTCTATTAATGAGATTATCGAAAAGTCAGGTATAGCAACTGGGACTTTCTATCTCTACTTCGATGATAAGTTTGCCCTCTACTCTTATTTGCTTATGCAATATCGTCGTTCAATCAGAAAAGCAATATCTGAAGGTATACATGATGCAACCACTCGTTATGAAAAAGAAAGACTCGGTATTAGAGCCTTTCTCAAATTTGCTTGGAAAGATCCATTAGCTTATCGAATCATCTGGGAATCCATGTTTGCTGATAAGGAATTGTTTAGAGAATATTATACAACCTTTAGTCGAGATTATATGAGACAGTTATCCACTGCAGTTTCTACCAAAGAGGTTAGAGATGATATCGATTTAGAAACGTTATCTTACGTATTAATGGGAATCTCAAACTTTGTGGGTCTTCAAGTTCTCTTCAGAGATACGTTGACCGATAAAGATTTGGATCACATCACAGGTAATGTGATGAAAATTTTAGATGCAGGTATGTTTATAAGCCCCAACCATTAGGTGGGGTTTTTTATTTCGATCGCTTCACTCAATGTTTTATCAAAAGAGTCCATTTCTTTTGCTCCATAAATATAGCAGAACATCATTCCCCAAAAGAATGTGATGCCAAGAATACTTTGTGACATAAACGCAATCATTTCTCCAATAGAATCAATACCTTCACCGAGTAAGACAATTTTGTTCACAGATTGTGTAATCATTAAAGGTGTGTTGATGAGTGCAATCGATCCAAGTATAATGAAGTCGCTGATATGATAGCTTTTGGGCTTAAAGAAAATGTAGAGAAAACCAGCCATTGCAATAACACTGGAACCCTGTTGATAGATGAACAAAAGAATCTGCGGTAAATTGAGTTGATGAAATGGAAAATTCTGATAGACAGTCACTGTCAAGATGATAGATAGGATAACTTTAGCTGCATATGGAATACCGATGAAACGATGATATTTTGGATGAATGAAAATAAGAGCTAAAGAGAAAACGATATTTAAACCGATGTTGATGATAGAAAGTGTTTCATCTAGCATATAAGGTCTAAGTATTATATAAGAAACAATATCGATAATAAGCAAACCAACAGCAAGTCCGATCATGATGTAACGAACTTGTTTAAACTGATAAGATGGTATCATGTTATCCCCCTAAACGGTATATTTTGTGTCCATTATAACATTTATTAAATAGAAATAGCCATCTATTAAATAAAAATAGCCATCGCTTTTGGCTATTTTTCTAGCATTTTAGATATAAGTGATAGGTATTATGCCAGATCAAGTTTGCAGTTTAGTTTATTTTCAATACCTTGACCAAGTTCTAATCGGAAAAAGTCAATGACGTTGATGCCATCTAGTATTTCAAAGACAGACTTTTCAGGTTGTTTAAGATAAGGTTGATCGTATAGACATTGATTTTTAACAAAAGATAGAAAAGTATTCTTTTGATGACTTACATCCTGTGTATATAACATCTGTTCATAATTTATAGACTCTTGATCGAGTGAACTATAGGATACATATTTGGGTTCATGGGATGCGATGTGCATCGCTATCTCTCGACCTAAAGTATCTGTCTTTTTGTCAAAAATAACGAGTACACTCACTCTTCCTCCCGGATGAAAGTAGGTACCAAAGGATTGATCATTCTCCTTATTAACGCGATAAAAACGTCTTAAAAAGATGTTTTCTTTAAGCTGAGCACCAACGTGTTTGATATAGGTAGCAACATCGACTGAATCGATTGTTTCCTTGAGAGCTTGAGCAACCGATCGAGCCTGTGTATGGATGAGTGTATTTCCTAGATCAACAAGTAATTTCATGAAAAGTTCTTGTTTTGCTAAAAAATCTGTTTCACCATTGACTTCGAAGAGAATCGCTTCGTTTTCATGGATGGTTATAAAGGTTGATCCTTTGGATGGAACACGCTTTGATTCAGTTACATTTACGCCTTCTTTTAGGATTTCTTTAGCGTGTTCATAGTTACCATTTGCCTTTTCTAACGCTTCTTTGCAGGCTAAGATTCCCATTTTTGTTTCTTCTCTTAATCTGATCAATAAATCTTTATACATACGATATGTA
>Ga0265293_10008573_pt1 | contig 15086 bp, 8 predicted proteins | sample Munlanlewell138R_FD_192505 | JGI IMG/M metagenome (GOLD analysis project Ga0265293, IMG submission 192505) | Leachate microbial communities from a municipal landfill in Southern Ontario, Canada - Leachate well 138R | ecosystem: Engineered > Solid waste > Landfill > Unclassified | place: Canada...
AGGCACATGGTCGATCAGTACCTGTAAGGTGTCCTGCAGTCCCTGAAATGCATTTACTGAGAGCACCGGCTGCTCTTTCAATTCGGCCAGCCCCGCTTGCAGGGTGAGCAGGCTGCCGAGCAGGTTGCCGCTGTCCACTGAAGAGACATATTGAGGGTGCAACGCTTGCAGTGTGCGCGTGTCGTACCAGTTGAAACAATGACCACGATAGCGCTCCAGCTTTTCCAATGTTGTCAACGTATTCTCGACACGCTGCAGCAATCCGCTGGCAGGGATATACCCGAAATCGTACGCCGCCAGGTCGGACAGCAGCGCCATACCGATATTCGTTGGCGAAGTACGTGAAGCAATCGCTGGGGCGGGATATTCCTGGAAATTATCGGGCGGCAACCAGTTATCATCAGGGCCGACGAACTTCTCGAAATAGCGCCAGGTACGCCGGGCCGACGCACGCAGGAATATTCGCTGCGACGCACTCAACCTCGGTACGCGTGAGACTAACGGCTTGCTGATCCACCAGCCGACGAGGGGTGACAGCAACCACAGCAGCAACATGGGTGCAGACATGTACCACGTCATCGCCCCGCTGCCAGCCACTGTCCAACCTCCGCTCAGTACCAAGCCCAGAGCCACAGCCAACGCAGGGCCAGCCCACATCTCCCGGAGATAATCGGTTGGCGTGCGGCGTATGTCGCGGCTTGTGTAGGATGGCAATTGCCAAAGCAGCAACCCACGGCGAGTAAACAACATCTGCACACCAGAGCGCAGAATCGCATCGAGACGGATCAATGTATCGTAAGGCAACATAACCAACGTCAGCAGAGCGATCGTGATCGGACGCCCTACGGTTTTACCGGTCAGGCTCACGTGTACCCTCCAACCCCGTTCTGCTGGCTTACGGATAAACTCGATCGCGGTGGACAGCAAGGTAGGTAAGAAGATCACTACCACGACCAGCAGACTCCAGAACCACGCTGACCTCGGACCGAACAGCCACCCACCTGTCAACAACGCAAGCAGCGCTGCCGACACGAGACTGCGTCGAAGATTGTCGAGAATTTTCCACATCGACAGGGCGGTGAGCGGATTGGGTTGCCGCTGTGGCTTTGCCCCATTCAGGCCAGGTGGTCCGGGCACGCGCGGAAGCAGCCAGCCGGCAATCTGCCAGTCGCCGCGTATCCACCGATGTCGTCGGCTGGTCTCGGCGGCGTAACTGGCAGGATGCTCCTCAATGAGCTCGATATCGGTCACCAGCGCCGAGCGCGCGTAGCCACTCTCCAGCAAGTCGTGGCTGAGGATGAGGTTCTCGGGAAAACGCCCCGCGAGCGCCTGGCGAAAGGCATCTACATCATAGATGCCTTTGCCGATGAACGAGCCTTCCCCGAAAATATCCTGATAGACATCCGACACCTCACGCGTGTAGGGATCGATTCCGGATTCACCTACGTAAATTTTTGTAAACCGCGAGCGCGCGGCGCTGGCCATACTTATCGATGCGCGCGGCTGCAGGATCGCGTAACCTTCAACAATGCGCCCCTTGGCGGGATCGTATACCGGTCGGTTGAGCGGGTGAGCGATGTTACCAATCAGCGCACGGGCCACGTCTCGCGGCAGTTGCGTATCGGTATCCAAGGTGATGACGTACTTTATGGATTCAAGGATGGACGTATCACCGATCACATCCGAAAATTCGCCCTGCGCCCCGCCCCGGAGTAAAGCATTGAACTGTTCCAGTTTGCCCCGCTTGCGCTCATAGCCCATCCACACCCGTTCAACTGGATTCCATACCCGGGGCCTGTGAAACAGATAGAAGATGCCTGAACGGTCCTCATGGTAGGTCTCATTGAGGGCCTGTACAGATTCGCGTGCATAGGCAAGCACTACGTCATCATCTGGTAGCGACTGCTCGGGCGCGTCACGGAAATCCGTCAGCAAGGCGAAGAATAGATTGGAATCACGATTACCGAGATAGCGTATCTCCAACGCCTCAAGAAGATCATCGACCTCTTGCAGACTGCTCAACAAGGTGGGAACAACCACCATGGTGCGGTGAATATCCGGAATGCCCTGCGAATAATCCATTCGCGGCAGCGTACGCGGCGGCAGGACCAGTGTGACGACCAGGTTCACCAGCGGGACGGCCAGTGCTGTCGCGCCGATCATGCCGGTGATCGCAAAGAACCAGTAGCGCCAGTCATTCAGTGCGGATCCATCGAAAGGAGAGAGTACGACCGCTGTTCCCAGTGCGGTGAGCAACAGGATGGGAACCAGATAAAGTGCCAGGCTGAAATGCCGGCCTACCCGGTTCACGCGTGATTTCCACGGCACACGGTAACCGACCTCCCGCTCCAGACTCTGCCGTCCATGATCGATCAGGTAGTAGCCCACATGGGCACTACGATCGCTCGCGCCGAGTCGCCCTGCAGCGGCCTGCGCAAGGGCAATGGCTGCGTGTGCTACTGCCGCCTCACTGCATGGACTGTCCCTCGCCACATCCTCGATGACATGCCGGTACCGGTCGCGGGTGGTGAAGTCCTGATTGGCATACATTCCTATTGGATCTTCACGTAAGGTCTGTTCGACGACGCTGAGTGACTCGACGTAATCCTTCCAGTCCGTTGTCCCGATAAAGCGCAGACTGCCAATGCTGTTGGCAATGGATATATGGTTGGCTGCAGCCGTCCGGCCAGCACCTTCCGACAGCTGCGTTGCTGTCACCCCTTGTTCCAGCAACTGTTGTTCGACCCAGGTTTGAACGAATGACATGGCGGGTCCCTGAGCCTGGAGTCTTGCATAAAACTCCTCCACAAACGGCGCGGTCAACGGTACATCAGCATGGGCAAACTCGGCCAGTAACTGGATCAGCCGCCTTGGTTCTGTTTCCGCCAGCGCGAGCATGCGATCTGCCCAGGTAATGGCTGCATCGCGCTCCTCGCGTCGATGGGCAATGCGCAAGCCGACGCGGCGGAGATTTTCCAACAGCGCCAACTGCAGCATGATCGGAAAGGCCCATAATTCACTCAGATTCAGCGGTTCGACGGTCTGGAAGGCGGCGATGAACTGGGTCACGTTGGTGTTATCGACGCGGCCGTCCATATGGGATATCAGCTCCAGCGCCAGGTTATAGATACGGGGGAAACCGGCTGAGGGGCCGTCAGCCAGGCGTGGCAACTGCCGGCTGTATGCGCGTGGCAAATGTCGACGCGCCAGGCTGATCTGTTGTTCGATCAGATAAAAGTTGTCGAGCAACCAGGCCTCGGCCGGCATGATCCGTTGTCCCTGCGCAACGGCGGCAGTCACGACATCATAGGCCGCCCGCAAAACGCGTGCGTTATCCGCCAGCCGGGGCCGCAACCGGTCAGGGCCTGAACGCGGATCAAGATTGTGCTGGCCTGCCAGCGTTACCGCGTGACGCTTCAGTTGCTCGATACTGAATAATTCAGAGCGAAGCAACTCGGTATCCTGATCGCCATGCAGTGTATGGCGCTTACGTGCCAAAAATACGGATTCCATGCTGCCGATGGCAACCTCCCCTTTCGTATTCAGTGGGTTCAGCCCAATGCCGGCCTGATGGCCGGCATTTTCCGATGGCGTATACCACGAGCTTATAATTCAACGACCTGCGACCTACCTACTCCCGATGTCCAGCACCGTTTTGGCAGATATCGAGGTTATCAGGGAAAATATAGACGGCTTCTTGTCAACAATCGCCCTCGGGAGGCAGGGTCGCGGCCGTGCCCCGAGGAAACCGCAGCTTCACTCGAATGTCCTTATCATGTCGAGCGTGGCCCACTCATCGCAATGACTTCACCAATTGCCTTGCGATTGATTCACAAGCTTGTTTGTCACGATGATCGATACATCAGAGCCTCATGCTCAGACATAGACCAGGATCGCCACATAGTGACTGATGCTGCCGGCCAGTACGAATAGATGCCATACCCCATGCATCCAGGGGTAACGCGTATCGAGTGCATAAAATACAATGCCAGATGAATAAAAAATGCCGCCGACCAGAAGCCAGATGAAGCCGGCACGCGGCAATACCGCAAGCAAAGGATCGATCTCCAGCACAATCAGCCAGCCCATCACCAGATAAATTACTATCGGTAACACCCGTGCGCCCCGTCGCGGTATCGCATCGAGCACCAACCCGAATACCGCCAATCCCCAGATCGCGCCGAACATCCACCAACCCGCTACTCCGTTCAGCGTGATCAGTGTAAACGGCGTGTAACTGCCGGCAATCAAAAGGTAAATCGCCTGATGATCGAATATACGAAATACGCGCTTCGCGCGCCCCGGTGACAGACCGTGATAGAGCGTTGAAATCAAATACAGGAGAAACAGCGTGACCCCATATATAGTGAATGACACAATACGGCTCGTATCATCACCACGCGACGCCACTACTACCAGCACAACCGCACCCGCGAGTGCCAGTGCGGCCCCAACGAGATGCGAAATGCTGTTGAAACGCTCGCCCTCGACCATGCCAGAAGCGTCCGGATCAGTCAGCAATCTTCTTTGAGCGATTGACAGAGCCCGCTTCCATATACCCTTTCCATTGTCCGGCTACGGCGTACGCCATGCCGGGACTAGTTGTCAAAAACAGGGCTGGGATAGATCCTCTCGGTACTGACTCTGAACCTCCGCTTTGCTCATTGGCGCTACGGTTCCCAGGATAGGTCAACATCCGAACAGGAAGGCGGGCGCGGTGTATGTCCGCCCCTCTGTCTGGTTATCGATTGATGCGGGAAATCTTCGTTCCTTCTATGCTGATACCCGCCATCAATCCCTGCTGGCTGAAGATAAAGGCATAGGCATCATCCTTCAGCGTGGATGTCGAAAGATTCTTTGCGATGCCTTCATCCACCATAACCACGGTCGGGCCTACGCCGATCTCCCAGCCTTTCGTCTCTTCGATATAACGAACCGCCTTATCGGTCATGAGAAATACGGCATATCCATACGATTGCGCACCGATCTGAAGGCCCCAGGAGCCGGTAACCGAGTTATAGTAATCGACGACCTTCGAGCCCTTCATCAACACACCTTCGCCATAGGCGCCGCCGAAGACCAGCCCGGCCTGCACGATATTCGGGAAGACCAACACCGCCTTGGCGGATTGTCCCAGGGTCTTGGCAACAGGCGTGGCTTTATAGAGCGTCTCCAAGGCCTGGCGGGAATCCCGGTCCAAATCCTCCGCTGTTGCCGCGCTTGCCAGATCCATCGTGCTCATCGAGACGACCGCTAGCGTAGCGACGATGACTGCGAAATAGTGACTTCGTACGCTGTTCATAGTGATGCTCCTTCCTGGTGAGCGTGGAAATGCCTTCCTGCCAGTATGAAAGTACTGTGATATAGCCCTGCAGCGAACTTATTAAAACTCTGGGTACATGCGTAAGGATAGCTGCATGATTCGTTGCTGTCTGTACGCCATCGTACATAGGGTGGTGGGACGAGCGCACACATAAGTCAGACTAAGATTTCTGGAGTGAAGGGTAGTCTGTATAACCCTTGGGACCTGCGGTATAAAACGTATCCTCATCCCAGTCTGCTGTTTCCGCCTCCGCCTCAAACCGCTCGACAAGATCCGGGTTTGAGATGAACAGCTTGCCAAAGGCCACCAGATCAGCCAGGCCATCAGCAATAACTTGATTACCCGTTTTCCTGGTAAAGGCAGTATTGATTATCAAGGTCCCTTGATATAGCGGTCGGTAATGTTCGGCTATATTGGGTTCGGCTCCGGGCACATCGGTGACATCGTTAAATGGTTCTGATAGATGCAGGTAAGCCAGATTGTAGTTATTGAGTGCCCTTACGATATAGTCGAAAGTGGGGATGCTTTCTTCATCAAGAGTCATACCAAAGATCCCGTGAAGTGACGGGTTAAGTCTCAAACCAATACGGTTTTCAGGCACATATTTCTTTATCTCGTCGATGACCTCAAAAAGTATTTTAGCCCTGTTTTCTATGGAGCCACCGTATTCATCCGTTCTCACATTCGATGTTCCGCTGAAAAACTGATGCAGTAGATAACCGTTGGATGAATGGATCTCCACCCCATCAAATCCTGCTGCCATGGCATTGTTTGCGGCCCGACCGTAATCACTGATGGTCTGTTTTATCTCATCGATCGTCATGGCTTTAGGCGTCACCGTATCTTTGAATCCCTCAGGCGTAAACGATTCAGAGTTCGGATTGATGGCAGAGGCCGACAGCGGCAGCTCGCCATTGTGAAAATCCGGATGTGACATACGACCCACATGCCACAGCTGGATAAATATCTTCCCACCCTTGGCATGTACTGCCGCGGTTACTTTCTTCCAGCCTTCGACCTGTTCAACAGAATGAATACCCGGTGTATTAATGTATCCAACGGCCCGCTCCGATATCTGAGAACCCTCAGTAATAATCAGGCCGGCAGAAGCTCTCTGGCTGTAGTACTCGGCCATCATATCGGTCGCCACCTTGCCGGCATTATCTGCCCGGCTACGGGTCAGAGGCGCCATAACCACCCGATTCTCAAGCTGCATCTCTCCGATACGATAAGCTTGCAAAAGTGGCTGTATTGCTTCCATTGACTACTCCGTTGTCTTAATCCCGGTATATTCATTTCACGCGACGTCACCCGATCTCGATTGATCCTGTCACTTGCCGCTTGCTTTCTCAAAAACTACCTGGCACCTCCTTGTGCCTCAGAAAAGCAAAAATCCCAAACTGCAACTTTGGCTTGGGTTTTATAATCTGGTAGCGGGGACTAGGTTTGGTGCCCAGAGACGGCAGTTGCGGCTGCGTGCAAACGAAACGTATTCTGCTGCGGTAGCCTATCAATTCTTGCGGCAATTTCGATTACCAATACTACATTGCCATCTACAATACACTGATTTTCGGTGTCTGATGGCGAACTAACGCTTGGCGGTTTGATTTTGGCTGACACTGCTTACAATAGTTGTTTACCCCACGGTTCGTCGGAAACCTGACTCTCTGTTCTTCACGTCTACCTGATAGTACCTCGTCACTGGATGCCGCAATACCAATCCCGCCAACCAGAAATACCATCCCAGGACCCAATCGGAGATCGGGCTGACTCTTCTGCGTCGACAGCATAGCAGTCCATTCTTTCGATCCTTCTCGTCAAACAGCTACGGCCATTCTCCTCGACGGATCGAAGGAGTGATCTCATCCGCCCCCGCGGCTCGCTATGATCGCCCAAATCCGACAGGTCCCTGGCAGTGCCAATATCAGGTTCTGGGATTCTATACGACTAATGAACACATCATGGACATACCTGGGCACACCGACATCTTCACAATCCAGCACAGCGGACTACAACAATAGTGCCCTGCAACCGTCTGTTATGACTATAGTAAACATTCATTACTAATCCATTGAGGCGGTTTTCAGTGACCACGACGCGAATCATTCTAATACTGATGTTATTCGTTATTGCGGGGATCTTCTTCGGCGCCGGCCTTGGCCAATACCTTACGCTAGACTATCTGAAATCGCAGCAGGCCGCCTTGGATAGATTCCGACAACTGCATCCCATTGTAACCGCTGCAGGTTTTTTCACGCTGTATGTTGCCGTAACGGGGTTGTCTCTGCCCGGTGCGGCCTTGCTGACCCTGGCTGCAGGTGCGATTTTCGGCCTGTTGACGGGAACACTGATCGTTTCCTTTGCCTCATCTCTCGGAGCCACCATCGCCTTTCTGATCTCCCGCCTGCTCGTACGCGACATTGTGCAGAACCGTTTCGGTGAGCATTTGAAGGCGGCGAATCGGGGGATTGAGAAGGATGGCTCTTTCTACCTGTTCATGCTCCGCCTCGTTCCGGCGTTCCCGTTTGTCGTGATCAACCTCGTCATGGGATTGACACCAATGCGGACCTGGAGCTTCTATTGGGTGAGTCAGATCGGGATGCTGGCGGGAACGCTCGTCTATGTAAACGCCGGCACCCGGATCGCACAACTTGAATCTCTCTCCGGCATCCTTTCTCCTGGCCTGATCGTTTCGTTGACCCTGCTCGGTATCTTCCCTCTGCTGGCCAAAAAGATCGTGGAACTGGTCAAATCACGACAGGCTCTACGCCACTATCCGAGACCGAAACGCTTTGACCGGGACTTGATCGTCATTGGTGCCGGCTCCGGTGGTCTGGTCAGTGCCTACCTCGGTGCAGCCGTCAAGGCCAAAGTGAGCCTGATCGAAAAACACCGCATGGGCGGTGACTGTCTGTACACCGGCTGCGTACCTTCGAAAGCACTCATACGTTCTGCGAAATTTCTCTCCCACACGCGCCGCGCCCAGGAGTTTGGTTTCACTTCCGCGAGTGTGGAATTCGATTTTGCCACGGTAATGGAGCGTGTCCAGCGCATCATCCGCACTATCGAACCGCACGACTCTGTGGAACGTTACACGGCACTCGGCGTCGATTGCATTCAAGGCGAAGCGCGGATCACCTCACCCTACCGTATCGAGGTCAACGGCCGCACGCTGACGACACGCAATATCATTGTCGCAACCGGCGGTCGACCGGCTATTCCGAGTATTCCCGGTATCGAGCAGACCGGCTACTGGACCTCTGATACCCTCTGGAACCTGCGTACACTACCGCGCCGCCTGCTGATACTGGGCGGTGGACCGGTCGGCTGCGAACTCGCGCAATGCTTCGCCCGCTTCGGCAGCCAGGTCATTCAGCTGCAACGCGGCTCACTACTCATGAAGAAAGAAGATCCGGAATTTTCCATGATGTTAATGGAACGCCTGCGAAATGACGGCGTCGAGCTGCGCGTCGAACACACGCCCAAAGCATTCCGGGTTGAGGATGGCCGCAAATTCCTGGTCGCAGAGTATGCCGGAGCTGACATCGAGATCGAATTCGATGAGTTATTGGTCGCTGTCGGCCGACGAGCGAACAGCCGTGGTTTCGGTCTTGAGGAACTTGGCGTTCCGCGGCGCAAAGACGGCACCATAGAAGTCGATGGCTACATGCGCACGAATTATCCGAACATCTACGCCGTAGGTGATGTGGCGGGCCCCTATCAGTTCACGCATATGGCTGCACATCAAGCCTGGTATGCCGCCGTCAATGGTCTGTTCGGATCCTTCAAGAAATACCATGTCGATTATTCCGCAGTCCCATGGGCAACCTTTACGGATCCCGAGATTGCCCGCGTCGGGCTGAATGAGCAGGAGGCAAAAAAACAGGGTATCCCTTATGAGGCCACTACCTTTTCGCTCGCAGGGCTCGACCGTGCGATTACCGATGAAGAAGCTCACGGCCTCGTAAAAGTTCTGACGGTACCCGGTAAAGATCGCATCCTGGGTGCGACGATTGCCGGAGAGCATGCCGGCGACCTCATCGCGGAATTTGTAACCGCAATGCGCCACGGTCTGGGGCTCAACAAAATTCTTGGCACCATTCATATCTATCCGACCCTGACCGAGGCGAACAAATATGTAGCCGGCCAATGGAAGCGTGAACACGCGCCCACAGGGATTCTGGCCTGGGTCGAACGCTATCACACCTGGCGTCGAGGCGAATACCGGCAGTCATCTTCATGACCTACAATATCCACACCCACATAGGCACCGCAATAAAACACTGAACATAGACAGCTGGGAATGGAGTTATGACACGACTTCAGCTTGGACGTAGCACCTGTGGTGAACTTGCACAGGCGATGGACCACGAATGGCTGGTCACAAACGGTATCGGCGGCTTTTCCTCAGGCACGATCTGCGACACGAATACACGTCGTTATCACGGCCTGTTGATCGCCTCACTCGCTCCACCCCTGGCACGGACACTCTTGGTCGCGGCTATGGATATCACCGTGACATATGCGTCGAACGAGTATCCGCTGGCAACTCACGAGTACGCTGACGGCACCGTCACACCGCAGGGTTATTTATATCTGGAATCGTTTCACCTTGATCAGGGTATGCCCGTGTGGCGCTATGCCATTGCCGATGCCCTGCTGGAAAAACGTATTCTGATGCAGCCCGGACATAACACGACCTGTGTGAACCTCCGTGTTGTGCGTGCCAGCGATGCATTGCAGCTGGACTTGACGCCACTATGCACCTACCGCGATCACCACAGCCACACGCACGGTGACTGGCGGCTTGGCATGCGTGAGATTCCGAACGGCTGCGAGGTCGAGGCCTTTGCTGGGGCGCAGCCCTATCGCTTAACCTGTGCCGGCGCATGCTTCATAACCGACTCGGATTGGTACTGGAATTTCAGGCATCGTGCTGAAAGCCTACGCGGACTGGATGACACTGAAAATCTGTTCCGGCCGGGCCGGTTTGTGCTATCGCTCGAACAGGGTGAACAGGCAACCGTCGTTCTATCCACTGACTTGGGCACTCCGCCAGATTTCGCCGCACTCCGCGGGAAAGCTGAGCGCCACAATGCTGTACTACTCGACAAATTACCTGCCGATACCCCATGCTGGATTCGACAACTCGCGCTGGCCGCTGATCAGTTCATCGTTGATCGTTATCAAGATGGGCATACGGTAGGCAAGACCATCATCGCTGGTTATCCCTGGTTTGGCGATTGGGGGCGTGACACCATGATCGCTCTGCCGGGGTTGACGCTCACTACCCGGCGTTATGAAGAAGCCGCCGCCATACTGCATACCTTCGCCGAATATATCAGTGACGGCATGCTGCCAAATCGCTTTCCCGACGGTGGTGAAGCCCCCGAATACAATACCGTCGATGCCACACTCTGGTATTTCCACGCCGTCGATCAGTACACCCGACTCAGCAGCGATACAGCGCTTGCTGCCGAACTCTATCCGGTACTGGCCGACATCATCGAGTGGCATCGGCGCGGGACACGCTATGGTATTGGCATGGATCCAGTGGACGGTCTACTGGCAGCCGGGCAGGACGGCGTACAACTGACCTGGATGGATGCCAAAGTCGGTGACTGGGTGGTGACACCACGTATCGGTAAATGCGTGGAGATCAACGCGCTCTGGTACAACGCCCTGCGCGTGATGGAAGGATTGGCGGAGCAATTGAGGAAAGGGCCAGAGGTTGCCGGTTTTCGGCGCGCCGCTGAATTGGTCGAACACAGTTTTCAACGCTTCTGGAATCCGCAACGCGCAGCACTGTACGACGTGATCGACGGACCAGGGGGTGATCCTGATCAGGATGGACGCCGTTACGATGGTCGCTTGCGTCCCAATCAGATCTTCGCCGTCGCTCTACCCCACAGCCCCTTGGATTCCGACCGGCAAAAAGCGGTTGTCGATAGCTGTGCACGTGCGCTGCTGACATCCCACGGTCTGCGCAGTCTCGCACCCGGCGAGCCGGGTTATGCAGCGCATTACCTGGGCGGGCCATGGGAACGTGACGGTGCCTATCATCAGGGCACTGTCTGGGCCTGGCTTATTGGACCCTTTGTCGACGCGCATTATCGGGTGTATGGCGATGTCGCGATAGCCCGATCATTCCTCGAACCACTTGCACTGCATCTGCAGTCTGCCTGCCTGGGCAGCATCAGTGAGATCTTCGACGCCGACCCACCCTTCACCGCACGCGGTTGCTTTGCCCAAGCCTGGAGTGTCGCCGAAGTGCTGCGCACCTGGGTAAATCTGCACTCCTACGAAGCTGCTCAGCAACTGAGCCCTCGCAAACAGGCGCACGAGCTGACGAAATTTAGCTTCACTGATTCGCGAACGGATCGCATACCTGTTTTTCATAGCCATGACAGTAGGTTAGACTCATTTTACTAACCCTCAACTAGTCATGACCCTTACGCTAATTCAACGTTTTTTTGGGATTTGGCGGAGCGGGCGGGATTATTCGGGCGCTGTGCGCCCTCACCCCTCCGGGGCCGCCTCCGCTGCGCTCCGGCGTTCTCCACGGCCTCCGGCCGCTCCGTCGAACCGCAGGGTCCTCATCAAAGCCGCCTACTTCACCAAATAAAAAAGGCCCCACACGGGGGCCTTCTTTATTTGGCGGAGAGGGCGGGATTCTTAGAATCCACCATAATCGCCTTTATTACCAAGTACGTAAAACCACGCCTTTTCCGTCTGGTGTACCACCAAGGTGGTTCAAAATTCGATCATGTGACTTAGTTTGCCTGAAGTAGATGTCGCTAGCAACGAGTTCAATCGATCAGCAACAGGCTGAAGACCGTCTCCAATCTCAGGCCGACTCACGCAGCCACCTCAGTTGTCCTAGCCCGCGCGTCTATGCTCAGCACATCTTCTGCCGCTTTGTACGTGGAGACTTGCAGCCCCGCCTTGAAGCTTGCGGCCGATGTTTCTGCGGCGAATGCACCTTCAAATACTTTGAGACCAAGACCAATATCCCAGACATAATCCCCGAATCTAATGAATCGATCATGGTGAAGGCCACCGAAGACACTGTTCGGCAACATAATAATTTTCACTCGCTTCGTGAATCGTCGCTGCAAACGACCCATTACTGCCTTTATCTCTGACTGGACATCCTCGAGTGTAACGTTCCTTTGATTGAGTTCATGAGTCCATGCTGAATACAAAGTCACATATCGCTTACCGGTAGCGTCCGCATCCAAAAGACGCAGAAACCGTTCCAAACCGGAGAGCTTGTCTTGCGTGCATTCATAATGCTGAGACACCGCATAGCGATCTACGATAACCACTTGCTTAACCGGTGCTTTCGCCAGCAGCTCAAAGCGCGTATGCCATAAATCTGAATATTTTTGCCCGGCAGGTATATGTTGACCTGCGACAGTCATTGCTTGAGAGAATGTTTGTGCCTGTGAGGCTGCAAGTAAGCGGCATACCTCTAGCGATGGATGTGAAGGTAGTATACGCGAGAGTTCCTCATCACCCAGACCAAACTCTACCTCTGCCTTTGTATCGTCAAGTAGAACTATTTTTGCTGATTGCGCAAGCCAATCCAGGCACACGTCATTATTGCAGGTAACGCCATCCCATTGCGCATTACAAGGCAGAATAGGCAGCCGCTCTATCAACTCCTGCCATAGAGGACGTAATTTTTGCGGCAATGCATCAATAGATTTTTTTATTATGGAATCTTGAAACATCTGCCCATCATGTATGAGAATCCCAATTCTCTGCCATGTATCTAGCAATCCCTTGTGGCAGGCTAACTGCTGTGCGGGTGTCCAGGCAACATCTGGCGCCAGACTATCACTATCAATCACGAACGGAACAAGCATCTTTACCGTCCCGCGAATTTTTCATGATAGGACTCCTCGAAAAAGCCGCCAGGCCATTTGTCGATAAAGTCACCGTCCTCATCCACACGGAGATCTAAAATCCGGCTCCCGCGCCCAGGAAGAGGCTCAACATAAAGCACTGCAATATCTTCAGGACGTAAACGCCCCTCCCGAATTCTACGCAAGATACGCAGAATCAAGTGTTCGCTATGGGTTTCCAGAATGAAGCGGTTCTTCTGCTCACCGGTTGCCGCCTCGATAAACACATCAGCTAATTCCGCCTGCAAAGCAGGATGCAGGTGGATCTCTGGCTGCTCCATTGCAATCAATTTATTTTTTGATGCGTATGCCATCACCAGCACGGGTAGCACCTGGGTAATGCCAATACCCACATCCCGATGCGTAACCGGTGTGCTATTTCTCAGATCAAAGAGAATGAGTTCACTGATTTCTCCAGCATTCGCTAGTGCAGATTTCATTAGCCTGACTGCAATGTCCGCGTCCCATTCTGACCAGGGATCATGAGACCCTTCTTGAGTTTCATGCTCGTAATTATTATCCACAAAGCCTAGTGATTCGATGATCTCGAAGCCTTCCTCTGACAATTCGCCTGAACGCTCCCTAATCCAATCGAAGGCCTGGACTACACCTTGAATCCACCTCTCCAGCGCCTCCCCTTCTTGCTCCGGTGCGATAAGCTTCCTCACCTTCAACTCATAGGGTGTTCGCAATACGTCAGAACCAAGCCATCGATTCACGGCATGTCTCACGTTATCGTCTCTTCTGACAACATCCCATGCATAACCGCCGCCAGCATACCAATTCGCATCCTCATGTTCTGAGAAAGCCAAATGCCGGGGCGGGAAAGATCGTAGCGGACCGAGGTATATGAACTTCTTGAGTTCCTGCGCCAGGACGTGGCTAGATCCCTTAATCAATTCGTCCAACATGCGTGGAAAGAAGAAATTTATCGCATTGGCCAGATCTTCATTTCTGTTACCTTTGCTAACAGGAAACAGTGCAGGTTGCTCTGCGTCTCCTGAGCCATCTGCCCGAAAGATTAGACCTTCCGGGAACAGACGTGCGACATGTGTACTGAGTTCCGGAACCATTTCATCGATGACATCGCCAATCCCCTCGAAATCCTTGTCCGTGATTGTTTCCGTAGTTGTTGCTGTGGTTACAATCGCCTTGAGCACTTCTCGAAAAACCGTATGCGAATGATTTAAACGGTCCAGGCGTAACCTGCCGTCCCTCCGCCGGCTCATACGCAGCAATAGTTGCTCATCACCAAGTAGCTCGTAAGAAGATACAGCCGGCTCTGCTCCCGGCAGTGGACGCTCCTCGTTATCTAGCTCAACACCTATGGTCAGTACAATCTTCAACGTCTGAACGGTAGCTAGAAGCTCTGCCAATCGACCATGCAGCGTGGAAACATCCAGCTCAGCACCCCACTCCATACGGCGTTTTGCTTCGGCACGATGGATATATTGGCGAAAGCCACCCAGGTCGATGGCACTACCTCCGACTTCGGTCTTGAAAATATCCAGACGCCCGGTGCGTTCCGCCTCGCTAGCCAAGGCGAGGCTATGAATGAAGCTGGACTTTCCCGCACTGTTAGGACCGAAAATGAGAGTGATAGGCCGGATGGGTATGTGCTGAGTTTCGGCGAACGCCTTGAAGTTTCCGGTGAAGAGAGTTTTTATCATTGCGCACCTTCTTAGATGTAATGCTTGAATGGCAATGGCGGCTTCTCATGCGCATCCGGGGTTGCTGTTAGGGCAACTCTGATTAAGTCCCAACATCTGCGATAATACGCGCATGGTTACAACGGTTAGGTATCGATGAGACAGCAGACTTTCGCCACCGGTGACTTTGAACGCTACCGCAAG
>Ga0265293_10008574_pt1 | contig 15085 bp, 16 predicted proteins | sample Munlanlewell138R_FD_192505 | JGI IMG/M metagenome (GOLD analysis project Ga0265293, IMG submission 192505) | Leachate microbial communities from a municipal landfill in Southern Ontario, Canada - Leachate well 138R | ecosystem: Engineered > Solid waste > Landfill > Unclassified | place: Canada...
CGCGAGCGCCGTGACGATACCGCGCAGGCCGTCGAACTCGCCCGCGAGTCACTCACCGACGCCGACCGCGCGGGCGCCCTCATCGTGGTCGCCAGCCCGGGGATCTCCTCGGGCATCGTGGGCCTCACCGCCGCCCGCCTCGTCGAGGAGTTCTCGCGCCCCGCGATCGCCATCGAGATCCGCGACGGCGAGGGTCGCGGCTCCTGCCGCTCCATCCCGGAGTTCGACGTCACCGCCCTCCTCCACCGCCACGCGGACCTCTTCCTGCGCTACGGCGGCCACCGCGCCGCGGCCGGCTTCAGCATCGAGGAGTCTCGCCTCCCCGAGATGAAGGCGCGCCTCGTCGCCGACGCCGGCGAGCACCTCGACATCGCGACGCTCGCCCCCACGTTCGACATCGACTGCGAACTCCCGCTCGAGGCGGTCGACCGCAAGACGCTGCAGTGGCTCGCGCTCCTCGGCCCCCACGGCGTCGGCAACCACGCCCCGACGTTCCTCGCGCGGAACGTGCTGGTCGTGCAGTCGCGGGCGGTGGGACAGGACGGATCGCACCTCAGCATGACGCTCAAGTCCGGCATCGCCACGTGGAAGGCGATCTCCTTCGGGAACGCGGACGCCCTCGTCCCCGCGGGTGAGCCCGCCGACGTGATCTACACGTTCAAGCAGGACGACTTCCGCGGCGACGGCGCACTGCAACTGGAGGTGTTGGACCTCCGCCCGGCCCGGGAGGACTAGCCTCCGGCCTCTGACGCCGTCCCCTCGCGGGGGAGAGTTGGGCTGGGGGAGTACGTTCGTCGCGCAGTAGTGAGCTGTGAGGCCGAAGGGACCCTCACCCCCGGCCCCTCTCCCGAAACCGGGAGAGGGGAGTCAGAGTCAGAGTGTGAGTCGGAGGGGTGGGGGCATGAGCGCCCTCAGACCTTGATCTAAGCCCGAGAATCTGCGGATCGGCCCCCTCTCCCGGTTTCGGGAGAGGGCTGGGGTGAGGGCCTTCCGGCCTCGGGCCCTACTCCACGTCCGAGGACACCCGCGACCACAGGGTGTGGTAGCGCTCGCCGGTGATGGCGGCACGGAGTTCCTGGTGCTCGATGCGGCAGAGGACCTCGAAGCACTCGGCGGCCTGCTCGGGGTCGTCAATGCGGTGGATGATCGTGTCCCAGACGCCCATCGTGACCAGCGAGGCGACGCGGGCGTCCCAGGGGATGAGGGTGATGGACTCGGGGCGGGAGAACTGAGGACGGAGCTTGCGGAGGGAGCGGAGGCGGTCCCCGCCGCTCTTTGCCATCGGGACCACTTTCACCAGCGTCCCGGCATAGTCGTTGGTGCGGGTGTCGATCAGCAGGGTGCGGCGAAGGGTGGGGAAGAAGAGACTGACTACCTCGGCTTCGGCGATGTTCTGTACGACTTCGTCGAGGTCGATCTCAATGCCACCGTCGATCATCGTCCGCCCTCTCCCCGACCCACTGACTCTACTGCTTCTCGCCAGCCTGCTGCGTGATCCGCAGGAAGCGATGGCGCCCCACGCGCACCTCGTCGCCGGGCGCCACCACCAGGGCGGCGTCCTCCACCTTCTCGCTGTTCACCTGGACGCCGCCGCCCTTCACCAGCCGGCGCACCTCGCCCTTGCTGGCGGCGAGGCCGGCCTCCACCGCGAGGTCCACGAGGGGCATCGCGGCAGGGATGGCGTACTCAGGCATGTCGCCCGGCGTCTCACGGCGCTGGAAGGTGGACTCGAAGTAGGCGCCCGCCTGCTCGGCCGCCTCTACACCGTGGAAGATCTCCGTGATCGCGGAGGCGAGGCGCTTCTTGACATCGATCGGGCGGACCGAGCCACCCTCCATCGCCGCGCCGATCGAGGTGACCTCGTCCGGGTGGAGGCGAGTGACGAGCGTGAAGTAGTCGAGGACTGATTCGTCGGGGATGGACATGACCTTGCCGAACATGTCGTTCGGCGGCTCCGTGATCCCGATGTAGTTGCCCAGGGACTTGGACATCTTCTCGTGTCCGTCCGTCCCCACCAGGATCGGGGTGGTGATGCAGATCTGAGGGCGCTCGCCGTTGGCCTCCTGCAGCTGCCGGCCGGCGAGGAGGTTGAACGTCTGGTCGGTGCCGCCGATCTGGACGTCCGTCTCCATGTGCAGGGCGTCGTACGCCTGCATCATCGCGTAGAGGAACTCGCTGACGTGGATGGGGTCACCAGAGTCGTACCGCTTCTGGAAGTTCTCCCGGCGGAGGAACTGCGCGACGGTGTAGTTGGCGGTCAGGCGGATGACGTCCGCGAAGGTCAGCTTCGACAGCCAGTCGCCGTTGAACAGGATCCGCGTCTGCTCCGCGTCCAGGATGTGGAACGCCTGCTCGGTGTAGGTCTTCGCGTTCTCCGCGATCTCCTCCGGCGTCAGCATCGGACGGGTCTTGTCCTTGCCGGTCGGATCGCCGATCAGGGCCGTGAACGACCCGACGAGGAACGTGACCTCGTGCCCGAAGTCCTGGAACTGGCGCATCTTCCGCATCGGGACCATGTGGCCCAGGTGCAGGTCCACCTTCGTCGGGTCGAAGCCGCAGTAGACGCGGAGGGGGCGGTCTTCCTCGAGGCGGGCTCGCAGCTCGCGCTCCATCGTGCGGCGCGTCGCGTCGTCGCCGAACTCGGTGCCGGCCATGAGGACGGCCATCTGCTCGTCGACTGGCGCCATTGTGCGTTCGGAGCTGGTGGACGGAGCGGTCACGAGAACCACCGTCGAGTGGCCTCGACGTCCGCGCGGATCTGCTCGACCAGCCCTTGAGGGCCGTCGAACTTCATCTCCGGCCGCAGCCGGCAGAGGAGCTGGATCGAGACGATCTGGCCGTACAGGTCGCCCTCGAAGTCCAGCAGGTGCGTTTCCACCTTGCGGTTGTTGCTGTCGTCGAAGGTGGGGCGGGTGCCGATGTTCGTCACGGCTTCGAAGGTGCGGTCGCCGAGGCGGGCGCGGGTGACGTAGACGCCGTTCGGAGGGAGCGCCCGGTCAGGCGCGACGCCGATGTTCAGCGTCGGGAAGCCGATGGTGCGCCCGCGCTCGTCGCCGTGCAGGACGGGGCCGCGCACCGCGTACGGACGGCCGAGGAGGCGCGCGACTTCCTCCATCTCGCCCTCGGCGAGGGCGCCCCGAATACGGGTGGAGGAGACGCGCTCCGTGTCGTCGTCCTCGTGGTACAGCGGGACAGGGACCACCTCGAACCCCTGCTCCTCGCCGATCTTCGCGAGGGCCTCCGTGGTGCCCTCGCCACCGCGTCCGAGCCGGAAGTCCGCGCCGACGACGAGGACGCGGAGGCCCGCCTCCTCCACGAGGAGGCGCGTGAAGTCCGCGGCCGAAACCTGCTGGAGCTCAGAGGTGAACTGGAGGACGGAGACGAACTCCGCGCCGACCTCCTTCAGCAGCTCAACGCGCCGCTCGAGGGACTCGAGGTAGGCGACGGGGGTGCCGGGACGGAGGACGGTGATGGGGTGGGGGTGGAAGGTGACGACGCCGCCCGTGAGGCCTCGAGCGCGGCCCTCGTCGAGCATCCGGCGGATCAGGGTGCGGTGGCCACCGTGCACCCCATCGAACACGCCGACCGAGATGGCGTGCTCACCGGGCGTCGCGCTCCGACGCAGTTCGTCACGGACGAGAAGCAACGGGAGCGGATCCTTTCGGGACGGTGTCCCTCAATGCTAGCACCGGGACTCCGCGGAGTCGGGTGCGCTCACGGCCGGCACGCCGACGATCTCCTCGAACCTCACACGCCGGTGAAGTCTTCCTCCGAGTGGGTGAACTCCGGCGGGCGGGCGCCCTCCAGCTTCACGAGCTCGATGTCCCCGAACGCGGCGGACTGCTGGGCCATGAGGTAGCGCTGCTTGATCAGCTCAAGGACGGCCATGAAGTCCACGATCACCATCGTGCGCGAGGTCGCGGACTGGATCAGCGCGCGGAACGAGGTGCGCCCGGTCGCCTGCAGCTGATCTACCAGCGAGCGCATGCGGTCGCGGAGGCGGACCGGGTCGCGCCGGATCTCGGCCTGCGGCTCCTCCTCCGGCATGCGCTCCATCACCTCGCGGATCACGTCCACCAGCGAGGAGAGCGTCACCGTGTCGAGGCCCGTCGGGAGCGGCACCGCGGGCGGCGGCACCTCGCGGCGATAGGTGCCGTGGCCCACCTCGCGCTCACGGAGGAACTCCGCGGCGTGCTTGAACCGGCGGTACTCGCGGAGCGCCTCGATCAGTGCGCGGGCGTCGTTCCCCTCCTCGGCGTCATCCTCGACGACCTCGTCCGGGTCGCGGGGCAGGAGGGCGCGCGACTTCAGCAGCAGAAGGCGCGCGGCGACGCCGATGAAGTCCGCCATCGCGCCGAGGTCGATCTGCTCCTGTGAGCGGAGCGCGGCGAGGTACTGGTCCGTCACCTGGAGGAGCGAGACCTCCGTGATGTCCAACTCGTTCCGCTCGATCAGGTGGAGGAGCAGGTCCAGCGGGCCGTGGAACACCGGCAGGTCGAGCTCGATCGCGCCGGGCGACGGCATCTGGTCGCCCTCCTCTGTAGTCCCCTCGGCGGTCTCGGCAGTCTCGGTATCGGCCGCTGTCTCCTCGACGCCCTCCGACCCGCCGTCAGCGGGCGGGGACTCGTCAGAGACGAGCGACGGCTGCTCCCCCTCAGCGGGGGGAGCAGCCGTGGCGTCGGCCTCGGGGCGTTGGTCCTCGGTCGTCACGCTCGCGCTACGCGGTCGCGGCCGTGGCGAGGGCTCCCGGCGGCTCGGCGAACGGGCGGCCGACGGCGGCGGCGAGGGAGCGGGCTTCCTCCGCCATGTCGGCGAAGTTGGCCGGCGTCAGTGACTGCGCACCGTCCGAGAGCGCGTGGTCCGGGTTCGGGTGCACCTCGATGATGAAGCCATCCGCGCCCACCGCGATGGAGGCGAGGGTCATCGGCTTCACGAGGTACCACTTGCCCGTGCCGTGGGAGGGGTCGGAGATCACCGGGAGGTGGCTCAACCGCTTCACGAGGGCGATCGCGTTCAGGTCCAGCGTGTTCCTCGTCGCGGTCTCGAAGGTACGGATGCCCCGCTCGCAGAGCATCACGTTGGGGTTGTTCTGCGACAGGATGTACTCGGAGGCGAGGAGCCATTCCTCGATCGTGCCTGCGAGGCCGCGCTTCAGCAGGACCGGCTTGCCGGTCTTGCCCGCCTCCTCCAGCAGCACGAAGTTCTGCATGTTGCGGGCGCCGATCTGGATGATGTCCGAGTACTGCGCCACGGCCTCCACATCGCGGACGGAGAGGCACTCCGTGATCACCGGCATCCCGAGTTCCTGGCCGGCGGCGGCGAGCATCTTCAGTCCCGGCACGCCGAGTCCCTGGAACGAGTACGGGGAGGAGCGCGGCTTGTAGGCGCCACCGCGCAGGATGTGCGCGCCGGCCTTCTTCACGCCCGTGCAGGCCTCCCAGAGCTGCTCCTCGGTCTCGATGGAACAGGGGCCGGCCATGAAGACCGGGCGGCCGCCGCCCACCTTCACGCCGTTCGACAGCTTCACGACGGTGTCTTCGGGGTGGGTCTCGCGGCTGGAGAGCTTGTACGGCTTGGAGACGCGGATGACCTCGTCCACGCCGGACATCATCGAGATCTCGTCGCGGTGGTCCTGGACCACCTGGCCCAGGCCGGCGATCACGGTGCGGACGGCGCCGTGGATCGGCTGGCCCTTCAGGCCGAAGTCGGTCATGCGGTTCATCACGGCATCCGCCTCTTGCGGGGTGTGGTCAAGCTTCATCACAACGATCACGGCTAGGACTCCTCGTCACCCACGAGGTCGCGTCGAAGGACGCGGGCCCCGCGGAGATACACGTGTTTGATCTCGGCGAGCGGAAGGTCCGTGTTGACGTGCATCAGGATGCGCAGGCAGCGGGCCAGCGATCCCGGCACGTTCATCTCCATCACGCACTCCAGCGCCACCTGGGTGTACCCGGCTTCCCGGGCCGCGACCGCGGGGAACTCCGCGCTCAGGTCCGGGGTGGCGCTGAACTGGATGGAGGCGACGAGGTCCGGATCGATCTCGTTCTGTCGGACGATCTCGTCCAGCAGTTCGCGCGCCGCGGCGAGGATCTCCTCGCGGGTGTTGTTGTCCACCGTGGTCGCGCCGCGGATGCCGCGTACCAGCATGCTGGAGGTCTCCCGTTCGCTCGTCTGAACCTCGTTAAGCCGAGGGGACAGGCCGGGCCATGATGCGCCCGGACCTGCCGATGTTGGTCATGAGGGGGTTACGAGCCAAACGACCCGGCCGCACCCTGGGGCACACCGGGGGTCGCGTGGCTCCACGTATACGCGCCGCCGAGGGCTGCGTACACACGGGCGAGGCCGAAGCGGGAATACCGCGGGGCGTGCGACGGGTGCCTATCCAGGGTCACGACCGGTGATCTCCTCCAGGTACGCCCGCACTCGGGCGGGCCGTTCCTCACGAGGCGTCTCGCCCACCAATTGGACGAAGGCGCTCCCGATCACTGCTGCGTCCGCGACCTCGCCCACCCGCTGCACGTGCTCTCGGGTCGAGATCCCGAAGCCGACCGCCAGGGGGAGGTCCGTCAGGGCTCGGACGCGGGCGATGTACTCGGGCAGTTCGTCCGAGAGGACCGACCGCGCGCCGGTGATCCCGACGACGCCGACGCAGTAGACAAAGCCGCTCCCGTGTTCGTCGACCAGCCGGATCCGGTCCTCGGTCGACGTCGGCGCCAGCAGGTACACCAGGTGCAGTCCCGCCTCGCGGGCCACCTGCTCCAGCTCCCCCGCTTCCTGCGGAGGAAGGTCGACGGTGATGAGGCCATCGACCCCGGCCTCGACGGCCGTCTGCACGAACCTGCTGATCCCGTACGCGAGCAGCGGGTTGAAGTATCCCATAACGATCAGTGGGACGGAAACGCCACGGGCGCGCAGCTCGCGCACGGCCTCGAACACCGTCTCCGGGGTCGCCCCGTTCGCGATGGCTTCCTCGTAGGCGCGCTGGTTCGTCGGACCGTCGCCCATCGGGTCGCTGAACGGCAGCCCGATCTCGACGGCGGCAGCCCCGCCGGCGACGGCGGCCTCCACGATGTCCGCGGTGGCGTCGATCTCCGGCCAGCCCGCGGGGATGAAGGGGATGACGGGGGTACGTCCCGCCTCGCGCGCCGCGGCAAACGCGAGGGCGATGCGATCCGTCGTGGTACCGGTTGGCGTCGTGGTCACGCTGCTGCCCTCACTCGTGGCTCCCTCGTCCGTCCTGCTCTCACTGGGTCACCCCGGAGATGGTCGCGATGAACGAGACGCCATTAAAGATCGCGTGCGCAATCACTGGCGTCCAGAGCGACCCCGTCCGGTGGTAGGCGAACGCGAACAGCATCCCGATCCCCCAGAACGGGAGGACCACGCTGATCTCGAAATGCACGAGGGCGAACATGAGCCCGCTGATCACCATCCCCGCGATCAGACCCCACCGCGCCTGCACCGCGCGGAAGATGAGCCCGCGGAAGAACAGCTCCTCGCCCAGCGGCGCGGCGACCACCACGGACAGCCCGAGGACCATCCACACGGTGTCGGTCATCGCCTCCGTGTCCGGCAGCGGGTTGCCCTCGGTGAGTCGGGAGAGGTCGTTCCCCGTCGCCTCCTGCACCGCGAGCACGATCATCCCGTACACGAGCACGATGAGGAGCCCGCCGGCCCACGTCGCGATCGGCCAGAGCATCGCGCTGCCTCGGAGGGGCCGGAACCCGACCTGCTCCAGCGTCAGGTCTTTCCTCGTCGCGAGGATGAGCACGATCGCGCCGAGCCAGACGGAGAAGCCGAGGGTGGCGACGGCCGCCGCCAGCGCGGCGGCGGAGTCCTCCCCCGGGTCGCCCACGTTGACCGCGACGATGGTGATGATGACCACCACCACCGCGTAGCCCAGCAGGAGCAGTCCGAGCCCCAGGCCCAGGTCGCGCCCGGACCACGGGACGCCCGGCAACGGCGAGTCTGGCTGAGGTGAGCGTTGCGGGGCTTCCACGCGTTCAGGCTAACAGCCACGGGCGACAGGCTCAGTTAACGGGAGCGCGCCGGCGAGTAGGATGGTGGTGTGCAGATCACCCACGTCATCTACGACCTGGACGGGACGCTCCTGGACACGGAGCCGCTCTTCATCCAGACCACCAACGCCATCTTCGCGCGGTTCGGGATGGAGCTGTCCCCGGACGTGCGCATGATGATGATGGGCCGCCCCACCCCCGTCGCCGTCCCCCTCATGCTGGAGCAGACCGGCCTGCCCATGACCGCCGAGGAGTTCATCGCGGCCCGCGAGGGCGCCCTCGCGGAGCTGTTCCCGCACACGCAGCCGATGCGCGGCGCGCGCGAGCTGACGGACCATCTCGCCGCCCACGGCGTGCCGCAGGCCGTGGCGACGTCCTCCTCGCGCCACACGCTCGCGCAGAAGCTCAGCGCACACCGCGAATGGTTCGAGGTCTTCGAGTCCGTGGTGATCGCGGAGGAGGTGACGCACGGCAAGCCCGCGCCCGACATCTTCCTCGAGGCCGCACGTCGCCTCGGCGCGCCGCCCGAGTCCTGCCTGGTGTTCGAGGATGCGCCAATCGGGGTGCAGGCCGCGCTCGCGGCGGGGATGCAGGTCGTCGCGGTGCCGGAGCCCGGCCACGAGCATCGTGTCGAGGACGCGCACGCCGTCATCGACAGCCTGGAGGCGTTCGACCCCTCGGCGTGGGGCCTCCCACCGTTCCCAATGCGGACCCTCGCGACGGGCGACTGAGGGCCAAAGCGACACTCCTCTAGAGCGAGACACCGAGGGCCTGCGCGACGGTGTTCATGTCCTTGTCGCCGCGGCCACTGAGGTTCACGAGGATGATGTCGTCCGGAGACACCTCACCCTTGAGCTTCAGCACCTGCGCGATGGCGTGCGAGGACTCCAGCGCGGGGATGATCCCCTCGAGACGAGACAGCGCCTGGAACGCCTCCAGCGCCTCGTCGTCCGTGATCGCACGGTACTCGGCGCGCTCGGTGAGCTTCAGGTGAGCGTGCTCCGGACCGACGCCGGGGTAGTCGAGGCCCGCCGAGATCGAGTGGGCTTCCTGGATCTGGCCCCACTGGTCCTGGAGCAGGTAGGAGCGGCTGCCGTGCAACACCCCCGGGCGCCCCTTCGAGATCGTGGCGGCGTGGCGGCCCTCCAGCCCCTCGCCGGCAGCCTCGACGCCGATGAGGCGGACCTGGTCCGGGATGAACTCGTGGAACAGGCCGATGGCGTTCGAGCCGCCACCGACGCAGGCCACGGCGATGGTGGGGAGGCGGCCTTCCTTCTCGAAGAGCTGCTGTTTCGCCTCGCGGCCGATGATCGACTGGAAGTCGCGCACCATCATCGGGTACGGGTGCGGACCGACCACGGAGCCGATGATGTAGTAGGTGTCGCGGACGTTGGTGACCCAGTCGCGGATCGCCTCGTTCGTCGCGTCCTTCAGCGTGCGGGAGCCGGAGTTGACCGCGACCACCTCCGCGCCCAGCGTCTTCATCTTGAAGACGTTCAGGCTCTGGCGACGGACATCCTCCGCCCCCATGTACACGACGCACTCCAGATCGAAGAGCGCGCACGCCGTCGCGGTAGCGACGCCGTGCTGACCGGCCCCGGTCTCCGCGATGATCCGCCGCTTGCCCATGCGCCGCGCGAGGAGCGCCTGCGCCAGCACTGCGTTGATCTTGTGCGCGCCAGTGTGGTTCAGGTCCTCCCGCTTCAGGTAGACCTTCGCGCCGACCTCCGCGGACAGGCGCGCGACATGCGTGAGCGGTGACGGCCGGCCGACGTAGTCCTTCAGCAGCCCATCCAGCTCCGCGAGGAACGCGGGGTCTTGCCTCGCACGCTCGTACTCCGCCTCCAGCTCCGCGAGCGCGGGCATCAGCGTCTCCGGCACGTACTGCCCGCCGAATTCGCCCCAGTGGCCGAGGGCGTCCGGTGCGTTGGGATCACTCGTTGGTGGCTCGGGCGTCATGCGTCTTCCTCTGCCGCGATCGCTGCATCGGCGGTGCGGACCGCCTCGATGAATGCGCGCACACGCGCGGGGTCTTTTTGGCCGTCTGTCTCGGTGCCACTCGCCACGTCGACACCCCACGGGCGGACGGTGCGCACGGCATCCCCCACGTTCTCCGGGGTGAGACCACCCGCGAGGAACATCGGGACGCGCTCCGCCGTCTCGCGCGCCACGCTCCAGTCAAACGTTACGCCGGACCCACCCCGGTACGGGCCATGCGCCGAGTCCAGCATGAGGGCGAGCGCGAACCCGGGCTGCACGAACTCCAGCGCGTCCGCCGGCGCATCGAGAGGCGAGACGTGGACCACCTGGATCACCGGCCGGTCCACGCGCAGGCAGTCCTCCCACGTCTCGTCGCCGGACAACTGCACAAGGTCCACGCCAGCCTCGGCGGCGATCGCGTTCACTTCCTCGATCGGTTGGTCGGCGAAGATGCCGACGGTCAGCGGGCGCTTCACGGCGAGGTAGGCGTCCAGCACCGACGCGCCGTACTGAAACCACGCGGTAAGGTCAGCGCGTGCCTCCGCCGAGGGCGGTGCGACCTCCTCGAACTCGTGCGCGGCGAGCGGCGAGCCGAGCGCGTCGACCAGCGCCCGGCCCGTGGCCGCGTCGATCCGGCGCTTCGAGGAAGCGAAGTTGAGCCCGACGAAGTCGGCGCCCGCCTCCGCTGCCACGAGGACGTCCTCCGGCGTGCGCATGCCACAGATCTTCACGCGCGTCACGCCATTCATCACTGCGGGGCCTCCGCGAGCATCAGCGAGCGCGCCGTCTCCACCACCGTCCCCGACCGCACGAGGGCTTCGCCGACGAGGAGGGCGTGCGCGCCCGCCTCGGCCATGCGGACGGCGTCCTCGGGCGCGCGGATCGCGGACTCCGCTACCAGGGTGACGCCCTCGGGTGCGAGCGCCTCAGCGAGAGCGGAGAGGCGCTCGAAGGTACCGAGGTCTTCGTGGAACGTGCGGAGATCGCGGTTGTTCACGCCGATCACGGTCGCGCCGGCCTCGACAGCGGTGCGCAGCTCGTCCTCGTCGTGCACCTCCACCAGCGCTTCCATGCCAAGGGCGCGGGTCTGCGCCAGCAGGTCGCGGAGGCCGTCCGGCTCCAGCAGCATCACGATCAGCAGCAGGGCGTCTGCGCCGAACGCGCGCGCCTCGAGCACCTGGTACGCGTCAAAGATGAAGTCCTTGCGGAGCAGCGCCGGCCGGTCCGCGTCCCCGTCGAACGAGGCGCACACCCCGGCGAGGTCGGCGATCCCGCCGCTGAAGTAGTCGGGCTCCGTGAGGATCGAGATCGCGGCGGCGCCCGCCTCGGCGTAGTCGCGGGCCTGCGCGACGGCGTCGAGGTCCGCGTCGAACACACCCTTGCTCGGCGACGCACGCTTGATCTCGGCCACGAGCCGTAGCCGCGAGGCCGGCGAGGCGACCCGCCCCTCTCGCAGCCGCGCGGCGAACGAGATCGGCGGGCGAGCACCCTCGATCATCGTGCGGAGCGCGGCCTCGTCGCGGAGTGCGCGGTCCTCCGCGAGGCGGAGACGACGCGACGCCACGATCCGGTCGAGGATCGTGCCGGTGACGCGGGCGGCGGACTGCTCCACCATCGCGGCGCTACTTCCCCGCCGCGCGGCGTGACACCTCGACGAAGGCGGCGACCTTCGCGGCCGCATCACCTTCCTCGATGGCGTCGATCGCCATCTTCACGCCGTCCTTGAGGGAGGCCGCGAGGCCGGTGACGTACAGGCCGGCGCCGGCCTGGGCCACGATCATGTCGCGGATCACCGGGACGCCCTCGCCCGCGAGCACCTCGCGGAAGATGCGAGCGTTCTCCTTCGCATCGCCGCCGACCACCTCGTCGGCGCGGTGCAGGTCCAGGCCGAGGTCGGCCGGTGTGATCGTGCGGTGGGAGACGGCGTTCGCGCGCACCTCGTAGATCTCAGTCGGGCCGGTGACGGAGATGTCGTCCACGTTGCCCTCGCCGCTGGCGACGATGGCGTGGCGCATCTCGAGGTTGGCCAGCACTCGCGCGAGGCGTTCCGCCAGTTCCGGGGTCGCGGCGCCCATGACGTGGCACTTCGCGAAGGCCGGGTTGGTCAGCGGGCCAAGGATGTTGAAGACGGTGCGGAACCCGATCTGCGGGCGCAGCGGCCCGGCGAACTTCATCGCCGGGTGGAACGTCTGCGCGAACATGAACCCGATCCCGGTCTTCTCGATGCACTCCGCCACCTGCGCCGGCCCGAGCGCGATCTGCGCTCCCAGCGCTTCGAGGAAGTCCGCAGCCCCCGAGTTGGAGGTCATCGCGCGGTTGCCGTGCTTCGCGACCTTCGCGCCGGCCGCCGCTGCGACGAACGCGCCGGCGGTGGAGGCGTTGAAGACCTTCTTCGAGCCGCCGGTGCCCGCGGTGTCCAGCAGCGGCTGAGCGCGGACCTCCAGCCGGAGGGCGTGCTCGCGCATGGCCTGCGCCATGCCGGTGATCTCCTCGACGGTCTCGCCTTTCAGTCGGAGCGCGGACATGAACGCGCCGAACTGCGCCTGGGTGGCGACCTCGCCCTGCGGATCCTCGAGGCCGGCGCGCATCATCTCGCGCATCGCCTCCGCGGCTTCGGCGCGTGTCAGGTCTCGGCGTTCCTCCACCAGCGCGATGAGGGCATCACGGATCACGAGGCGACTCCTGCCCGCTGGACGTTCGGCATCGCGAGGAAGTTCTTCAGCAACGCGTGGCCGTGCTGGGTCATGATCGACTCCGGGTGGAACTGCACGCCCTCGATCGCCAGCTCGCGGTGACGGGCGCCCATGATGATGCCGCGCTCCGTGCGCGCGGAGACTTCGAGGACGTCCGGCACGGTGTCCGGGCGGATCGCAAGGGAGTGGTACCGGATCGCCTCGAACGGGCTCTCGATGCCCTCGAAGACGCCCTTGCCGTCGTGCTCGATCAGGCTGGTCTTGCCGTGCATGATCTCGCCGGCGTACTCGACCACGCCTCCATACGCCTCGCCGATGCACTGGAGCCCGAGGCACACGCCCAGCAGCGGCGCTTCACCCTCGAACGCCCGTACGAGGTCGACCGAGATGCCGGCCTCCTTCGGCGAGCACGGGCCGGGTGAGATCACCACGTGCTCGGGCTTCATCGCGAGGCAGTCCTCGACGGAGATCTGGTCGTTGCGATGGACCTCCACCTCCCCGCCGAGCTCAGTGAGGTACTGGTAGAGGTTGTAGGTGAACGAGTCGTAGTTATCGATCAGCAGGATCACGGCTGATCCTCCTCATACTCGTCGGCGGCGGAGCGCAGGGTGGCGGCGACCGCCATCTCACGCAACTGGCCGGCATGGTCGCGGTCGTGCGCGGCGATCTTGGCGAGGCGATCGCCGATCTGGACCACGCCACGCTCCGGGTGGTTGGCGTACGAGTTCAGCGTCTCCGGCGGCTGGTACTGGACCCACGTCCGCGTCTCGGTGCGCACGATGTCCATCCGCTCGCGCAGGGTCGCCTCGTCGTCGCGGGGACGGAGGAAGTACAGGTCCTTCCACACGTCGTCGTTGAACTGCCGCCATGTACGGCCCGGTTCATCGACGCAGCGGCGCACCTCGTTGCGGTAGTACGCCTCCACGTCGATCGCGTGCGCGAGCACGTCGAGGGGCGCCCAGCCGTCCTCGTTCAGCGCTTCCGTCCGCAGGTGACGCGGGATCGCGTCGTACGCCGCGAGGAACTCGCCGCGCGCCTCCACGAGCTGCGCGAGGATCTCCTCGTTCGTGTACGCCGCGAGGGCGGGCTCGGAGCTGTCGCCCTGGAATACCGTGGTGAGCCACTCGCGCAACTCCGGCATCAGGTTCAGGCCGCCGATGTCAGCGGACGCCGCCCACAGAGCGTCGTCGAACAGCGAGGCCGGGAATTGCACCTCGCCCTGCCAGTCGACGCAGGTGAAGGCGTTGGCGATGAACCGCTCGTCGGTCGACGCGGTCAGGTACACCGTGTCGAGGAACTCGTACGGGCCGGGCTCCACGTGGAGGTAGTCACGGAGCAATCGCTCGAGGGCGTCCTCCGCCGTCTCGACGTCGGCGACGCCGACGAAGGGCAGCGACCACAGGCCAGCGAACGGGCCGGCCGCGTGACGGACGAAGAGCGACTTCGAGTCGCCCCGCACCATGAGGGCGAGCGAGGCGAGCTGAGGGCCGTCCTGCACCATCTCGTCCTCCCCTAGTAGCCGAGGCTGCCGACGGGGCCGCCGCCCTCGCCGCGCTCAGCGTCATCGATCGCCGCGAGGAGCGCGCGCGCCTTGTGCTGGCACTCCTCGTACTCCTTCTGCGGGTCGGAGTCGAAGACGATACCGGCGCCGGCCTGCACGTGGGCGAGCCCGTCCTTCATCACCAGCGTACGGATGGTGATGCATGTCTCGATGTTCCCCGAGAAGTCGAAGAAGCCGACCCCACCCGAGTACGGACCTCGGAGGTCGCGTTCGAGCTCACCGATGATCTCCATCGCCCGGATCTTCGGCGCGCCGGACACCGTCCCGGCCGGGTAGGCCGCGCGGAGGGCGTCGTAAGCGGTCATCTCCGGCCGCAGCTGCCCCTTCACGTGGCTCACGATGTGCATGACGTGGGAGTAGAACTCCAGGTCCAGCTTCTGCGTCACCGCGACACTGCCCGCTGCCGAGACGTGGCCGACGTCGTTCCGACCGAGGTCGAGGAGCATCACGTGCTCCGCGATCTCCTTCTCGTCGTTGATGAGCTCCTCGGCGAGGCGCTGGTCCTCCAGCGGGGTCTCACCCCGGCGGCGCGTCCCGGCGATCGGGTGCACCTCCACCTCGCCGTCTTCGATGTTCACCAGCAGCTCCGGCGAGGAGCCCACGATGTGGGTCTCGCCAAACTGGAGGAAGAACAGGTACGGCGAGGGGTTGATGCCTCGGAGGCTGCGATAGACCTCGAACGGGTGGGCGCCGGTCTCGCGGGAGAAGCGCTGCGACAGGACCACCTGGATGATGTCCCCGGCGGTGATGTACTCCTTGCAGCGGCGCACCGCCGCGAGGAAGTCCTCGTGCTCCCAGTTGGACGTGACCTCGTTGCCGCGCGTGCCGGA
>Ga0265293_10008575_pt1 | contig 15084 bp, 20 predicted proteins | sample Munlanlewell138R_FD_192505 | JGI IMG/M metagenome (GOLD analysis project Ga0265293, IMG submission 192505) | Leachate microbial communities from a municipal landfill in Southern Ontario, Canada - Leachate well 138R | ecosystem: Engineered > Solid waste > Landfill > Unclassified | place: Canada...
GGGAGGCCGGGACATTATGCGCGTGGAGGCGTACAAACCCCTGAAACCCGCGCTGCCTGACGGCAGCCGCGCTTCAGGACGCCTGCGAGACGCGAATCACGGCAAACGCCGAGCCTTGGTCTGGAACTAAGGGGAGGGGTTTAGCTGGGAACTCCAATATGTGCTGGGCGCGCAGATGGAGGATTTCGTGGCCGTCCATCAGCGCTGGTACATGGAAGAGTTCGCCAGCGAGAATCCCGGGCATTAAAAACCCCGCAGCAGTGCCGCGGGGTGGTGAATGGATCAGAGTTCAGCCGGGGCGTGTACGACCGGTTGGCCGTCTTTCTCCGCCAGCATGACCGTGACCTCGTGGGTTTTCTTCGCCTTGAACTGCCGGGCCGCCTCCAGCTGTGCGGCGTAGCTCGTGGCGGCCTGTACCGTGAGTCGACGGCCCCGATAAAACGCCTCGTAGGTGTTCATCGCAGGCTCCTCAGTGCGTGTGCAGCTGTTTGCAGGCCTCGGTGATGACGGCCTCGGTCTTTGCCGTGCGCCCGTTCACCGACTGCCAGATCACTTCGTGCTTCAGTCCGTTGCCAATCGGCCGGGTGACGACATAGCCGTGCACCACCTTGGTATCGCCGGTCCAGTGCCGGATCTGGTAGAGCACCACCGGATCCGTGCCGTCGGTGAAGGACTTCACCACGCGCCGGATGGCATCCGGCAGATCCTTGAAGTGCTTCAGGTCGAAGTCGCGCAGCTCACCCTCTTTGAAGGTGAAGCCGTTGCACTCGACTGTCTCACGGCCGCGGATGTAGTTCGAGAACTGGATGCTGCTGACCACATTGCCGGTCATGAAGTTCTCCAGTCCCGCTTTCTTGTCGAATGTTACATGTCCTGTGCGCATGATTACCTCGTTTCTTCAGGAGGCAGCTCGGTGTCGAGTTGCTTCAGGGGGTAGAAGACTGCCGTACGCCGGTCGTCCGCAGGCACGTCGGCGCAATGCGGCAACATGTCCACGCAGTAGCTGCCGCAGCTGTAGTTGAGAAACACGAACTTGCCGAATTTCTCACTCCACTTCGCCACTTGACCCAGCCGGCTCTCGCCGACATACCAGCCGCAATCCGCCAAGGCATCCTTGGTGATCGCGCGCGCCTTCAGACGCGCCTCGTGGGCCAGTTCCTCTTGCAGATACTGCTCTTCCCGTTCGGCCGCTTCGGCCACGGCCCGCTCGAACCGGGCGCGTCGTTCCTGTTCATCCATCGTGTCGTCCTCAGTATTGACCTGCCCCTGTATAGCGAATCCCGGCGGGGTTTGCGCCCCTTCCGGCCAGCCTCGTTCGCTATACCTCGGCAGGATATCACCAGAAGGACACTACCATGCAGAACACCATTGAGCAGTACCGCACGGCGGCACTCACGCCGCTCAAGCACTTCGGTTACAGCGGCGAACGCCCGCTGTTTAGCACCTGGGGCATGACCAGTTTCACCCAGAACCGCGACTCGGAGGCCCTGGAACGCAGCAATTTCTCGGTCATTTCCAAGGACTTGACCGCGCGGTTCCCGGACACCGTGGAGATCCTCCAGACCCGGCACTTTGCCGTCGGCTGGCTGGATCACCTGATCTTCGACACCACAGATGCCGCGACGTTGGCGGCCGTGTACGCCTGGGAGCGCAAGCTGGCCGACTATCCGGTCGCCAACGAGGATCACTACTCCGCGCTGGTCAACGAGGAGGCGGACGCCGCCTATGATGACTGGGCGAAGTATCTGGTGCGCGATATCGCCGAGGATCGGGGTCTGCTCGCCCTGCTGAACGAGGACGGCGATTTCGAACCCTCGGAGGCGCAGGCGGAGCAGTTGCGCAGTCTGGTGGCCGACGTGATCACCGAAAGCGCCCGGCAGGATCTCGAGACCCAGCGCCTGACGGAACTGATGGTCGCCGCCTTCCTCCAACAGGCAACCCCTGCGGAGGTGCGCGTATGAACGTCTATGAGGGATGCGGTACCGCGGTCACCGTCAACGGACAGGCGCTGGATCCGTGTCTGGACGTCGTCAACCACAGCCCGACGGGCTTCGCCTGGGGCTATGGCGGCAGCGGACCTTCGCAGCTGGCCTTGGCGATCATGGTTCACGAGTTCGGTCGCGATCTGTCCAAGCACCCGCAGCACTATCAGGACTTCAAGTGGGCGTTCGTGGCCCGGTTTCCCGACACGTTCACACTCACCTCAAAGGAGATCTTCTCCTGGACCATCCGCCATGATCCCACCGAGGGCGACAACGCCGATTGAAGTCAGCCACTGTTTCAAGGGACCCGCGAGGGTCCCTTTTTTATGCGCCCAGAAAAAACCCAGCCAGGAATGGCTGGGTGAAGTTGCGTCAGGCGGCCAAGGCGACCAGCTTCTCGGCGACCAGGATGGCGTCGACGTTGAACACCTCGAAGCCGGTACGATCCTGGGTGCGGCGCAGAGCGTAGCCGCGGTCGAGTTTTTTGCCGAAGCGCACCAGGCGATTCCACACGCCGGTATCGTCGGCAAACTCCGGGTACTCCACCTGCACGCGACCGGTGGCCGGATCCAGCAGGCCGTAGCCGTATTTGTCCTGGCCGTTGCGGCAGATACTGACGACGACAGAGATACGATTGTCCACAGAAGGTTCCTCATGGTGATAACCTTCTGCGTATAGCGAATGCCGGCTAGTCGATCTGCTCCCAACACCAGTAGCCGGTGCCGATCGGGTAGACCGTGCGTTCCACGCCACCCGCGGTGATCCGCTGGGCGGCGTATACCTCCGCCGGTGTCTCCTCGTCCGCGGGTTCCGCGTAGGCGTCCTGCCCCGGGGCGTAGACCACCAGCCCCAGCTCGACCAGGCGGTCGGCCGCCGCCTTTTCAAACACCGGGGTGGCCCAGCCATTCCAGCGCTCGCCGCGCGAGTACGCCAGCAGGGACTCGCCCTCCGGCAGCCAGTCGCCGGTTACGCGGATCGCCTGATACGGCGCGAGGTCGCGCGCCGGGTCGTAGCGCCGGAATTGGGTATCCAGCGCCGCGGCCGACACGGACACGACAAAGCCGCCGCCGAGCGGCGCGAGCTGCGCCTGATCTTCGGTGCGCGACACCAACTCCCACGCCGCCTGCGGATAGGCGCCGCCCAGACGCACATAAACTTCCGGAATCATGCCGCCACCTCGTCTGCCGCAACCAATGCGCGGGTCTTGGCCGTGAGCATGTTCAGGAGCCGCTCGCACGGGTAGTCGCGCCAGCGTTCCGAACTCTTGATGACGTCCTCGAACGCCGCGCGCGCCGCCGGTTCGTCGCCAAACAGCAGCGGTTCGAGCTTTTTGCGGCTATAGTCGGTGACGAAATCGTAGGTCAGTACCTGCATGCCAGCCTGATTTCGGCTCAGATCGAAGATCCGCAGCGCCAAGCCATCGACCTCCTGCCACGGGCCTATAACGCATTGACGTACCTGTGCGCGCCCCGGGCGGCCCGCGAGCGTCCAGTCACCGAGCTGGCGCAGCAGCACGAAGGGACGGTTCAGCACCCAGTCATCGTCACCGGTGGCCAGTTCGAACCAGCGCGTCAGGAAGAACTCCTGCGCAGTGCCGTAGCGAGCCTTGGCCTCGGGGCCGGTAAGCAGGGTGGTTGCGGTCATCAGGGATCCTCCGGGTAATGAGAGTCTAGCCTAGCCGCGCGCGGTATGCTGCGAGCAACGGGTTGGCGGCAGCCGGGCCGGCGATGGACCTCGACCTAGCCTTCCGCCTGCGCGGCGTCCCGCAGCGGGCTGGAGGTGCCTTTGCGGCGAATCAGGTCCATGGCGCGGTCGCGCACGGCGTGCACCCGCGGATCGATGACCGAGCGCGTGGCGTGGAGCAGCTGGTTGAGCATCATCTCGAAATCGGCGGCCGTCTGCGCGTGGTGCCGCGACTGGGTGACCAGTTCGTGAGCGTGTCGCGCCAGGGCGGCGTTGGCCTCGCGGGCGCGGGTCAGTTCGGCGCGCAGTTCCGCTACGGTGGCGGTTTCAGGGGTGGGCATCGCAGGACCTCGCAATCGTTATAATATTCATATACATTAACAGTATAGCAATAGTCTTTACGAAAGTCAAGCGTGGGCCGGGCACGCGTTCTCGCTATACGCTCTTGAGTACACGACTCAGAGGACATGAACTATGAATAGCATCGAACGGTTTGCGCAGGACTTCGCCGCGTTGCAGTTCGAGCGCGCGGGACTCATCGAGACCCTGCGGCTCGAGCTGGAAATGAGCGGCGAGGCACTCGACGACTTCTTCTACGAGCAGATCGACGAACTGAAGGGGTATCTGGGGGCGCAGGCCGCCAACGAGACCTCCGATAACCCGAACGAGCAGGAAGCGGCGATCTCCGCAGCCGAGGACTGGGTGGCGAGCCACTTGGCTGGCGAAGGCTATCGCGCGGCTATCGCGATCACCCTGTACCTGAATGGGGTTCGCGAAGGCGCTCAGCGTCTGCGGGCCGCAGTTCACTAAGCACCCACCTTCCCCCGGTCACCGTGCCGGGGTTTTTCGTCCATCCGGGCGCGACCGGCGCGCAGGTTGGACAGGCTGTAGCAATCTGCTACACTGTATATCCCCTCGCTACCCGGAGTTTCCGCATGGCCAAGTCCGCCTCCCCCGTTCGCTTGCAGGAAGACCTGATGCAGGCCGCCACCTTGACGGGCGCCCGGTGCCATCGCAGCGCAGCCGAGCAGGTGGAATACTGGGCCAGCCTCGGTCGCCAGCTCGCCCAGATGCTGGACCCGAACCAGCTGGCCGCCGTGGCGGCCGGGTTGGCGCGCCTGCGGATCGAGGCCGTCGTGGGTACGCCGATCCCGCCAGAGCAGGTGCTCGAGTCCTTGGCGCAGACGCGGGAGACGCTCGCCGCCGCCCTCGTGGGGTCCGGGCCGCGCTATCAGGCCTCGGCGCGTTACCCGGGGTATCTCGAGCAGCTGGATGCGCAGGGGCAGGTGACCGTAGGCCAGTTCCGCAACGGGGTGTTTCTCCCGCTCGACCCGGCGGCGCGATGAGTGCCAAACAGGTCTGGGTGCTGGCGGGCGGCAATGGCGCTGGCAAGAGCACCTTCTACCAGTCAAATCTCGCCCCGCGCGGCCTGCCGCTGATCAATGCCGATGTGCTGGCGCAGGCGCTGCATCCCGACGCGCCGGAGGCGCACAGCTACGAGGCGGCGCAACTGGCGGCCGAGTTGCGCGAACAGCTGCTCCTCGAGGGACGCAGCTTCTGCTTCGAGACGGTGTTCTCGCACCCCTCCAAGATCGACTTCGTCGCCAAGGCCAAGGCGTTGGGCTATCAGGTCGTTCTGGTCATCATCCACGTCGATCCGGTGAGCCTCAACCACGCGCGCATCGCGCAGCGCGTCCGCGCCGGCGGACACGACGTCCCGACCGACAAGGTCGAAAGCCGCATTCCTCGGACACTGAACAACCTGAAGACGGCGCTACCGTTGTGTGACGCCGTGCTGGTGCTGGACAACTCATCGGCCGAGGCCCCGTTTCGGCTGCTCGCCACCCTGTCCGACGGTCAGGTGACGGTCCGCGCCGATCCGCTTCCGCCCTGGGCGGAGGCGTTGTTGATCCGCTAGCGGGCGGATATTCGCGTATTCGGTTGCGCGCGCATTAGCGTATTTGGCTTCTATACATGAAAACCCGGCGTTAGGCCGGGTTGGGTATGAATGTGAATCAATGGCTGAGTTCCGTACGGAACAGCCAATCCAGATGGCGGCAGACCTCAAGTTCCTCGCGTAGCTCCTCGCGGTAGTTCAGATCCTCGGGATCCTGCGCCGGCGGCAGCATGTCCAGCTCTTCGCTGATCGCCTTGCACAGGAAGTTGATCTCCATTCCCCGCTCGAACAGGGCTTCAGGCACAGCGAGCATGGGACACCTCCGGACGCAGCGGCTCGAAGACACGGGCCTCGTAGTAGGTTTCCGGGTGGTGCCCGGCAGGGTTCCATTGCGACCACTGGGCCAGCTCTTCCAGCGTTTTGCCTTCGAGCGTGTGCCTGGCGGTGTTGTAGATCCCCTTGTGAAGCGTTCTCAGGTGCTGGAGACGGCCGTTGATGACCGCGAAACGGTCGATCGTCCAATCCTCATCATCCAGGACGTTGTCCGAAATCCGGACATCGATCACCTCGGCGCCGGCGAGATCCTCCGGGTCGAGGAAAGTCTCGAAATGGGTACTGCCTTTGCGACTGCTCATGATTACCTCCTCGTGATGTTCCTGGGAGGTATAGCGAATGGCGGCTACTCCGAGACCCATTGAAAGCCGAACGACAGGTCGTGCTGCAAGGTCTGTTGCGGCTTATCCGTGGAGTAGATAGGCATATCCACCCGTAGCCCCTCCTCCCGAGGGATCCCTAATTCGTCACACGCTTGCGCCAGTTCTTCTAGGCTGCGACAGAGCCAATCGTTTGGCGCGCGCTCAACGATCTTTACCTGCCGATTACGCTCCAAGGCAGTACCATCAGGTTCGACGCGCAGGTATATCGGATGGCCCAAATCATCGAAGTCGACCAGCCAAGACTGGCGCAGTGTCTTGTCTCTGAGCGGATAATCGTCATAAGGACCCGCCCCGTAGACCGCGCTGGGCGCTACGGTTCGGTCGAACAAGACGCGGGTCGGCGTTTCCAGCTGCAATCGCAAGCTGGCATCGTCATAGCGCGCGAAATTGTGATCGCCAAAGCGCAGCCCGGCGTCCACTGTCCGAAGGCTATCGAAATCGATCAGCATTTCCAGATCATGTTCCGGGTGCGTAGAGGTTTTATCCCCGTATTCCAGTCCCGGGCGAATAAATACCGTCGTGCCTTTATTGCACGCCCACCGGTAGTTGTACTGCAACAGCGCCACGTTGGGCTTGTCGACCGTCATGAGCCGGTGCCGATTTGTGCGTCCAGCGGTCTGCACGATGGATTGCGCGCTTGAGGGTTCGATCACGGTCCAATCGAAGTCGTGATCGCGGCCGATTTCCTCTACCGGGGTTGCCACCACGATAAACGGGATATCGGACCCGGCAGCGGACCGGATGCGCCGGGAGATATCTGGATCTGCCTCAATATGCGCGTCACCGTGATGCCGGCTCAGCAAGTGGTCGAGCATGCGTTCCTTGAGAAGACGCTGAATCATGAGTTCGTTGGCATGATAGGTCGCCACTTGCGCGTCCGGAAACCGGGCTGACAGCGCGCGTGCCACCCGGAGCGCTGTGCGGACATTGGCTACTCGCACAAGACCGAAGGATGCGCGCTTGCCGGTGTCCGCAAAGGCCCAAGCGTTATTGTCATGCATCTGCTCAACCGCCTCGCAAACCGAGGCCAGCCACGCCGCTTCCGACCGCTCCGGTACGCGAATCAAAACCGGTATGCGATAACGGTGCCTCCCCAGTTGCTGCATCACTTTCTTCAGATAACCCGAGTAGCCGACGTCGAACCCTGCGGCGGCGCCGCGCTCTGCATTGATAAGAACCATTGGCGGCACCTGGTCATGGATCAGTGCGCAATGAAAGGTGTCCGGCGTCTCCTCCAGAGCGGCCCGCAGCCGGATCCCGGAGGCGAACGCCCGATAGATAACGTTCGCCACCGGCGCGGCCAGCGTCGCCGACGAACAGATAACATTGCGTCCGAACATCGCTGCGATCTGGATGAGTCGACATACCGCGAACAGCGCTTTGGGGTCGTAGCTGTCAATCTCGTCCAGAATCAAGTCGCTGTGCATTAGCCGCAGCAGCGCATCGGCATGGTGCGCCTGGCGGCCCGGATCTCCGGCGGCAATCAGGAAGTCAACGGTCGATACCAGCACCGGCGCACCCAGAATCGCTTGGAGGGCCGGCTTTTTTTCGGCGCGTTCGTCCAGCCACGCCGGCAGGGTGTGCGCGGCGTTGGTGGCCTCAAAATCCTGCTCTTCCGGATTGCTGTCCGTGTTGGTTTGGCCTTGCTGGAACAGGCGCAGCGCCAAGCGGTCGCCGATCACCGTCGACAGTTCATGTCCGCCGATGTCGAGTTGCGTGCGGTAGGCTTCACCGGTTTGCAGCGTCAGGGTCTTCAGGTTCAGGGCCGCGGCGAACCGCACCTGCCCCGGCACCCCCAGAGTGCAGGCGGCCTTGGCGTTCATGCGTGTCTTGCCGGACCCGGTCCCCGCCAGGTTTAACACCAGGGTCGGCGCATCAGAGTGATGGCGCAGCGCCTGAAGGGCCTCGCTCGCTTGATCCTGCCATTGGAAACGGCCGGGTCCTGAGGGCGTGAGGATGCTGTCGCACGCCTCCGCCGATAGCGCCGGAAACCGCGCAGTCGCCATTTTATATGCGTAATCCGCGGCAGCGTCGCCCACGGCCTGCAAGTGCCAGCCGAGGGGCTGATTGAAATCGCCGTAGCGGTCGGTCAGGTTTGCATAGGCCTGGTCCGGAACGTCGGAGGTCGCATGCCGGCGCGCTGAGACCGCGTGGTCGGCATAAATCAGCGCCGCGCGCGCCCGTATCGCCGCGGCGTGCCAAAACGCCGGCGACTTGTCCGGCGCGAGACGCTCCAGCTTATCGAGCGCCGCCTGGTATCGCGGTACCGCCGTCTCCAGCGTGGCGTCGACTCGACGCAAATCTTTGCGCAGGTCCGTCGCCGGCAGGTAGCCCGGCTGCCCTTGTTGCAGCACATGCCTCTGCTCATTTGGAACGCTAGGGGTTGTACCCTTGATCCCACCTTCCGGCAATCGGTGGTGCGTGAGTACGAGATATTCGGCTGCCGTGCGGGCGTCGTGCACGCCTGTGGATAGAATGCTCTCGGAAGAGGCTTGGGTGGGAAGCCGAACCAGCGCAGACCATGCCGCCTCAAGATCCTTGCCGGCATGGAGTTCCTGCTGCACGCGCGCCGATACCCATTCGTGCCGCACCATGTCGGCGAGCGGCCTACGCAGTTCGCGACTGCGGACCAGTTTATTGAGAAAGAGCGCTGTGACTTTCCCGAAGTCATGCCCGTAACCCCCGACCTTGGCAAGCTGGCAGACGCTGCGCAGCCACGTTGGCGTCAAAGGCGGCCTGCCTCGGGTTTCTCCGAGCGGAAATACCCCCTCCGCGGAGAACGCAGCGGCAGACCCCACGGTCCACAACAGCTTCATCCGCGTTGTGCCGTCGTTTCGGTAGCAGGCAACGGCCGTCTGCCGCGTGGCCACGCGAGTCAGTTCCGCATGCAGGCCGCGGAGCCCCTCCAAAGTGATCGGGGTCAGCCACGTTCGCTCTGCAACGCGGGTTGCGTAACTATCTAAAATCTTGCGTGTTTTCGGCAGCGCGCGCTTTTCGCACGCCGACACGATGAGTACGTGCATGGCTGGAAACCCAAGGACCGAGAGGTGACGGGGGGTATTGGCCTTGGGTGCGCCGTGCGGCGCAAAAAGACTTGACTGCTTGTTCCTGAGCGTTTAGTATAGCATCTGTATTGTTTGCCAGTCCAGTCTTGGAGTCTCTATGCCTGAACCCATCACGCTTGATCCGCAAGCGCTCGGCCTGTCGCCGGAGTTAGGCGCGGAAGAGTCCACGGATGACAAGCCCGAGAAAGTATTTACCGAGGAAGAGTATCGTCGGACCGCTCGCGGTCTGGTGCACTTTTCGTTCAAGACCACCAACAGCAATATTGAGGCGGGCGGCATCCGTCTGAATGAGGCAGACGCTCTTAAGCTCCCTTATCTTGGCGTACGCACTTTGCTCGGGCGTGTCGAGTTCCCGCTGGAGGTGCGCGCTAACGCCGCCGACGCTATCCCGATGCTGCGAAGGTTCGATACTGCTGCAAAGTGCGAAGACGACCACTCGTTGATGCTGCAAGATCTCTATAAGGAAGAAACCGGGTCGGCGCTCTTTGATAATGTCGAATGCGTCAATTCGCGTCTGCCGCAGATTTATCTGCCGCTGAGCGAGTCCGAAGATATGGTCGTCACGCCGTTGATGTCGGCGAGCGTTGCTACGCTACTGGCCAAGGCGGTGCAGGAGCACAATGCTGCGGCACGCACCGACAAAAATGCTGGCGGTCCGGTGAGTCGCAAGCGCATTCGGCAGGCGATCTTCCCTATCGGCGGCGCCAATCCGCAGAATGTCGGCTATCGCGTATATGGGGCCTTACGCCCGCTCGCGGTGTTTCCGCCCACACGCAGCCTGAGCATCCGCCGCGTCAAATCTCTGCAACACAAGGGCGTTGACCTGTCGCTCCCCTCCGCGCTACTCAAAGGCTATGCCAAGTTCCGGCAGGAGGCGTTGAAGGCGCACAAAGGTGTCATGCCGACGACGCAGGACTACCGCGATCAGGAAAAGCGCCACGTTCAGGCGATCATCGAGGAGGTGCTGGCCGAGAGCGAGCGCCTCTATGAGTTGCTGTGTGAAACCGTGGCGGACCAGCCCAGATTGGTGCAGCCCGAGTCCGGCATGGATTCGGCGGGCCTGTCCTCAAGTGTGGCGCTGGTCGTGCGGGGCGCGATGTGCGCGGAAGCGCGTACAGCTGAATGGCGGGTAGCTTTTGCCGACGAAATGGCGATTCGAATCGCTGAGCACCCGGTCATGCAAGGGAAAAGCGCAAAACTTCCAGGTATATCTGGGGATGGTATCGCGCAAATTGCGACCTGGATTCGGGAGGTGCTGGTATGAGTTATCTGGTCTTACGCGGCGTATCCGTGCGCGCCATGAATGCGCGCAATTCCTATGCCGTAATCAACGTCGCGCCGGTAATGGCTGCGCTGGGGTTCGCTCACAACCTCGGCCGGCAGCTGGGTGGCGCCCCTCGTGGGGTGGCGATCCTGCATGAAGACGCGCAACCGCTCGGCGAATGGTGCTACGGCCAAGATTCTCGCATCTGGGCATGGCATCCGCAGCAGCGTCGCGGCAGCGTGTTCATCAACAAGCTGGATTATTCGGCAAAGAACGACAAGGCGCTGTCTTTACAGCCAACGGCCAGTGCGCATCTGACGCTATCTCTCGTCATCGAGGTCGACGGCAGCCTTCGACTGGGCACTGCGCTGGATCGTTTCATGGCTGGCGCGCGCTTGGCGGGCGGTCAGGTGGATGGCTTCCGAAAGGCGGACCTTGTTGCTACTGAAGAAGAAGCGCGCGCCCTGCTGCGCAGTGGTTTCTGGCTCGTCGAGCGACAGGATCTCATGGACGCGGGCAATCCACTGGAGGCGCTGATCCGCGCGCTCGGCCACCGGCATCCGGCCCCGGCCGATGATGCGCTACCCAACACCTGGCTGACTCCGACCACGCTCGGGTATGCCCTGGTGTCGCCGGTCGAGGCACGAGCCGGCGCGCGCGACGGGGCGCCCCACGCGTTCTGTGAACCCTTGATCGGTCTTACGCAATACGTCTCACTTCGCCAGTACGGCCAACGTCCCTTGCCCCTGTGGCGCGGGCGCTGGACGGCCTCGGATGTTTATCTCGCAACCACGCAACAGGAGAATCACTCATGAGTAAAACCACCGCTACGGTCTTCAAGCGTCTGCCCGGCGTCCTGTCCTTCCAGCGCGGCCTGCTGGTCACCGATGCCGAGATGCTCAACGAAATCGACGGCAAGCGCGTCACGCTGCCGGTGATTCGGCACGGCATTCGCGGCACACAGAACGTCAACAAGGCCGGGAAGGACACCGATACCGCCGGCAACGCCGTCCGCGGCGCGGTCTCCAACCCGCAGGTGACGGATTCGGCCAAACTGGCTCCGGAAGCCGATGCGCTGCTCGTGTCTTTCGGTGTGCGCTTCATGGATATCGGGAACTGTCTGTTCGCCTGCGCTCCGGGCAAGTCCGATACGACCGACGAGATCACCGGACTTCGCGCGAGCCTGAACGATTTCATCGCACGCGCCAAAGAGGGTGAGGGGCTGCATGAGGTCAGCCGCCGCTATGCCCGCAACTTGCTCAACGGCCGCTGGCTGTGGCGCAACCGTACGCTGGCCGCCACGCTCACAGTATCGGTGGCGGTGGATGACAAGCCGCTGGTGTCGGTCGACGGCTTGGCTGTGCCGATGAGCGACTTTTCCGATTACTCCGAAGCGGAGTTGAAGGTCGCGGAAGTCATCTACGGCGGGCTGTGCTATGGCGATGTCGCGGCGCTGACGGTTGATGCGCGCGTTACCTTCGGCATGAAGGGCGCCATCGAGGTGTTCCCGTCCCAGAACTATCTCGACGACAAACCGAAGGGCTTCGCCCGCCCGCTGTACTGTCTGGGCGAGCCGGATGCCGCATCTCCCACTGAGCTGCGTGTCATGGGTCGCGCCGCGCTGCGCGATCAGAAGATCGCCAATGCGCTGCGCACCTTCGACACCTGGTACCCGGATTTCGCGAACCACGGGCGCCCGATTCCGGTGGAGCCCAACGGCGCGAGCCTCGATGCGCAGGTGCATTTCCGACCGCTCGGCAAGAACTCGGTATCTGCGTTCAGTCTCGCCAAGCAGCTGAATGCGCTGGACCCGAACTCCCCGGACGGCATGTTCATGATCGCCAGCCTGATTCGTGGCGGCGTATACTCGGAAGGAGCCAACTGATGCGGCCACTCGTCTATGTCGATATCCGGGTGACCGGGGTTCGGCACGACGGTGTCGGGCCTGCCACGCCGCCGCGAGTATGCAGCGCGCTGATGAAGGTGCTGCACGGCGCGTTCAGCCAGTCGCCCGGCACCTATGCAGTTGCGCTGCCGGGTGAGAACGCCCGTGTGTTCTCGGTCATCCGGGTCTTCGCGGAGCGTCGCGAAGACCTCGATCAGCTGGTCGAGCGCACGGAGGCGCACCCGCTGTTTGCCCAGCACACCCGCTTCGGATACCCGAAGGCGGTGCCGGAGGATTTCGCCGGGGAATACCGCGAATATCACCGTTACCGGATTCCGACCCGCAAGTCCGATCAGCGGAAAGAGGGCCAGCGACGGCTGCGACGCATTCTGCATGCCGACGATGCGAAGCTACCCTACTTCGTTCTCCAGAGCCGTTCGAACCGGAGCATCTTCGGTCTGCGTGTCGAATGCCGACCGGGTGCGCGCCCGGATGGTGACTGCGTGCCGGATAACTATGGACTGTCGGTAACGACCCGCAGTTTCGCTGTGCCGCACATACCGCTGTAGTTTTCGGGATGGCGCGCTCACCGGTCAAACCGCCCAGCATCCTCCTGTCCAAGCGGGCGAACGTGTTCTACCTGGAACACGTTCGTCTGCTACAGAAGGATGAGCGGGTGGTCTATTTGACGCAGACCGGGGCTGAGATCGAGCGATTCTTCAATATCCCGGCCAGGAACACAGCATTCGTACTGCTCGGTAAAGGCACCTCCATCACGGACGCCGCGGCGCGGATGCTGGCCGAAGCCAATGTCGTCGTAGGATTTTGCGGCAGCGGCGGTTCGCCGCTGTTCTCGGTTATCGACAGCGCCTTTCTGGTACCGCAAAGCGAATATCGGCCGACCGAATATATGCAGGCGTGGATGCGGCTATGGTTGGATGACACTAGACGGTTGGCTCTGGCTAAGGAATTGTTGCTGCAACGACTTGTTTGGACGCAATCGGCCTGGAAGCGGAACGCCGCGCTGGCCCAACGTGGCCTAGAGATCCCGGTCTCTCTTGTAGCCAGTGTTGGGCAAGAAATCCAAACGGCGGATACCACGACGAATCTGTTATTGATTGAAGCGCGCTGGGCGAAGCTGTTGTACGCGCGGTTAGCGAGCGCGTTCAAACTAGATTTTTCGCGGAAGGAAGGTCAGCGGCAGTCGGAGACGAAGGAAGATTTTGTCAATTCGTTTATCGACCATGGTAATTACCTCGCATACGGTTACGCTGCGGTAGCGCTTAACGGGCTTGGTATCAGTTTTTCCTTGCCGTTGTTGCACGGAAAGACGCGTCGCGGCGCTTTGGTGTTCGACATCGCGGACCTGGTCAAGGATGCGTACGTAATGCCTCTTGCGTTCGAGCTTGGCGCCAAGAAAACCAGGCAGCAAGAGTTCAGGCACCGGCTGATCGATCTGTGCCAAACCGAAGAGATATTGGATATGCTGTTTGGCTTCGTTTCGGAGTCATGCAAGAAATATTAGCATTATCATGCGCTTATCAGTTACCCCTTCAATCCAAGCTGATCGAAGGTATTGCTCTTTAACAATTTGTTTTTACAGGACATTCTTTAATAATGCACTAGTTCGCCACCGCTCAGGTGGCTTAGAAGGAGTACTGGCTCTTGATCTCACCCCAAGCCAGGTTCGCCACCGCACAGGTGGCTTAGAAGTGGACTCGATGAAGGAGGCTATGATGCCTTGAGTTCGCCACCAATTGGTGGATTAGAGGTTATCTTGGGGTTGTAATTGTCGTTCGCCACCGCACAGGTGGCTTAGAAGGGGCAACGCCCGAAAGTGCTGAACGCATCCGGGTTCGCCACCGCGCAGGTGGCTTAGAAGCAGAGGGCCGGCGGCACGACCAGGCAGAGCAGTTCGCCACCGCACAGGTGGCTTAGAAGGGTATCACGGCCGAGTCGTACTCCATCTGTATGTTCGCCACCGCACAGGTGGCTTAGAAGGTTTCTGCGTCACCCATCCTCTGACCAATCGGATTCGCCACCGCACAGGTGGCTTAGATATTATCTTGGCGTTAGTGTTTGTTGTTCGCCGTCGCGCAGACGGTTTAGAAACTCTCACACCCTGCGAGTCCTATTAAAGGGGCATCCGCCACCACACAGGTGGCTTAGAAGTCTTCCGGCGACATCGGCGTGATGAACACCGAGTACGCCACCGCACAGGTGGCTTAGAAGTTGTAGCCCTGCTCCTTGCGCCGCCAGTAGCCGTTCGCCACCGGACAGGTGGCTTAGAAGACTGCTGTCGTTTTTAGCTGCGCTTCCCTGCGGTTCGCCACCGCACAGGTGGCTTAGAAGATGGACACCTTCTTAACGCACTCATATATGGAGTTCGCCACCGCACAGGTGGCTTAGAAGGCTTTCACGCGCGTCGGCTATCGCAGCATCGTGTTCGCCACCGCACAGGTGGCTTAGAAGTTAAGAAGATCGTGAGAGCTTGCGCTGACCGCCATGGAGAGCGAAGCGAGGGCGGTTAGTCCGAGGTAGCCGTCGGCTGGGTGGGCGAAGCAGCCCAGCCTTTCACGGCGTTAAGTCACT
>Ga0265293_10008578_pt1 | contig 15079 bp, 13 predicted proteins | sample Munlanlewell138R_FD_192505 | JGI IMG/M metagenome (GOLD analysis project Ga0265293, IMG submission 192505) | Leachate microbial communities from a municipal landfill in Southern Ontario, Canada - Leachate well 138R | ecosystem: Engineered > Solid waste > Landfill > Unclassified | place: Canada...
CGACTACACCTAATTCTGATATGCCGCTTTTTACAATGTTTTTTGCTAAATCTATTGCTTTCATAAAATCGTTTTTTGCCCCAGTGCTTTTATTACCTAGAAATTCATTCTCAGTAACAGACCCAGCTAAAGCAATCATTATTTGCTTTTCAAACATTTCTCTCGTATATAAATATCGGTCTTCTTCATCTGATTGACGTACATATCCTAATGCTCCACCTCTTGGAATAATAGAGATATTATCTACTGATCCAGGATTTACAATTTCAGAAATTATGGCATGTCCCAATTCGTGATATGCAACCCTTTGTATTTCATCAATACTTGCCTTGCGATCAGCTTTTTCTCCGATTAATACTTTATCTATGGCTTCATTAATATGAGTCTTTTTAATGTAATCAGAATTTTCTCTTAATGCCAAAATACTTGCTTCATTCAGTAGTTTTTCTAATTCAGCACCCGAAAAACCAAAGGTTTTATTTACTATATAATCTACAGTTATATCAAATGAAACATTTTTATTTTCAATATGTATTTTTATAATTTGGGATCTTCCCTCTTTGTCTGGTAAATCAACTAATATTTTACGGTCAAATCTTCCAGGTCTCAATAATGCATGGTCTAAAGTATCGGGTCTATTTGTGGCAGCTATGACTAAAATTCTTATTTCGTTTGATTCTTTAATTCCATCCATTTCAGTTAATAATTGATTAAGTGTTTGATCGTATTCTTTATTATTAGTATTATCACTTCGTTTTTGACCTATAACATCAATTTCATCAATAAAAATAATTGAACTTTTTTTATTTTCTTTTGATGCCTGCTTATATGCTTTACCAAAAATATCGCGGATTCTTTTGGCGCCCATTCCTACATACATTTCGACAAATTCAGAACCATTAGCAGCCAAAAAAATTGAGTTAGTATAATTAGCAGCAGCTTTTGCTAACATAGTTTTACCCGTTCCTGGAGGTCCAATTAACAATAATCCCTTTAATGGACGAATTCCGTGTTTTTGGTACTCATCAGCTTTAATAATAAAATCTAATGCTTCCGTGATTTCCCTCTTAGCACGATGTTGCCCACCAATTTTATCAAAGTTTATACTTGTATCATTTATATTATAAGAATTAGAGTCGAAAAAGCTGTTTTTCAAATAACCTCTCGAATATAAATAATATATTAATATCCCTATAAGTAATACTGCTAACACTAAAGGTGTAATATTAACTTCTAATATTAATAAGAAAATAATAATAGCGGGAACAATACCAAGTATTATTCCCATAATAATTTCTTTAGACATACAATCATCCAATCATTTGATGTCGTGGTAATAATTCATATAGATAGTGTTCTCCATTTTTTATATTTAAATAAATGTAATTTTCGTCCATTTCGATATTTATTGAATTAGGAATAGTTGCTTTATCGATAATATCATCGAACATTGTATATTGTTTTGTTTCAATTGCTTCATATAAATCAAAACTAATTTTATTATAAGTTGTTTCTAATTGTTCATTTCGATTATCTTTAAAAATAATATTATATTGATTTGAATTATAATATTTATCAATAATATTATCTATGTTTGTATAATGTTTCTTTAAGCTATTAGTATTTAACGATATTATTATATCTTTGTTTTTACGGTCTATAATTACATCTTCTGAAGATATATCTAAATTATTATTTACATATTCATTTAATGGTTTAGTAAGATAGAAATATTGATATGAATAATAACCTATAGATAACAATGAAAAAGTAATTATAAATGACAAAATTAAATATAAAAATTTAATTTTTTTCATAGTGAACCTCCAATCAAATAATTATATATAACCGAAAATAAATAAATTTTTATCATAATAAATATAAAAACACATGAGTTATATATGAAAGATATATAAAAATGGTAACAATAATAGTATATCATAATGCGAAGCAATGTTTTATACTCCAATATTTAGTATGAACTTATATTAATTAATTCTGTAACATTGGTTAATTTATTATTTATATAGTCTTTATTCCAATCTTGAAAATTATATTGAATGATATCTATAAGGTCGTTCGAATCAGTTACTAAAATTGATAATTGAGAAATCTGATTATGTGATTTTGATAATTTAAAAATGTAAATAGCATTAAACATACTATCATTAACAATCGATGCTATATAATAACTATCTAAGTTATGCTCTATATATTTAAATGAATGAGCTTCTAAATCAATATTTGACATATGAATAAATGGATTTATTGGACCAAATGTATTATTAATTTTAACAACTTCATAATTAGAGTGAATGAGAAATTGTTGATTATTGTATTCTAATAACATCCATGGTTCGACTAATGATACTAATAATGTTTTTGATTCATTAATATATAAATTATAGGAAGTAATATTATCTTGGTTATTCTTATTGCTTTTCATTATATAATCATTTATTGAAGTATTTAGGTCAATGTTATTAGATTTGATTTGATCTATACAAACTTGAACATACACAGTAGTACTTTCTTGTGCTTTCTTTATAGCAACTTGTAACAATTCAAATGGATTAATTGATGAATAAGTTTCATAAGCGATATTTGGCGGAAACATAATTAGCCATAAAAAAGTTACAATAAAAACTGCAATTAAAGTTATACTAATGATTTTTTTTGATAATTTAGTTGATTCATCCATAAAAATATCCCCCAGTCCTAACGATATATCTTATGCTAGGCCTAAAGGGATTTATGTAATGAAAACATACAATTTAATAACCATTATTACCTGTATCTGTACATCATAAAGATTTTGCTATGAGCTATACTAGGGATACATCTTTAGAGGAGGTGATTATGTAATATGGCAAGAATGACTAGTAAGATGTTGCAAATGTCTAAAGATGTTATTGAAAATTATGAATTTGAAGTTGCAGAAGAGCTTGGTATGTCTCCAAAAGTACGATCTGAAAAATGGTCATGTATTTCGAAATTGGATAATGATGATGAAAAAGTAAACTTTAGAAATTGTTTCTAACAGTAGTATTTGTTCGTTTAACAAATTTATTCAAATTTAGTCCCTACAACAATTATGAATTATAATAGCGGCCTTGGCCGCATATTTTTCAGTTATAATTTGTAGATTATTTTAGTTCATGTAATATTCTATCAACAATCTTTTGTGAATTTTCAAATATTATTTGTTTATCCATATTAATATTACTATTTTTTATTAACTGTTTACCTGCTACAAATACATCACAGATATCTTTTGAATTTGCAGAATAAGCTATTAATGAAACTATATCTATTCTAGGATATAACCGCGTTTGCTCCAAATCAAACGCTATAATATCTGCTTGTTTACCTTCAGTAATTGAACCAATTTTATTATCTAGGAACAATGCTTTTGCTCCTTCGATAGTTGCCATTTCAAGTGCTTTTCGTGCTGGTATTATAAGTGGATCTAAATTATAACCTTTGTGAAGTAATGCAGTTAATCTCAATTCTTCTAACATATCTAAATTATTATTACTGGAACAACCGTCTGTTCCAATAGCTACTGTTAAACCTTTATTAAGGTATTTTGCGACAGGTGCAATACCGCTAGCAAGCTTTAGATTACTACTTGGGTTGTGGCTAATCTTAACATTATACTTATACATAATATCTATATCATCGTCATTTAAATGTACGCAATGTGCTGCTATTGTTGGTCTATTGAATATTCCAATATCCTCAAGATGTTTAACTTGTGTAACTCCATATGTTTCTATACATTCATCTACTTCTTTCTTTGTTTCAGAGACATGTATTTGTAAAGGCGTATCTAAAAACTCAGATAACGCAATTACTTTCTTCAAATACTCTGGTGGACATGTGTATGGTGCATGCGGTCCTAACGTACATGTAATTCTACCATCTGCTTGTCCATGCCAAGTAGAAATAAATTGTTTACTTTCGTCTAAAGCAATATCTCTATTTGGGGCAACACCAATCATTCCTCGTGATAGACATGCTCTTATACCTGTTTCCTCAACAGCTTGTGCTACACGATCCATTGAGAAATACATATCTGTAAAGCATGTAGTACCAGACTCAAGCATTTCTATAATAGCTAGCTTTGTACCCCAATATATATCTTCGTCAGTTAATTTATCTTCAAATGGCCAAATTTTTTGCTCTAACCATTCTTGCAGTGGTAAATCATCCCCATAGCTTCTCAACAATGTCATAGCAGCATGTCCGTGAGTGTTTACGAACCCTGGCATTATTACCTTACCTGACATATCAATAATTTCATAACCTTGTTCTATATAATTAGTTACTTCAGATTCAGATAAATGTTTAACTTGTACAATCTTCTGATTATCTATAACTATATCCAGATGTTCAGGCTTCCATTCACCATTCATCGTTAATACGAGCCCATTTAATAATATTTTATTCATCTTTATACTCCTCCTTCATATCGTGCTTACTATAGCTTAACAGGTATTCATTACGCATTATCTCAACATCATTATCTGATAAAATATGTGGTTTAGCTAAGGAGCTTGCTAAATGATAAATATGAGCCGCTTTTTCAACAACCAAACAAACTTTATATGCTTCATGGATACTTCTTCCAACGCCAACAAAGCCATGATTAGCTAATAATACTCCATATGAAGCTCCTAAAGTTGTTAATACACCATCAGCTAATGCCTGCGTACCTGGTAAATGATAAGGAGCTACAGATATATGTCCGCCTGCTATTTGAATCATATCTTCTATAATAGGTGGAATAGGTTGTCTAATTACTGAAAATGCACTAGCGTAAACACTATGAGTATGCATCACTCCATTAATGTTGTCTCTATTCTTTAAAATAGTTATATGTAGATTTTTTTCTGAAGATGGTTGATATTTACCATATATTAAATTGCCTTCCATATCAATTACTGGTAAATCATTAACTTTCAGGTTTTTATAATCTATGCCTGACGGAGTAATTACAATGAGTTGTTCATTTGCTACTTTAGCACTTACATTACCCCAAGTTGACGAAACTAGCTTACTATCAACCATATCGATAACTGATTGCATGACGGCTTTTTGCGCGTCTTCAACTGTTCTATACATAGACAGCTCTCATTGTTGTAAGAGATGGATTTTTAATTATTCCATTCTCGGTAATAATAGCAGTAATATTGCTATTAGGAGTAATATCAAAAGCCGGATGATAAACTTTGACATCTTTAGGAGCGATATAACTATCGAAGATTTTGATCACTTCATCAGAATTTCGTTCTTCAATATCAATATCATCTCCGCTATTTATGCTAAAATCGATTGTAGACATTGGCGCCGCAACATAGAACGGAATATTATGTTCCTTCGCTAATACTGACAAAGAATATGTACCAATTTTATTAGCAACATCCCCATTAGCAGCAACTCTATCAGCACCAACAATTACACAATCAACTTTTCCTTGTTTCATTATAAATCCAGCCATATTATCTGTAACAAGAGTAACTGGAATATTATCTTGCATTAATTCATAAGTAGTAAGCCTTGACCCCTGCAGATAAGGTCTAGTCTCCCCAGCAAAAACGTGAATGTTCTTTCCGTCTTCATGTGCACGACGTATTACACCTAACGCCGTTCCATAATCTACAGTAGCCAATGCTCCTGCATTACAATGGGTATAAATATTAGCATTTAGAGGAATTAGTTCTGTACCTAAATGTCCTATTTTTTTGTTTATAGCTATATCTTCTTCGGCAATTAATTCTGCTTCGCGTACTAACTTTTCAACTAGTTCAGATACATTGCAAGTATCTTTATTTGTATCTAAAGTATTTTGCATTCGCTTAATTGCCCAAAATAAATTAACTGCAGTTGGTCTTGTTTTTGATAACAGCTCAGCAGCAGTTGATAAGTTATTAATAAAATCTTCTTTTGAATTATTTCGATATTTTAGAGCTGCTAGTGCTAGTCCAAATGCAGCTGTTGCTCCAATAGCAGGTGCTCCCCTAACTATCATCTTTTTTATAGCAATAGCGACATCTTCATGATCACTATATTCTATCCATTCTTCATGTTCTGGCAGAACTAATTGATTTAATAATTTTAAGCGCCGATTTTCCCATTTTAATGGACGCATTTATTTACCCCCTCTAATTAGAATTTACCTAATTCTTCAGCCGCGTTTTTGCAATTACAATTACGTTGCATATTTTCAACTGATATAAATGATATGATCAAATCACGAATACTTTTTTTATTGTTTGCCATAACTTCTATAACTTCTTTATGAGTTAAGGAACTATCAGATATCCCAGCGCCATAGTTAGTGACCATTGCTACAGTCGCATAACATAATTCCTTCTCTCTAGCTAGAATAACTTCAGGGACATTAGTCATCCCGACTAAATCACCACCCCAAGATGCATATAACGCAATTTCTGCTGGGGTTTCAAATCGCGGACCTTCAGTACAAATATAAGTACCATTTTTATGAAATGATAAATCTAATTTATTACATTGATTAATTAAAATTTGCCGTATTTCAGGACAATATGGATCTGTCATATCTACATGTGCTACACCGGATTCTCCATCAAAAAAAGTATATGTTCTATTTTTAGTCATATCTATAAATTGATCTAATATGACAAAATCACCTGGTTTAAATTCTTTTTTTAATGATCCTACCGCTGCAGTTGATATTACCTTTTTAACATTTAATTTATATATAGCTTCAATATTAGCTCGATAGTTAATTTTATGTGGTGGTGTTTGATGACCTTTACCATGTCTTGAGATAAAGGCAATTTGCTTGCCAGAATATGTACCAATAATGATAGGAACACAACCATATTTCGTATTTATTAATTCTTCTTTAGTATCACTGAATATTTCTGGATCATAAACACCTGTACCTCCAATAATAGCTATATCTACTAGTGAATAATTATCCAAAGAACCATCCCCCTTAATAATAGCTTCATTAAATCAAGCAACTATAAAAATGTCAATACATATAGATTACTAATAACCATTAATGCTAGCTTCAATCTCATATTGCTCTCCATCAAATGTTATTTTAACAGACCCTTTAGCATCATTTCTATAGACCTCAATCCATGATTCTGTTAATCGTTCAATCACACCGTAAGATGGTCTACTGTTTTCCTCAACATCTCCACCTAATATGATTGCTACTTGTGGGTTTACAATTTCCAAAAATTCATCTGTACATGTTAGACGTTGTCCATGATTACCTACTTTTAATATTTGTGCTTTTATTAGATCGCTATAATTATCGATTAAATGTTCTTCAATATCATAATTAGCATCAGACATCATTAATACAGACGATACTTGCTTATATTTAATATGAAGTACGGTAGGATTACTATACAATGATTGAATTTTTAAATCTTTTTCAATTTCAATTATTTTATTAGCTTTCAGCATCATATTTTTAGTTTGTTGCAGTGCTTTTGCAATTTCATTACTAAAATAATTATCTTCATCAGAAAAAGGTATGTATACATGCTTAATAGGATAGCTTTCCACTAGAAAAGGGAATGCACCAACATGATCTATATCATTAGTTGTCAAAAAAACATAATCTATTTTAGAAATTTTCAGGTCTGATAATATAAATTGCAATTTTGAAAAACTTTTAGCATTACCAACATCAATTAAAATTACTTTGCCTTCTGGTGTAATAAATAGTGTAGCTTCGCCATGCTCTAAATCCAAAAAATATGTATGTAAATTATGTTTATCAGCTAAATCTTCTGAATCACTTTTAGTATATCTTTCAATATATTTCTCATCCGAAGTTACAGGAAAGCTCATCCAAGTAAATGTAGCTAGCATAAATGATACAATCGACAGTGCAATAGCAAAATACCAAAATCGCAGCATACAATCAACCCTTTAATCTATTTCTTATATACGTATGCTAAAGTCATTTAATCCATTCATTACTTTCTTTTATTAAATCACTTGCTTTAACTTGTTTAATATTCGGATTAGGCAAAGCACTTAAAAAATACTTTCCATAAGATTTATCAATTATTCTACGGTCAAAAATAATAACTACACCTTTATCAGACTTAGTTCTAATTAATCTTCCAAACCCCTGTTTAAAGCGAATTATTGCTTCTGGGATAGAATATTCCATAAATGAATTCCCATTATTCATATCTATAAGTTCACTTCGAGCTGCAACAACAGGTAAATTCGGTGGCCAAAAAGGCAACTTAATTATACAAACGCAAGTTAACGCAGTACCAGGTATATCTATGCCTTCCCAAAAGCTATTAGTGCCTAATAGAACAGCCTTTTTTGCTAACTGAAATTGCTCAATTAATTTTGATTTGCTGGAGCTATCAATGTTTTGACCTAATACTTTAATAGAACTATTTTTTAGATTGATATTATCTTTTAATAGCTCATACATTTTATATAATAAGTCATTAGATGTGAAAAGTATTAATGTACTACCTTGTCTTTCAATAATAAGATCAATGATTAGCTCACCGATACTGTCCAAAAACTGCTTTGCATTATTAACAGCAGGAATATCAGTTGGAATACAAACTAAACATTGTTGTTGATAATCAAACGGCGAATCTAAAGCTAGAGTAAGGACGGAATCCGCATAATTATCTGCTAATCCTAAACGCCTAAGAGCATATTTAAACGACCCTCGAATCGCTAAAGTAGCAGACGTAAGAATACAACTTGCCTTTTTTGAAAACAATTTTTCGTATAATAAACTCCCGACATCTATAGGAGCTGCATATAGTGACATGTTTAAATATTTTAGATTAAAATCAGTCTCAATCCAATAAACGAAATTTTTATCCTCTACATCGAAAAAGAAGCTTAAATTTTGTTGAAAATGCTTTATATATTTATTCTGAGATATAATATCTTCTAAATATTCAACAAGTCGACTATCAACATCTTCATTATTCGCCATTAGTTCTAATTTATCTATAAGTTTATTAATAGAAGTTATTTGAGATTTTAAATTATCAACTAAATAACCATAGGGAAATTGACTGCGTATGTTTTCATTAAATCGTAGCGTCTGAGTACCATATCCTTTGTCATGCAATACTGTTTTTATCCATGCTTGAGTAGTAGTAATGAAATCATCAAAGGTGATTTTAAACTCTGTTAATAAATCCGCTATAGCTAACAGTTCTTGTAACAGCTTATCATAATCATGAGGTTCAATATCTTGATTTCCAAGCTGTAATAAATATTTTTTGGCATTGGAAATCAGACCAGATCGATCATTTTTATAAATATATTGAAGTAATCTTATGAAGTTATAATAATGTATTTCTATCCCTAAGTGCTTGGTTGCCTCACTCTCAATATGATGAGCTTCATCAAAAACAATATAATTATATTTTGGTAGAATTTGATGGTCTGTTTTAATATCAGAAAACACCATCGAATGGTTAGTAATTATAATATTTGCATTATGAGCTTTATTTCTAGCTAAATAGTAGAAACATTGATTAAACCAGTTACATTTCTTATTTAAGCAACTCTCTGTATCACTACTAATTGCCTGCCAACTGGTATGTTGCTTACAATTAATTTCTTCGCCATCACCAGTTTCTGTTAGCGATAACCATACCAATATCTTAGCCATCAATTGAATATTTTCATTAAAATCTATGGCATTGTTAATAAGTAAATTAAATTTCCTTAAACATAAATAATGACTTCTTCCTTTAAAAATCATTACATTAAAAGGTACATCGTAGATTTTCTTTAAGATTAAAATATCGCGATCTAGAATTTGTCTTTGCAATACAATGGTATTGGTAGCTACGATAACCTTCTCATCATGAGCTAGACAGTATGACAATAATGGCAATAAGTAAGCTAAAGTCTTACCTGTTCCAGTACCAGCTTCTATTAATAAATGTTTTTGCTCAGTTAATGCTTGATTAACTATTTCTAACATTTGCTGTTGCTGTGGACGAATTTCATACTCTTTAAATAACGAATCATCATTACTTCTATTCTTAAAGAAATCTAATAGTATTTCAGGATGCTCGTGAACAACATCTAATGCTTCTATAGATATTTTCTTTAAGACAATTTGATGATATGTCTGTAAATCATGAGGTAGATTCATTAAATTTGGTTTTAATAATATTTTTTGTTCGATAGATATTAGAAAAGAATACATCACCGACTTCTTATTATTACGATATAAATCAGCGATTCGTTGAATTATTAATAATGGTAACTCAATAATTGTCGAATGAACTTGTGCAAATATTTTTGCACAAAGCGATAGTAATTCGCTTACTGATAATTTATTATTCGATTGACCATTGTCAAGATCTTCAGTAAAATCGCTGATATTTGTAGTTGGCAAAAAAATCTCTATCAATTCAAGCAAATCGATATATAACACTTGCATGTCATTATATCCACTGTTAATCATAACTTCATTTAAAATTTCTAATTGATAATCCGCATCGTATAATACTACAATATGTTTTTCGAGTAAGGGTAGTATATGTAATAGAAATTCATCTTCAGATATATTAGAATCTTCGTATTGTGTAATACTTGTAAGTTCATTAGAAAGTAAAAAATAAGCAAAATCAATTCTAACACTCTTATCACTACCGACATACTTTTGTATATATAATAACAAATATTGATCCAGCATTTAGTTTCTCCTCTATATATGTATCTATATAGTATAATAACAAACAACCTATAGAAATTTATACTATAGGTTGAAATATTTTTTTATTTATTAATTTATCAAGCACTTTAATATAATAATTTGATTCTGTTAAATGTGGTGTATACCGTAAAGATGCTTTAAAGCAGCTTAATGCTTTATTATATTGTTTGCATTTTAACCAATAATAACCTAGATGAAATGCCAAAATACCTAAATCAGTTTTACTTTGATGTAGTTTTATGGCTAACAACAATTCTTCCTTCGCTTGTTTATATTGCTCATTGCTCAAATATATCTTAGCTTGTCCTAAGCTTAATAATATTGAATATTTGTTTGCATTTTTTATAATATCTAAACATTTCTTTGCTAGTTGATATTCTTTGCTATGAATATAGATCCAAGCTAAAGTGAATATATATGTTAAATTTTTAGGATTTAATGAGATGGCCTTTTTTACAAGTAATATTGCCTGACGATAATTATCATTATATATGTGCAACCAACTGTATCTATGGAACAATTCACTTTCATTTGGATGCGATATTTTCAATTGATCATAAATGTCCTTAGCTTTATCTATACGATTCATCAATTCATAGGTTTTGCCAATTGTTAATCCAACTTCAAGTTTATTAGATAATTGAAAAGCTTTTTTATTATACTTTAATGCGTTCTCAAAATCCATTAAAAATGAACTTGATTTGCCAATTAAATAGTACATTTCCCAATCATCAGAGTTTTTTTGAATTCCTTTTGCAAATACTTCAATAGCTTCTGCGTATTTTCTCTGATTATAGTAAGCTGCTCCTAAATTAAAATATATGTTTTTAAAATTCGGATTTAATCTTACCACTTCTTCAAAATATTTCTGTGCTATTTCGTATTTTTCAAGTTGAGCGTATATGCATCCTAGAGCATGATTAGATAAAGCTATATAAGGTGAATCCTGTTCTGATAATAAGATTGTTTTCTTTAACTCTGCTTCTGCTTCAGATAATTTCCCTAAACTGAGATAACATAATCCTAAATAAACTCGCGCCATCATGAAATTCGGATCTTTTTCTACAGTTTCTTGAAAATATTGGACACTATTCTGATACATTAATAATTCAAAATATCCTAACCCTTTACGGAAAGTTGCTACTGATTCTTCATCTGCTACCCAAAAAACCTGTTTAGTATTAGATGATTCGTTTTCTACTATCATTGAGGCTTTCTGGTCATCTATACTATCAATTGATTCGTTATTGATATTCGTATCTATATTATTGATATTGACATTTCCTGAAAGATTATATTCCTTGTCTAATATATCTATATACTCATGTAATACCATCCATTGTTTATAGATATTATCTCCTTCTGATTTAATATCTTTCAGTTCTGCTATCAGTTGTTCTTTTTGATTCACTGTAGCTGTATCAAGTTGCTCATGAATAGCGACTAAATTTTCAAACAAATTATCAAAATATTCATATGAAGACAAAAAACCCACCCCTTATCATATTCCTAAGTTTTTGTCGGACAGGTGAGCTTTATACATTTTTCCGTTATTCGATTGTAAATACTGCAACATCTGGATGTTTTAAATATTGCCATCTACCTTTAACACCATGTTTCATTGCCCCAACTTCTATATGTACCATTGCAATCCCACAATCTAATCTTTTTGAAATTTGATAACTCTCCTTAACGCTATCAGCAGAAACCTTTATAGAGTTATTATCTACATGAAATCTCCAAGGCTGTCTATTTACTGCTGATGGAGCTAATCGTCCCAATTCTAATGCTGACTTAATCCATTCTGGCCAGTCATTATTGTATTTATCAACACATAGTTCGTCTATACTCTTTCTTTTATGCCCTGTGGCAAACATTGACATTAACTTCTCTTCAAAACTATATTCTGTAGGAGCATATCCTAGTGGCGTTACAGCTAGTACTTGTTCATTTGTATTAATAGATATATGCTTGCTAACCATTTCTTTTCTAAAAAATCCACCAACCCAACAAGTAGCAACACCTAACGAGGTAGCTTCTAATATAAAGCTCTCACCTATATAACCAACCTTCTCATGAACATTATAATCATTCATATCTCCAATAAAAGCGGCATAAGCAGAAGCTCCCTTGATTTTTCCATAAGAACCTACAACACCTTTAAATACCTCGTCATGATTTTGATTGATTACTACAATTTTTACTCCATCAATTTTATTGTTTAATTGTTGAGAAACTTTGTTCAAGTGAGTAAGATCTTCATCAGAAATATTTATATTATTATATTGACGACGTGAATGACGCTTAAATACAGCTTCATACCATTTACTTTTCCATTCATCTTTTAAAATTTGCATGTGTATATCCCCCAGTATTGTCAACAACCCTACAATTAATAATATCTTAACTTATTGCTTTGGAAATAAGATGATTCGATACAAATCGACAATATAAAATGTGTTTTGTATTTTTAAATTAGATATTGAATAAAGTCCACATATTTCTGCTCGCTTAATTGTGACTTATTGATATTCTATTTCGACAGCAATTATGGGAGTTCCTTCCTATTCGACAATAATTGACAGGAAACAAAAAACTCCCTATGAAAATCAAATATTACACCGATAACTTCACAGGGAGTTTTTAAACTATCTTACTGTTGCTGGCGGTTCTTGCTCTATAAATTCTACGATGTCATTCTGTTCATTCATGATCGCAACCTTAGGCTTGTATGTCTTAGCTTCTTCATCGGTACACATTCCATAAGAAATGATAATCACCGTATCACCAGGTTGGACCAAGCGAGCAGCGGCTCCATTTAGACAGATTTCTCGTTTACCTTTTTCACCGGGGATTACATATGTCTCAAAGCGTGCACCGTTATTATTGTTAACGATACTTACCTTTTCATTTGGCAATATATCAACTCTTTCAAGTAATTCTTCATCTATTGTTATACTACCTACATAATTTAGATTAGCTTCAGTCACAACAGCTCTGTGTAACTTAGATTTCATCATTAATCTTAACAGTTGTATCATCTCCCTCTGTATCTATATTTACACAATAAAAATCAATAATTACTTATTAATTATCATATTATCTATAAGTCTAGTCTTACCGAACTTGACTGCTAGTGCTAACAATACTTTTCCGTTTTCAATATTTTCTATTGCTTCCCATGAATCCATATCTCTAATCTCAATATAATCTATCTCAGCTAATGGCATAGTGTTAATTGTAGCAGTTACTAGTTTAATAATTTGTTCCGTATTATATAGACCTTTTGCCACTAATTCTTTCGCTAAATTTAAAGCTTTATATAAAATTGGAGCTTGCTTTCGTTCGTCATTACTTAGATATACATTTCGTGAGCTCATAGCAAGTCCATCTGATTCACGAATAATAGTACAACCTATTGCATTCACATTAATATTTAAATCCTTAATAAGTTGACTTATTAAAAGATATTGTTGCATATCCTTCTCTCCGAAATACACTTTATCAGGAGTTATAATATTCAACAATTTAGTTACTACTATTGCTACTCCATTAAAATGCCCTGGTCTTGATACTCCGCATAATCCAGAAGAATATTTGTTAACTATTATTTGTGTATCAAAACCGGATGGATACATAATGTCTTTAGAAGGTGTAAACACATAGTCAACACTGTCATTAAGCACACTTAAATCACGCTTAAGATCTCGTGGATAACTATCAAAATCTTCATTCACACCAAATTGAGTTGGATTAACAAATACACTAATAATAGTTATATCGTTATCTTTATTTGACTGATTTATTAATGAAATATGCCCATCGTGTAAATAACCCATCGTAGGAACTAACCCAATAGTTTTATTGCTAGACTTTATATTTTTAATAGTTTTACGCACTTCATCGATTGTATATAATAATTGGGGCATTATTACTTACCTCCGTATAATTTCATATATATATCTTCAGACATTTCAAAACTATGTTCTAATGTCGGGAAATTGCCATTTTTCACTTCTTCACTATATTTAACAACACTAACTTTTATTTGATCATAGAGTTTATCGTATTGTTTCACAAATTTAGGAGTGAAATTATTATAGATACCTAGCATGTCATTACTTACTAATACTTGACCATCACAATCTGAACCAGCTCCAATGCCAATTGTAGGAACTTGAATTGTTTTGGTAATATGATTAGCTAATTGATGTGGTACACATTCTAATACTATTGCATAAACCCCAGCATTCTGTAATGCTATAGCGTCTTCAAGTAATTTATTAGCAGAATCAATAGTTCCGCCTTGCACTTTATAACCACCTATTTGATTAACTGATT
>Ga0265293_10008580_pt1 | contig 15077 bp, 10 predicted proteins | sample Munlanlewell138R_FD_192505 | JGI IMG/M metagenome (GOLD analysis project Ga0265293, IMG submission 192505) | Leachate microbial communities from a municipal landfill in Southern Ontario, Canada - Leachate well 138R | ecosystem: Engineered > Solid waste > Landfill > Unclassified | place: Canada...
ATCAGCTCTTGCCAGAGAAAGCTTGCATCAGCTGCATCGACATATAGCTCAAAACCGCGCTCCCCGGTATAGCCAGTTGCCGAAATCATGGCCGGCCGACCAGCCACCCTGCCCTCGACAAACGAATAGAACTTTAATTGGGAGAGATCCTCAGAACAAAGCTTGCCTAAAATCTCCTCGCTCTTGGGGCCTTGGATCGCTAACAAGGCGGTTTCGGCCGACTGGTTAACCAAATTAACGCCGGTACTCGGCAAATAATTGGCGAACCACTCCCAATCCTTGTCGGTATTGGCTGCATTAACCACCACCAGATACCGTTCACGATCGTAGCAATAGACAATGAGGTCGTCGACGACCCCACCATTTTCAGTACAGACTAAATTATACTGCGCCTTACCTGGCATCAACTTTGCCAGGTTGTTGGTCAAAAGTCGGTTCAAATAATCATAAGCTCCCGGCCCTGATACATAGAATTCACCCATATGTGAAAGATCAAACAGTCCTGCGCTATTACGTACCGCCCGATGCTCCTCTAGGATCGCGGTATATTGAACCGGCATTTCCCAACCGCCAAAAGGAATCATCTTGGCTTTTAGGCCCACATGTTCTGCATAAAGCGGAGTTCTTTTCCATTCAGACATACGTCGCCCTCCTTCGCTGAATAAAAAACAGAGTAGAGAATTGGCTCTCCTCTGTCCTGATGCCTGAGAGATAAACTGCTCTGATCGCTACACAGAGGTCTCTCTTAACTAGAATCACCCGGCGGGGATGATATTTATTTGCAGTCCACCATCATCTGCTATTATTTTATCTCTTTACTGGATATTCCTACCGCTAAGCCAAAAGATTTGCTCAAATAGACCAAAAAGCCGACCGAGCTATATAATATGAACGGGTTAGTTCCGTCGGCTGAGGGGGGATACTATGGAACGCATACTCCAACTATTACTAAACCCAATCTTAAAAAGGGCACAAAAGACCGTCATTATCATTAGAAAGCGCAGAGCATAGAGTAATTATAACCACCGGAAGTGCGGAAGCACCAAGGTGGTGTTTTTTATCCGCACTTCGAATATCCGCAGGCAATACAGGTAATACAGCCGCTCTCATGGCTCAATTTATGCCCACACTCCGGGCACAAGGCGAAATCTTCAGCAATGGCCGCTTCTTGCTGGGCAGCCTGAGCACCCTGCGGTTTAAAAGGTAACTGCGGCTGAAAACCACCAAGAACCTGATCCTGGAACTTCTTGATCGCTCGGGCAATGGCATCAGGACAAGAGGTCACATTAACCTCCTTACGGCGTACGCAGGCGGCACACCGGATGCCCCGGAGCTGTTCATAAATGGTTTGCACGGAAATACCGGAGCGCAAGGAGATCGAGATCAGACGGCTGGTAGCCTCAGACTGTGAAGAACAGCCACCCTCTTTGCCGGTATTGGTAAAGACCTCACAAATCCCGAATTCATCAGCATTTACACTGACGTATAAGGTTCCGCAGCCGACTTTTACCCGTTCGGTCGAACCGGTTGTTAGATCAGGGCGTGGACGTGGGGTTATATTAGTCGGATAAAGCGGTGCTGCCTCCTCTGTACTGGACTGTTGGGTCGCTTTGGTACCGGCCGTTAACACCTGTGATTCACGACTGCCATCCCGGTAAACGGTGACCCCTTTACACCCTTCTTGATAGGCGAGTAGATATGCCTTGGCCACATCTTCCCGGGTAGCGCTCTTGGCAAAGTTAATCGTCTTGCTCACAGCATTATCGGTATATTTCTGGAAAGCAGCCTGGATCCTGATGTGCCATTCCGGTTCGATATCGTGGGCGGTTACAAATATCCGCCGGAACTTCTCCGGAATCGACTCAATTTCTTGAACTGAGCCATGTTCAGCAACTTTCTCCATCAGCTGCGGAGTATAAAAACCCTCTTTCTTGGCGATCTCCTCGAACAATGGATTAACTTCGACCAATTTCGTGTTATCCATAACATTGCGCACGAAGGCTAAGGCAAATAGCGGCTCGATTCCACCTGATGCCTCAGCAATGATGCTGATCGTGCCGGTCGGAGCGATGGTTGTGGTGGTAGCATTACGAACCTTAACTCCCAACGGTTCATAGGTGCTACCCTCATAATTCGGAAAGACTCCGCGCTCCTCAGCCAAATCAGCCGAAGCAGCCCGAGCGGTCTGCTGAATGAAAGACATAACCGCTTCTGCTGTTTCTACAGCTTTTTCGGAGTTATAGGGGACCCCTAATCTAATTAGCAAGTCGGCAAAGCCCATCACGCCCAGTCCGATTTTGCGGTTGGCCTTGACCATTTCAGTAATCCGTTCTAACGGATACTTACTGGCATCGATGACGTTGTCGAGGAAGCGAACGGCGATCGTAATTACGCGCTCTAACCGTTCCCAGTCAATTTCCGCGTCCTCGGTGACCATCTTGGCTAAATTGATAGAGCCGAGATTGCAGGCTTCATAGGGAAGAAGCGGCTGTTCTCCGCATGGGTTTGTGCTCTCAATCTCACCAACTTGGGGAGTAGGATTGTCCCGGTTAATCTGGTCGATAAAAATAACCCCTGGCTCGCCATTGCGCCAAGCCGCGTCAACGATTTGGTCAAAAACGTCTTGTGCAGAGAGTTTACCCACAACTTGGCCATTTCTCGGGTTAATTAACTCATAGTCTCGGTGTTCTTTGAGAGCTACCATAAACTCATCGGTGATGGCAACCGAGATGTTGAAGTTGGTCAAGTCATCATTATTCTCTTTGGCATTAATAAAAGCGAGAATATCAGGATGGTCAACCCGGAGGATACCCATGTTAGCACCGCGACGAGTGCCGCCCTGCTTAACAGCGTCTGTCGCGGCATTAAAGACTTTCATAAATGAGATCGGACCGCTGGCAACGCCACCGGTTGATAGTACTTCATCATTACAGGGCCGTAGCCGGGAGAAGCTAAATCCAGTACCGCCACCGCTCTTATGAATCAATGCGGCATGCTTAATCGAATCAAAAATTGACTCCATCGAGTCCTCAACCGGCAAAACAAAACAAGCCGCCAACTGTTGAAGTTCACGGCCGGCATTCATCAGGGTAGGGGAGTTTGGCATAAACTCCAAATTGGTCATAATTTCCAGGAACTGCTGCTTAATAGCTTCAACAGTCTCCTGGTCTTTGCCGTAACATTCGCTTTCGACATTAGCAATGTTTTCGGCAACACGGTTAAACATCTCATCGGGAGTCTCAACTGCCTGTCCATTAACCTTTTTTAGATATCGTTTTTCCAAAACATTCAAGGCATTTTGCGATAACTTAACTCCCATCGATAATCCCCCTGTATAAAAAAAGAAAAATGGCTAAAACTACTACATGTAGTAGATAGTTCTAACCTATGATACTATATGTTGTGTTCTGTTGCAAGGATGGTTTGTCATCACCATATATCATTATTCGCCTCTGATATCATCCTTCCCTATCTGGGTTTTATTTTTCGACTACTCAAAAAAATCATCGATTGAGCAAACCAGATCTTTGCCCATCGCTTTGGCTCGATACATCGCGCGATCGGCACATTCGATTAACTCGCGGGCCGTCTGCGCATGGTCAGGATAAGTTGCCACACCGATACTGAGAGTAACCACTTGTTTAGTCGGCGCATCTTGTGACTGAACCTCCCTAAAACGACGGCGCAACCTCTCCGCCAGGACTATCGCCTCTTGAGTCGTGGTGTCAGGTAAAATCACGGTAAATTCTTCGCCTCCATACCTGGCAACCAGATCCCCTTCCCGGACATTGCCCGCCAAGACTCGGGCTGCTTGGCAAAGCAAGCTATCACCAGCCTGATGTCCGTAAGTGTCATTGTACTCTTTAAACCAATCCATATCGATCATTAAGAGAGTAAGAACCCCGTTTTTTCGTTCAACTTTGGCGATCTCCTCTGACAGCCGATCGTGAAAGTGGCGGACATTATACAAGCTTGTAAGCCCATCAGTAATCGCTTGCTTTTTCATTTGTTCATACATGATGGCTTTCTCGATCGCCAAACTAACCTGAGATGAAACAATGCGGAAAAAATCTCGCTCTTTAATGACATCTTTTAGGCCTACATTAATTAAAGCCATCATTCCCCGAACCTCTCCCCGCACCAACAGCGGTGTGGCTAAAAACCCGGTGATCCCTGCGTTGAGCAAGTCGTTGTGAATCCCTGCTATCGGTGGGGTCACCCCATGCCTCCAGACTAAAACCTCCCTAGTTTCGGTTAATAGAGGCTTAACCTTGCTAGCCAGATGCAAGCTCTCAAGCTCGCTTATCTCCTGGCAGATTACCATCTCAGAATCTACCAGTTCACCCGGTCCGTTAAGCACAATGAAGGCGGAACTAACTCCAAAAAGCTCAACCGTCTTTTGGAGGGTATGGTTTAACAGGCTATGCAAATCCAGGGTTGCAGTTGTCGTCTTCAGAACCTCGGTTAATAGGCCAAGCTCCTGATTTCGCCTTACCAGCTCGCCTTGATAAGCTTCGAGGGCCGCAGTATGCTTTTTCAACTGATCATTCATCTTTTCAAGCTCTAAAGCTCCGGCAACTTGTTCTTGAAACGATTTTTTTAGTTCTTTTAACAGCAAATCTCGCTTCTTGCGCTCTCGCTCACTTTCAGCAATCATCCTAGCAAATAAAGATACATACAAGCCCATGACGACCATTGCTATTAGCTGTTTTAACAAGACAACGGAAAGCATGCCCTTGACCCAACAGGCTAGGGCATAGACCAAAAATACCGTCAGACTAAAAATAAAAGCATTGGAAACGGTCATAAATCGAGCAGACCAAACCACCGCCAGATAAAATAGGAACGGACCTAAATGGCTGGGATTGGTAACCGATAAAAAGACGAAAACTGCGGCCAACAAATCCAATCCGGCATATACCAGCGATAAAATTGGCTTATCGGGCTCTTGTTTCTTGCTCCCCAGGGGAAGCAAGAAACAAGTAACCAATAAATAGATAGCCAGCGCGATCGGAGTATATAAAGTCGGACACTCCGCACAAAAAAAATTAATATCAAAAAAAATCCAGATGCTGGCTGCTATCCGCACGCTTACCAGAATTTTTTCGCCGCTATTTAACTGTCGAAAGGTCTCAATCGGAAATTTCAAGATCTGCACTCAGCCTTTGCTTTGTTATCTCCTATCTCAAATGTTTCCATAAATGTTAAAAACATCCTGCAGGCTTTTCGAATCTCACTTGACACATTTCAAAGACAGAACATCTGGTTTGGCAGAGATCAGAATCGCCAAAATGACATCCGCGCCTAGCTAGAGCAACCAATGGTAAAACATCGCCAGCAAAATAATCGCTAACAACTTTGAGACAGTCTGAACTCCGGATGTCGCGGAGAAAAAACAAGTCTGCGCCCACAAAGCCTAGAAACCAAAGGGGGATTTTCACATCATTATCAACAGCCAGACAAGCTTTTTTGTCTAAATCCGGCCAAACCCCGGCATATTTCATCTCCCGGCAATACCAATAAGCGCGCTGGTCAATCCCTGCAAACTGCCGCAGTGTGGTCACCACATCTGTATCCATATGATGCCGCCCGTAGACCTGTCTGATATCCCCACCATAGTCCGACTGTACTCGCACCGCCGCTTGCACCAAAGCCTCCGCCTTGCGCTGACGTGGGGTCAAAGCCCGATAATAACGGGATAATACAGATAAGACCTTAATCACCGCACCGGGCTCAACCAAGCGGTTGATCGCTGTTAGTCCGGCTTGACGCAAGTGCCAAAAAGTTGTGCTAACAACGGACTGTTGCACTTTGGCCCCTAAGAGGATTGCGTAAAGTAATAATTCAAAACACCCATCCGCTGTTGTTAGGTTAATTTGCCACCTTTGGTCATCAAGGGGGAATACCTGCTGAGGTTGGGGATAACGCTGATAATCCTCTATGACCAAGTTTGCTATTTTCATTAAATCAGTACAATTTGATCTAATCCCAAACAAAAAAACCAGCCTCCTCCTGGATTGGCTGGCTCTAAATATAGCTATAGCATTATTTATCATTATTGTCAATAATTATCTAAGCAATAGGCAAGATAGTATTATCGCTACCGTAGCAGACCAGGCTGAGGCGATCAGATTAACCCAATTATTATTTAGCCACCGCAATCCCTTGACAGCCTTGGTTTGACAACCACAGCCATGGATCAACTTCTCGGTATACTTTAAGCAGTATTCGCAATAATACTGAACTTGCAGGGTCGCACCGATCAGACTGTCCAATAATGCCCCACTCACCCCGGCCACGAAAACTATGGCTGTCCCGATCAAGGTTGATCCCCAATTAAGACCACCGATTATACTGAGAACAAATCCGCTCAAAGCCAAAATTCCACTGCCAAAGACAGACCCCCAGATGCCAGCTTTGGTAATACCCCCGGACGTCCCGGGCAGTACTTCTTTACGAGAGGTTATCAGCCGGGGTTTCCCCCCTAGGGCCTGTCCAATCTCGGTTGCCCAGGTATCAGCGGTTACACCGGCTAGAGAGCCTAAAAATCCAAGATACAGTAGATATAGATCAGCTATATTCAGAAAGGACAGAATTGCTAAGACGATGCCAATTCCCCCGTTGGCTAAGACCTGATTAACACCTCTGCGTGTATCCGTTCTATCTTCGATCTCATCTGAGCTACGCCGGCGACTCCAATAACTCAAGATACTAGAAGAAACGAAGAAAACTAAGATCGGCGGAATCCAATTCCAGCCACCAAAGGTGTACAGAAAAGAACCGACCAAAATGGCCCCGGCGACCCCGCCTTCATCGAGTGCCTTGAGCCAATAAGCAAGAAGCGAGAACAGAAAACTCCCGACGATCCCGGTTACAAAGACACTAATTTGTGCAATCGGAATGTTCGTTTGAATTAAATAATAGAGGAAAAACGCTGTTCCCACCGGGACAATAAAATTATCGGTCCCGCGTATACTGACCGCTTCGAGTAATGCGGCAAACGCTGAAGTTAAAGTGACATAACTGATTAATTCTTGGTCGGAGAGCCCCATTATTTGAGCAGCGACAACTGCCAATGCTCCCCAGGAGCCGGCGAACATACCAAGGGTGCCTTCCCAGCTCTTCGTTTCGTCATAGATAAAATATTTATGTTTACCCCAGTAACTACCGATTAGCGCAGCTAGGGTATCGCCCCAGCCAAAAACTAATAGCCCGGCGATGGCATAAACCTGCTGATCTTTTCCCCAGAAAAGGTTAAACAAAAAGATAATGGCGAGAAAAATATAGACGATGCCGAATACACTTTGTCGCTGGCTGGCGCTCTTTAATCCGCTCCCAACAGCCAAGTAGATCAGGCCAAAAATTCCGGGGGCGATGATAAACCAGTGCCATTCGGAAAATAATGGCGGCAAAATCAGCGCGCTGCTGGCTAGGCCGATAATCGTCAAGCGACGAACCATTAAGGAGCTCAGGCGAAACCAAATTCGCAGTAACTCGGCTCCCAATAATACTATGACAAAATAGAATAAACTAACAACAACTGCAACCGCACTATTTAAGGACATCAAATACCACTCTTTTCTGTCAACAGTTGCGCAAAATGCTTTAAAATATCGGCAAAAGTCTCGTATGGTACATAGCTAATCCCTTGCTCCTGACAGTAGCGGGCCAATGTTCCCTTGGCATATACCAGATCCGCCTCTTTGACAGCACATTCATCGCTAATCCCATCACCGATGTAAACAATAAACCAATTCTGCCCTTTGCGGGCAGTTACAATCTGCTTTTTGCAAGTCCCACATTTGCCGCATTCCAAGTTTTCGTAAGGATGGGTAAACACAACACCCTGAGGCCCCACCTCAACGGTGTTGGCATAGAAGACTAAGTCCTGCAGCCCGGTGCGCTCCAAATAGTCCTCAATATAAATATTCATACCGTCGCTGATGATTTCTAACGGTACATCATGCTCGCTGCAATAACGCACAAACTGAGGGAAAAATGGATCTGGGCGAACATTCTCGCGAAGATACTCGATAATCTCCTGAGTACTGTAAGCTCCAAAGTTGCGATAAATAACCGGCAGATACTGGCGTGATTTGCCGCCAGCCTCGAGAATGGCGTATTCTTTTTCTCGCCAATAGGCATCCGCAAACTTATCCAGTAATTTGACCTGGTTATCATCAAGCGTTATCGTCCCATCAAAATCGCTATATACCCAATATGGTTTGGCCACTTGTCTCCCCCTACCGCGACCTACTGATTATAGGTGTATATTCCAAAGAGTTCAGCTACATTCTGATTAACCTGTTCGCGTAGTTCTGGTTCTGAAATTCCCTTGATGCTAGCCAGTTTCGTCAATATGGCGGGCACGAATTTTGGCTCATTTCGTCTGCCGCGGTACGGAACCGGCGCCAAATACGGTGAGTCGGTCTCCAGCAGAATGCTTTCAAGCGGTACTGCTCGCGCCACCTCAACCGGTTTTTTCGCATTTTTAAAGGTTACAGTCCCCCCGATTCCGATATAGTAGCCCAACTTTACACATTCCGCAGCCAACTCCGGGCTACCGGAAAAACAGTGCAATACGCCTCGCACCACCCCTTGGAATTCCTTGAGGATTTCAAGCGTATCGGCATGAGCCTCCCGATTATGAATTATCACCGGCAGACCTTTTTCCGAAGCCAGGGCCATCTGATCGCGAAAAACCGCCAACTGCGTCTCTCGGGGGGAGAAGTTGTAATAATAGTCCAACCCGATCTCCCCAATAGCAACCACTTTTTCGTTGGCAGCCAGCTCGCTCAGGGATAATCGTGTTTCCTGATCGTAACTACTGGCCTCATGGGGATGAACCCCCACAGCAGCAAATAAGCCCGGATACTGTTGGGCCTGAACAATCGCCCGACGTGAAGTAACAAGGTCTGAGCCGGGAATCACAATTTGGCTCACCCCGGCAGCGGCGGCTTCCCTGACAACCTCCTGCCAATCAACGGCAAACTGCTCATCGTTCAGATGGGCATGGGTATCGGCCAAAGGGGTGGTCATTTCACCCGTCCCCCAGAAGGAATCTCCCTTTCTGGAGTAATCAGAGCTAACTGGTCATCACTGGAGGCGGCCAAGAGCATTCCCTGTGAAAGCTCACCGCGAAGTTTGGCCGGTTTAAGATTGGCAACAATCACGATCTCTTTGCCGACCAACTCCTCCGGCTTGTAGTGTTCGGCGATACCAGCCACAATCTGGCGCTGCTCCGGTCCGACCTGGACTTGAAGCTTTAACAATCTATCCGCATTAGGATGCTGCTGGGCCTGGATTATTTTGGCTACCCGTAGATCAATCTTAGCAAAATCGTCAATGGTGATTTCTTCTTTGAGGTCGGTCAAGGTCTGCGGTGCTTCTGCCTCCATCGGCGTTTCCTCCTCTGCTACTGTCTCCGCCTCAACCCGTGGAAAGAGAGGCGGGCCCTGAATAATCTTGTTTCCTGCCGGATAGCCCCCCCAAGATTCAAGTTGACTAAAACGATAGTCCTGAACGCTACCGGCAAGCCCCAATAGCCCCCACATTTTGTCCGCGGTTGAAGGCATTAGTGGCCCGATTAGCACCGCCACTTGGCGAAGCGTTTCGAATAGAGTATACATTACCGTCGCCAGTCGTTGACGATCCGTTTTGGCCAACACCCAGGGGGCTGATTCATCGATGTATTTGTTAGCGGCGGCGATCAACCGCCAGACCTCGGCAACGGCTTGGTTGATCTCGAGGTTGTCAAATAAAGTCCGGTAGTTGTCCAGCACCTCTCGGGATAGCGTTTGCAGCTTGCGATCAAGATCCTGATATTCACCGGACTCAGGAACGATAAAATCAAAGTATTTACCCAGCATTGCGGTTGATCGATGTAGCAGATTGCCCAAGTCATTGGCCAGATCTGAATTCAACCTTTTGATTAGAGCTTCACGTGAGAAGTGGCCATCACTACCGAAAGAGATTTCGCGGAGCAAGAAGTAGCGGAGCGGATCAGCTCCAAATTCGTTAATCAGCTCAATCGGGTCGATGACATTGCCCTTGGACTTGGACATCTTGCCACCGTCTAAGACCAGCCACCCATGGCCAAAGACGGTCTTGGGAAGCGGCAAATCCAAGGCCATCAACATAATCGGCCAAATAATCGTGTGAAACCGCATAATCTCCTTGCCAACCAGATGGAGATCGGCCGGCCAAAACTGAGCAAAGCGCTCCGCATCTTGATATATACCGGCGGAAGTCACATAGTTTGAAAGAGCGTCAAACCAGACATAGATCACATGCCCCTCGTCAATTGGGACAGGAATTCCCCAATCAAAGGTAGTTCTGGAAATACACAGATCCTCGAGGCCACTCTTAATAAAGGCAACCATCTCATTTTTACGGGACTCCGGCCGGATAAACTCCGGATGAGTCTCAATATGCTCCAGAAGGCGATCCGCGTATTTGGACAGCCGGAAAAAGTAGGACTCTTCTTTGGTTAACTCCACCGGTCTTTGGCAATCGGGGTTCGGGCACTTACCATCGACCAATTGTCGCTCCAACCAGAAGGTTTCACAAGGAGTGCAATACCACCCCTCATATTCGCTCTTGTAAATATCGCCCTTCTCCCAAATCCGCCGGAAGATCTCTTGGACTACCTTCTGATGTCGGGGCTCGGTGGTCCGAATAAAATCGTCGTATGAGATATCAAGCAATCTCCACAGCTCTTTGAAACTATCAACAATAGGATCAACATACTCAATGGGAGTAGCCCCTTTTTCCTTGGCTTTGCGTTCAATTTTCTGGCCATGCTCATCTGAGCCGGTCATAAACAAAACCTTGTATCCGCTCATTCGGCGATACCGGGCTATCACATCGGCGATAGTAGTAGTATAGGAGTGGCCGATATGCAGCTTATCACTGGGATAGTAAATTGGTGTGCTTAGACAATACGTCTTCTCCGACATAAATTAGACCTCCTTATCACCTACAGCATCTTCGGAAAATCGCCGGATGAACCAGGCAAAAAACAGACCAGATAGCAAGGTCAGCACGGCAAAGGTCGTCAGCTTAAATAAAATGCCCCCTGACTCGATGGTCAAGTACCCGTACATCGCCGATCCACCAAGATCATACACCAAAGCCAGTAGAGCCAAGCCTAGCTGGGCTAAAGCCACCTGTCCCTGGCCGCGCGCTTGAAAGTACTGTTGAATTAGAGCCGCACCCGAACCGAAAATCACTGCCATCGCAACCATCACATCAACGGGGATGCCGAAAATGGCAAATCCCTCGGCCTGATAAGACCAGAATCCTTGCAGGTAAGCGATGATTTCAAAGGGCAGGCGCACTACGAAGAAGATCAGTCCGGTAGCCCAAATCCCCTGCTTCTCTACTGAAGAAAGCTTCTCCCGCTTAATTAATAAGTACACGACCAAAATGCTAATTGCAAGGGTTCGCACTCGAAAACCTGAAAATCCTGACAACCAGCTCATGCGAGCCCCCCCTTATGATCGTGATTCAACCACCGTCAAGACATCATCCAAGGCGGAGACCAATTGATCTACGTCGTCCTTGGTAATGACCAATGGCGGCTGAAAAGCCAATACGTTACGGTCGATTCCGTTTTTCCCAATTAATATGCCACGATCTTTTAGTTGCTCGAGGATCAAATCCGTCTCCTCGCTCGCCGGTACTTTAGCAGGATCGTTTTTATCTTTCACCAGTTCGGCCCCTACCATTAACCCTAATCCGCGAATATCCCCGATGAGCCTGTGTTTCTCGGCCAAACCGCTAAGCTGCTCACGCAAATATCCGCCAAGCTCGGTCGCTCTAGCCGCTAAGTTCTCTTCGATAAGATAATCAATCACTGCCAGACCAGCTGTTGCGGAAACAGGGTTGCCACCCAAGGTGGAAGCCCCCGGCCGGGTATAACTCTTGGCGATCTCATCGGTAGTAATGAATGCGCTTATTGGTGCTCCATTGCCCAAGGCCTTGGCCACAGTCATAATATCGGGAGCGACATCCCAGTGCTCGATGGCAAACATCTTACCGGTACGGGCAAACCCGGTTTGCACCTCATCTACGATTAAGAGGATCCCGTACTTGTCCAGAATCTCCCGCACTCGTTCAAAGTAACCAGGCGGAGGGGTAATAATGCCTCCATTACCTTGAATCGGCTCGACAAACATCGCCGCGACCTCGCGGGAGGTCTGGGTTTGAATAGCCCTTTCAACAGCATCAGCACACTTAAGATCACACCCCGGATAGCTTAAGCCTAATGGGCAGCGGTAACAGTAAGCATTCGGAACAAAGCTGATCCCACCAACCGGATTGAGGTCGGTCCGCCACATCGATAAGCCGGTCAGGCTCATCGTAAACGACGTCCGCCCGTGCAAACCCTGCTGGAGCGCTAAAAACTCATACCTTTTAGTATGCAATTTAGCCAAGACCGCCGCTCCGTCATTGGCCTCACTGCCGGTAGAACAGAAAAAGCTGCGTTTCAAGTTGCCAGGGGTTACTTGCGCCAACCGTTCGGCAAGATTAACAATCGGCTCAGTCAGATAAATGTTACAGACATGTTGGAGCGTCTGAACCTGCTCGCCAACCCGATCAGTGATCACCGGGTTGCAGTGTCCGCAGTTAATTACCGATACCCCGGCATAAAAATCAAGGTACTGGCGGCCTTCATGATCGTAGACATACTGCATATCACCTTTAACTAGTTGCATCGGTTCGGCGTAAAAGTGATATAAGCACGGAATTAAATACTCCTGTTTTTTGCGGAGAATCTCCTCCGGACCTAGATAGCTCATGGTACCTCTCCTCCCCAAAAATAGTTTATCTTAAACCGACAACACCCCTGGGATAAGCCCCTAAACCCAACGGACGAGGTGCTTGACGCACAAAATCACGGATCAGCTCGGATTGCTCAGCCATTGTTCCGGAATAAACCGCATCCAAAACTCGTCTGTAAGCTGAAACAATCGGACCAACTTCGGCAGAATCGGTAAAGTGAAGTTCTAGTCGCAAACTAGCTACTTTTAATTTGGCAAATGACTCCAAAAAGGGCAGGACACAAAGGTCATTGGCCAATAAGAAATGGTTGCGACAATACTGGTCAATCACGACCTCGCGGCGTCCCCCCCGAATGTCTTTCAAGGCATATCGGCGCTGGCGACAGAGGGTAGAGCAGATATCCTGCTTGGTCAAGCCCTCAAGTAGAGCTGCCGGCAGACAATGTTCCATCACCATGGTGGTCAATCTGCCGTGAGCCAAGACTTCAATGGGCAGCTCCGAATCGGCCGCGAGCTCTTTGAGCTGAGCAAAAGAGCTCTCTATCTGTGCTGTTACTTGGACTACCCCTGCTTCTTTGAGCAATTCCAGGGCCTTTTGGTTAAATGCATTGAGCGAATAATCCCCGTAAATCGGTAACTGTGTCAGCTGTTTTGTCAATTGAAGAGTTCCGACATTAGAGACCATTACTCCTGCCGGTCTCAGCTCCCCAAGCCCCTCAAGCCACTCCAGCAAAACTTGAAGTTCAGCGATTTCGCGCGACATCGTAATCCTCGGAGTGACCACAATACCCGGTACCTTTGCTTGAGCCAGCAATTGGAGGGCAGTAGTCATGTTCTTTTTCGACCAAGCAAAATCAAGATCAACCGGAGACTCTCCGCCAAAATAAACCCGGTCGGCTCCGGCCGCGATTGCAGATTCGAGAGCCTCTAAATCACTCACCCGCACTGATAACACGGGTTTAGCTGCTAGTTCATCATCTTGCACCTGCTTGGCAAAGGGGTCTTTGGTGAGCAGACGCTCGTCGATGGTCAACTCTTTAACCCCGGTACTAAAAAACTGAGGCTCTTTCGCTCCGGTATAGCCAATTCCTACTGGCCCCGGGTGTTTTAAGGCATAGCAGGTGGTAAAATCCCGCACTTGGATTTTGTTCATCCGTTCCTGTAACTCACAATCAAGTCGGTATGCGAATGGTTCTCGTAGGTAAGAATCCAACGCTTGCCGATAAACCGAGACGATCTCCGCTAAAAACTCGGCTTCCCGCATTCTCCCTTCAATCTTAAAGGAACAGATTCCGGAGTGAACCAATTCCGGAATGTGGTTTAGCACATACATATCGCCCAAGGCCAAAAAGTACGGGCCATCGGCCTTGGTCTGCAAAACCTCAGCGGTCCGGGCATCAATGAACTCATAGGCCCAGCGACACGGTTTCATACAGCGGCCGCGGTTAGAGCTCTGCCCTAATAGTAAGCCACTAGCATAACATTGGCCGCTTTGGGCGATACACATATCCCCATGAATAAAATACTCAATCTCCAAACCGGATTCATCTCGTAACTTAGCAATCTCCGAAAAAGGAATCTCCCGGTTTAATACCACCCTGGTAACGCCATGTTCCTTTAGGAAATTAAGCATTGGCAAGCTATGCGAGTTCAGCATCACACTGGCATGCAACGGTACCGTTAACCCAATCTGATTGGCCAGTTTGATTAAGCCCAAATCTTGCACAATCAGCGAATCGGGCTGGGCTTCCTCTAAAAATTCGAGATACTCCTGCTGCTCTTGGAGTTCCTGATCGCTGTGCAAGTTGTTTACGGTCACATAAACCTTGACATTGCGTGCGTGGGCATAAGCGATCGCCTCGGTCAAACTTTCATTAGTGAAGTTATAATCATCGCGGAACATCCGCATGTTAAACTTCTTGCCACCCAAGTAAACCGCATCTGCTCCAGCAGCTATTACCGCCTCCAGAACATCCCACCGCCCTACCGGCGCCAATAGTTCTAGTTCGGAACTTTTTAGATTTATCGCCACTATCGATACCTTCCTTCGATGATCTCGGCCTCTGGAATTGCCTTGAGATCTAGCTTTAACCGGTCGCAAGTTACCCGATTGAGATAAACCCGAGGGTTATCCGGTAATTGGATGGGGAGCTCCGCGGGGTCCTCTCCATGTAGAATCCGGGCGGCAATTTTACCAGCCTGGTATCCCAGTTCTGATAAGGGAGCTTCTACACAGCAAGCCGCTCCAGCAAGCACCGCTGTTAGATTATGGCCACAAAGGGGAATACCCTG